>Ga0214206_1000049_pt1 | contig 31800 bp, 32 predicted proteins | sample TroBogEpilimnion_26_FD_153044 | JGI IMG/M metagenome (GOLD analysis project Ga0214206, IMG submission 153044) | Freshwater microbial communities from Trout Bog Lake, WI - 07JUL2009 epilimnion | ecosystem: Environmental > Aquatic > Freshwater > Lake > Epilimnion/Euphotic zone | place: Trout Bog...
GGCGGAGGTGTTCGGCGTAGCTTTCCGGGATGCCCTTCGGCGCCACCGCGTTGGCCGGGAGCTTCGACTGGCCGTCGGTGCCGGATTTCGCGATGCGCTGTTCCATCTCGCGGACCGCGGTGAAGTATTCGTCGAGCTTGCGCTGGTCGTCGGCGCCGAGGCGGTTGTTGAGCTCGCGGTAATCCTCCCGGACCGCGTCGAGGACCGACTTGCGCTGCGCGTCGCGGCGCTGGCGTTCGAGGTCGGAGCCCGCGCCGAAGAGGCGTTCGAAGATCAGCTTCGGGTTCACTTCCTTCGGCATCGGCTGCGTGGCCGAGCGCCAGGCGATGTTGGACTGGTAGATGCAGGAGTAACCCGAGTCGCAGCCGCCGGCGAGCTTGCTGGCTTCGGTGCCGATCTCGAGGGAAGCGAGGCGCGTGCGGTCGCCGATGCGGGAGGCCGCCATCTGGTCGGCCGAGATGCCGGCGCGGATGTTGGCGCCGTCGGTCTTGCGGGGCTGGGCGCCCGTGAGGAAGGCGGACATCGCGCGGGCGTGGTCGCCGCCGCCATCGCCATGGGAGCGGGCCTTGTCGGCCGCGAGGCCCGTGAGGACCGAGAAGTCTTTGCTCACGTTGGCGAGCGGCGCGAGGATCGGCGGCAGCTTGGAAGGCAGCGCGCCTTCGGCGCCGACGCGCCAGCCGTCCATGTTCACGCCGTTCGGGACGTAGAGGAACGCCATGCGGTTCGGCGCGGCGTTCTTCGCCGGCGTGTTGCCCGCGGCCCAGCCGGTCTGGAGACCCATCGCCTCGAGCCACGGCAGCGCCATGACGGCGCCGAGGCCTTTGAGCACCGTGCGGCGGGGGATGAGGTCGGTCTTCATGGCGGGGTGATTACTTCTTAGTGGGGTTAGACCCCGACTCAACCTGGGAAGTTCCCCGGCGGAGGCGGAAAGGCTCGCTCATCACCACGCCTAGGACGAGCGCGGAGAAGCGATTGCCTGATTTCGCGGCCGATTCCGTGATCTTGTCGATCGCCGGACCGTCGTAGTAATCGAGGCCGCGGCCGAGGCCGTAGGTCAGAAGCTTCGTGGACAGATTGCGGACGACCTTCGTGCCGTCCTTGCGGAGGAGCTGCTTGAGCTCGGCCGCGCCGGCGAAGGAACGTCCGTCGGAAAGCTTGCCGGCCGGGTCGATCGGCTTGCCTTCGTCGGTCGTGCGCGGGAGGCCCACGCCGTCGAACTTCTCGAACGCGAAGCCGATCGCGTCCATGCGCGAGTGGCACGAGGCGCAGGCCGGGTCGCGGCGATGCTGTTCCATGCGTTCGCGCAGGTTGCCCTTGAGCTGCTGACCGTCGAGGGTGGGCACGGACGGCGGGGCGGGCGGCGGCGGCGTGCCGAGGATCTGTTCGAGGATCCACTTGCCGCGCTTCACCGGCGACGTGCGCGTCGGATTAGAAGTCGCCGTCAGGATCGAGGCGTGGGTGAGGATGCCGCCGCGGTCGCCCTTCGGGAGCGTCACGCGCACGAACTCGCCCTTGTCGCGGCCGCGCGGGAAGTCGGCCGAGATCCCGTAGAACGCGGCCAGCGTGCGGTCGACGTACGTGAAGTCGCCGTCGAGCAGGTCGAGCACGTCGCGGTCTTCGCGCACCACTTCGGCGAAGAAGAGCTCGGTCTCCTTCATCATCGAGGAACGGACGCCTTCGCTGAACTTCGGGTAGAGCGTCGGGTCGGGGGAGACCGTCGTGAGCTGGCGGAGCTGGAGCCACTGGAGGCCGAAGCCCTGCGTCAGGAACTGCGCGCGCGGATCCTTGAGGAGACGGCGGGCCTGGGCCTCGAGGTTGGCGGAGAGCTTGCCCGCGTAGGCGAGCTGGAAGAGCTCCTCGTCGGGCATCGAGCCCCAGAGGAAATAGCTCAGGCGCGAAGCCAGCGCGAACTCGCCGACCGGGTGCGCCTCGCGTTCGGTCGGCTTCTCGTCCTGCTCGGCGCGGAAGATGAACTTCGGGGACGACAGCACCACCGCGATCATCGCCTGGGCGCCCGATTCCCAGTTGCCGCCGGCCTTCTCGGCGTCGAGGAAGACCTTGGCATAGCGGGCGATCTCGGCGCCCGTGGCCGGACGGCGGAAGGCGCGGCTCACGAACCAGTTCACCACCGCCTTCGCGCGGACGTCGGCGGTCGTGTTGCCCACCACCGCGGCGAGGCGGCGCTGGAGTTCGGTACGCGTGTCGGTCGGGCCGAGCAGGCGGAGGCGGAGGCCCGAGAGCGTGCGGGCGTTGCCGGGAATCTTCGAAGGAGGATTGAGCCACTTCAGCGTGAACTCGTGCTTGCCGGCCTTCAGCGCGACCTTGGCCGTCGCGACTTCGGATTTCTTGATCGCCTTGAAGGCGTACTGGCCGACTTCCGTGCCATCCACGACGAAGGCCACCTTCGCGGTCGGATCGCCGGACGCGCCCGTGGAGCGCAGGCTGACCGAGATGATGTAGTCGCCGTCGCGCGGGGCCGTCATCGGGCCCGTGAGGTAAGGCGCCGGGTCGAAGAAGCGCTGCTGGTCCTCGCGGCGGCCCTTCGGGAGCATCTCGATCATCGCGAGGCCCGTGCCGTCGAGTTCGTTGGGCGTGGTCGGCATCGCCTTGGCGGCGATCTGCTCGCCGACGGAAAGGAAGCGCTCCAGGTGGACCGGCGAGAACGTCAGCACATCGCCGATGTTGTCGAAGCCGTAGCCCGTGTCGTCGGCCGGGAAGTCGGCGGAGAAATTCTCGTCCAGGAAGCAGAGGTCGCGGATCGTGTTGTTGAACTCCATCCGGTTCAGGCGGCGGATCGTGACTTCGCCCGGGTCGGGCTTCGCCTTGGCGATCGCGTTGGCGAGGAGCTTATGGACGGCCGTCTGGAGCCCTTCGACCTCGGCCGGGCTCGGACGGACCTTCTTCTTCACCGGGGGCATCTCGCCGGAGGTCACCTGACTGACCACCTCGCGCCAGATGCGCTGGTCGCGGAAGAAACGGGAGTCGTCCTTGAAGGCCTCCAGGTTCAGGTTGCCCTTGGCCAGTTCGGCGTCGTGGCACTCCGTGCAGTACTTGTTGAGGAAAGGGGCGACGTCCTTCTGGAAGTCCTGGGCCGAAACCGGGGAGACCAGGGCGGAGACAGCCGCCCCGAGCATCGCGATGATCGGGGTGGGCCAAGCTGCGCGAGGGGCCGGGAGCTGCATCCGTCATTTAAACATATCGGGCGGGCGGAGGTTGCAAACCAAAGCCCGAAAGCGTCAAAAAGTTGTCAAATTTTCGTTAAAAACCCTAAAGCCCTACCAGTTAATTGATTAGATATGCTCATTCGGACGTTTCTTGGGGTCCAGGGGGACTGAAAAGGGCAAAAAAGGGGCGGATTGGGCATTATTCCTCGATTACGGCCCGGGGCCGCCCAAGATGGCGAGGTTGTTGGCAACCTAACCCCTTGCTTGGTGTTTTAGTGATACCCCTCCCCTTTATAAAGATGCGTTCTCTTCCCCGGATCCCCTTCTGCCTGCTCGCCGCGGCGTTGCTCGGCGTCGGCTCAGCTTCGGCGGTCGACCTCGACGGCCTCGTCAAGAATTCACCCTTCGGCGGCACGAGCGCGCCGGCCGGACCGGGCGTCGCCCCGAGCACCCTCGAATTCCGCGGCATGTACAAGGAAGGCGGCGTGAACTACTACAGCATCTACAACACCCAGACCAAGCAGTCGAGCTGGGTGGCCGAAGGCGAAGCGCCGTCGGCGAACGTCCCCGTCGTCGTGAAAGGCTTCGACGCCGCCAACGAGACCCTCGTCATCGACAACGGCGGCCAGCCCCAGAAGATGGAGCTGCACCAGGCCGTCGTCATCGCCTACAAGGGCCCGAGCGCCGCGCAGATGGCCGCCGTCTCGACGGCGGTGCCGGGTGCTCCCGGGGCCGCTCCGGCCGGCGGCGCCGTGAATCTCACCCCCGAGCAGATCGAAGCCTTCCGCCAGTCCATGCGCGACCGTTTCGGCAAGGGCCGCGGCGGCAACGCCGACGGCAGCACCGACGCCGCGCCCACCACCAAGAGCTCCAAGAGCACCAAGAGCCGCTAAGGATTTTTCTCCTCCCCTCCATGACCACCGTCCAAAAGACCCCCGCCCGCCGTCTCCGCAAGGGCTTCACCCTGCTCGAGATCCTGATCGCCGTCGCGATCGTCGGCATGCTCGTCGGCCTCGCCGTCACGAACACCGACAAGATCCTCGGCCAGAGCCAGGAAGGCGTCGCCAAGCTCTTCGTCAACGAATCGCTCAAGACCTCGCTCGTCCGCTACCGCATCGACATGGGCGACTATCCTTCCACCGAGGAAGGCATCAAGGCCCTGATCGTCGCGCCGGAAGGTAAGGCCGACAAGTGGCGCGGCCCTTACATGGAAGCCAAGGGCGGCCGCGTGCCGGTCGACCCGTGGAACAACGAGTACCAGTACCGCTACCCGGGCACCAAGAACACCGAGAGCTACGACCTCTATTCGATGGGCCGCGACAAGAAGCCGGACACCGAAGACGACATCGGCAACTGGTGAACCCGGCACCGCAGCATCGATCCGGCTCTCCGGCGCGCCGCGGCTTCACCTTGTTGGAGACGCTGCTCGTCCTCGGCCTGATGAGCATGCTCGCGGCCGTCCTGATCGGCGGCTCGGCGCAGCTCCTCAAGGGCACCGCCCGTTCGGACCCCGAGGACGCCCTGATGGCGCTGCTGCAGACCATCCGCCGCCAGGCCGTGGAGAAAGGCAAGGTCCTCGAGCTCGCGCCGACGGACAACGCCGACGAGGACGCGCCCGACTTCCTGTGGGGCGAGGAGAACGTCGACGAGGACCATCCGCGGACCGAGGAGAAGCTGCCGAAGCTGGAGGGCGTGAAGGTCAAGATCCTCGCGCCCGAGACCACCGGCGCGATCCTGCTGGGCGGCGTGGCCTCCGAGAAGGCCATCGCGCGCATGCGCTTCTATCCGGACGGCACCTGCGACCGCGTGCGCCTGGACATCACCCGCAACGAGAACCGGACCGTCATCCCGATCGACCCGATGACCTGCGCGCCGCTGCCGGCCGTCGACGCCAAATGAGACGCCGCGGCTTCACCCTCATCGAGGTCCTCATGAGCCTCGCCATCTTCGCGCTCGCGGCCGTGAGCCTCGGCGCCGCGTATTCGAACGTCCTCATGGGCCGCCTCGCGCTGAAGCAGGACGAACAGCGGCTGGACGACCTCGCGCGCTGCCGGGCCGCCCTCATGGAGACCCCGGGCTTCGACGACGTCGAGACCGGGGGCGAGATCCACCTGCCCGGCGACCGCACCGCGCGCTGGAAGGGCAAGATCGAGGCCACCTCCGTGAGCGACCTCTTCGCCGTGCAGCTCACCTGCGAGATCCAGGCCGTGAAGGACGGCGACTTCGGCGACGAGATCAACGAGACCCGCATGCTGCTCCGGCCCACGTGGTCGATCCCCTCGGACCGCCAGAAGATCCGCGACGACGCCCGCGAGCGCCTCGAGAAAGAACGCGGCTACAAGGAGGCCGACGGCAATTCCGGCTTCATCAGCACGCCTACCAAGGGCAAGAAACTCGTCCCCGGCCAGAACGGCAAGGGCAAGACCGGCCCGACCGGCACCGCCGGCCAGAACGGCAAGAACGGCCAACCCACCAAGGGAGGCCAGCCTCCCGCGCCGCCGCGGCCGGCCCCGAAGCAATGAGCCTGCTTCCGACGATCCGCCGCGGCTTCACGCTGCTCGAGATGCTCGTCTCGCTCGCCATCCTCGGCGTCCTGATGGTCACGCTGAACACCTTCCTCTTCTCCATGAGCGAGCTCTGGGGCGGCGGGCGCGACCAGCGCCTGTTCGACCAGCACGCACGCTCCGCGACCGCCCTCGTGCGCGCCGCCTTCGAGCAGGCCACCTACGGACCGAGCGCCTCGGGCGTCGCCCTCCAGGACGTCGACGACGGCAACGGCTCGACCAAGCCCCGCCTCTGCTTCCTCCTCGCCGACGCCGGCCGCCTCGCCGACTGGCCGGAGGCGCCGCTGCCCGACATCGACTTCAACGTGTTCGTCGAGGAAGGCCGCGGCCTCGTCTTCCAGTGGCAGTCGCGCCTCGAGCTCGAACGCGACAAGACCGACAAGCACGAGACCGTCATCAGCCCTTTCGTCGCCGCCATCCATTACGAATATTACGACGCCGACCTCAAGGAGTGGAAGGTCGAGGACGAGCCCGTGAACGAGACCGGCAGCACCGCCTGGAAGAAGCCCGTGCGCATCCACCTCATGTTCGAGCGCGGCTCGCTCAAGTCCGAGAAGGTCATCAACCTCCCCATCAAGCGCTCCGGCGCCTCGACCCCATGAGCGACCGCAAACGCCGCGGTTCGGTCATCATCGTCGTCCTCGTGCTCATCACGCTGGCGTCGCTGCTGCTCGGCCGGTTCATGGAGGACAACTCGCTCGAGCTGTCCATGGCCACGCGCGAGGCGGACCGCCGCCGCCTGCGGGCCGACGCGCAGTCGGAGCTCGAGCTCGCGCTCGCCGTCATCGCCGAGATCCGCTCGATCGACCTCAATAAGATCCACGCCCCGTCGCAGGGCTACGACGACCCGCACGCCTACGCCGGCTTCCCGGCGCGCGACGGCCTCGAGGTGAAGTTCGAGTACGAGGACGAGACCGCGAAGCTGCCGCTCAGCGTGCTCTCCAAGAACGACCTCATCCAGCTGCTCTACTCCCTCGGGATGGAACAGCGCGACGCCGAGCGCTGCTCGGACGCGATCGTCGCCTGGGAGAGCAAGTCGTACGATTCCATCGAGGAGGAGGCCACCGAGGCCGCCTACCAGCGCAGCACGCTGTCGTTCCGCCCCGCGCGCCGGCCGATCCGCACCTTCGAGGAGTTCCGCTCCATCGGCGTCGCCAAGGAGATGTTCTTCGACGAGCTGGGCCGGCCCACGCCGATCTTCCAGGCCTTCAAGGGCTGCGTGAGCCTGTACACCTTCCCCCAGTCCAACATCAACACCGCCTCCGACGCCGTGCTCCTCTCGCAGGGACTCGACGACCGGCAGCTCGGCCTGATCCGCGACCGCCAGGCCGAGATCGGCAAGCGCATCGTCGGCACCCCCTCGTACTTCCGCGTCACCAACGAGGTGCGCCAGCTCGTCGGCGGCGGCGTGAACCTGGCCAAGTTCGACGACGAAGTCATCCTCATGTGGGTGCGCGTGACCGTGAAGGAAGGCCTCTCCAAGTGCCGGGTCAGCGCCCTGGTCGCGATCCGCGAGGACGTCGCCTACCCGTCCCCCGCGGCCAACCCGGACACCGACCCCAGCATCGGGCTGAGCCGGAAGAGCGCGACGACGAACATCCCGAAATCGACGGGAACCTCGACAGCCGTTCCGGGGTCGACTACGACACCCTCCCCTTACCTCACCCCGGGCATCGAGGCGCCGGCCACCTTCGGCAAATCGACCATGAGCGGACGCGTCGCCAGCAAGACAATCGCCTATCCGTTCCAGATCCTCGCCTGGGAAGAAGACAACGGAGCCCCGCCCGCCCCCAAGCCCCCTGACGACGCCGACCCGACGGCCCCTGCAGCCCCTTCCTCCGACACCCCCGCCCCCCGGGCCACCAAGACCCTCACCAAATGACCTCCCCGTTCTCGCGTCTGTTCAAGGATGCCAAGCCGCAGGAAGCCGCGATGCTTCCCGGAAACCGCTTCTTCGTGCGGCGCCTCGCCGTCGAGGGCGAAGACGTCGCCGGCCAGGTGAACCTCGCGCTCGAGGCCATCTCCCCCTTCCCGCTCGAGCAGATGCTCGTCGGCTTCGTCACGTCGGCGGACGGCAAGCAGGTGCTCGCCTACGCCGCGCATCGCCGCCGCTTCACCGCCGAGGAAAGCTTCGCCTGGCCGGAAGACTGCCAGGTCGTCCCTGAGTTCCTCGCCCTGTGCGGCCATCGTCCGGCGGCGGACGGCGTCATCGTGCACCGCGGCGACGAACGCCTCACCGCGCTGGCCTGGAAGGCCGGCGAAGAACTGCCCGCCGCGATCGTCGTGGCCGAGCTCGCCGACGCCGACGAAGCCGGCCTGGCCCGCGAAGCCGCCTCTCGCGCGGACCTCGCGGCCGACGTGCCGGTCGAGAACGTGACCGGCACCCTTTCCGGCGCGATCGCCGAGGGCAACCTCGTGCTGAAGCGCGAAGGGAACGGCACCTACACCATCCCCAAGAAGGGCCTGGACGACTCCGACATCCGCGACACCGACTTCCTCGCCGAACGCCGCAAGAAGGAACGCCTCAACCTGCTCCTCTGGAACGCGGCGCGCCTCGGCGCGACCGTGCTCGCCGCCGCGCTCGTCATGGACGTCGCCGGCCTGGTCGTCGGCATGCGCTCGCGCGCGCTGGAAGCCGCCAACGACGCCCGCCGACCGGTCGTCGAGGACATCGAGGCCTCGCAGGCCATCACCTCGCGCATCCTCGAGCTCGGCGTCAAGCGCCTGCTCCCGATCGAGATGCTCGCGCTCGTGAACGAGAAGCGCCCCGCCACCGTCGAGTTCACCAACATCCACTGCGAGCTCAGGAAGCCCAAGGACAGCACGCTCATCAAGCCCATGATGACCGTCGACGCCAAGACGCCCAACGCCGGCGACATCTCCGACTTCCTCAAGGCCGTGCAGGCCATGCCTGAGGTCGAAGCGGTCACCAACAGCGAGCCGCGCGTACGCGAGACCTCCACCACCTTCCGTCTCGAGATCACCTTCAAGCAGGCCGGGCTCCTCAAGGCCGCCGAAACCATCAAACAATGAAACATTTCTTCTTCAGCCTGAAACCCCGTGAGCGCCTCATGGCGCTCGCCGCGCTGCTCGTGGCCGCGACCCTGTGGTCGACCGGCTCCTGGGCCCGCGTCCGCGGCGGCTGGGACAACTGGCGCTCGCTCGAGGAGGACGCCGCCGTCCAGAAGTCGTGGCTCGCCAAGGAGCGCGAGGTCCGCGCCGCCACCGCGCTCGCCGTGCAGGGACTCGATTCCGGCCATGGCTACGACCAGGCCAAGCTCGTCGCCGAGGCCGTGAACGCCACCAAGGAAGCCGGCCTCAACGCCAACACCGAATCGCCCAAGACCACCAAGGCCGGCAAGTTCGCGATCCACTCGCTCCAGATGAGCTGCCGCAAGGCGGACCTCGCGAGCGTGCTGCGTTTCTACGAAAGCGTGAAGACCCGCGCGCCTTACCTCGCCATCGGCAACCTCTCCATGACGGCGGACCGCGGCACCGCGGGCACCGTCACCTTCAAGGCGACCATCACCGCATTGGAACTCCTCGTCGACCTGCCGGCCGGAGCCAAGGCGGCGCCGGAGCCGGAAGGTAAATAATCTGGGCCACTAGTTGGCCGGGAGGCTAACTAGTTGGCACGTTGACAAGTTGGCGGGTGTGCAAGGGAGGCGGGCCAATAGTTGACCTGTTGAATGGTTGGCCAGTTGGCGAGGGAGGGAAGAGCGCCAGGTGCAAAGGTGCAACTGCGGCGGGGCCGCGTGCAAAAGTGCAAAGGTGGAGGCAGCGGCAACATGAGTTGATGGGTTGATTAGTGGGCCAGTTGGCCTGGGAGGCGGGAGCAGAGGCCCGGAGGCCCAGAGGCTCAGTTGACCGGAACGATGCAGTGCTCAAAGGGAGCAGCAGAGGGAGACCGGAGTATTGGCTGGGGAGATGCACTTTCGGGTCTCGGGTCTCGGCCGATCGGGTAACAGGGGCGGGTGGTCGGGTTCGGGCACGGGTACGGGATTACCCGAACCTGAACCTGGTCCTGAAGACCTGGACCAGATGCCTGACGGCCGAGACCTGGGACCTGAGAATGGATCCAGGCTAGGATAGCACGTGGTGCTATTGCTACCTGAACGAGATACACGGACGCGTCGCCGACGCGTCCCTACCTGATGCAGAGACAGGCTATGTCGTGACGCGGTCCCGACCCTACCTAGATGCAGAGGACAGCCCGTGGTGCTGTCCCTGCCTTTAGAAGCGGAAGCTGGAGCTGACTTCGAAGACGGCGGCGACGATCGCGAAGGCGATGAAGGCGACGAACGAGAAGGCGGCGACGAGGACCGAAGCGGAGATCGTCTGCGAGATCGTGCCGAGCCAGCGGTCGAGCTCGGCGCGGTAGGAGCGGGAGATGTCGCGGAGGCCGGGCGCGAGGTTGCCAGTCTGTTCGGCGACGGCGACGCGGTCCAGGAGCAAGCGCGGGAAGTAGCCCGTGCGGCCGAGGGCCTTCGAAAGGCTGTCGCCCTCGAGCACGCGGTCGGTGGCTTCGCGGAGCTGCTGACGCAGGGCGCGGTTCGGGGCGGTCTTCTCGGCGAGGCGGAGCGCTTCGGCCGTCGTGATGCCGTTCTCCAGGAGCACCGCGAGCGTATGGCAGAAGTTGAGGACCGAGACGCGCATCACGAAGGAGCCGGCGAGCGGCACCTTGAGCAGGAGCGCGTCGGAGGCCAGCTTGCCTTCCTCCGTCTTGCGCCAGCGGGAGACGCCGATGACGCCGAGGATCGCGGCGACGGCGAAGATCGGGCCGACGACCACGAAGACGCTGGCGAAGTTCATCAGCAGCTTCGTGGAGAGCGGCAGCTTACCGCCGAGGGAGTTGAGCAGCGTCTGCAGGCGGGGCAGCAGGAAGAGCACGAAGAAGATGACGACGCCGATGGCGATGACGCAGATGAAGAGCGGGTAGGCCATCGCGCTGATCAGCTTGCGCTTGAATTCCTTCTGCTCCGTGAAGTGCGTGATCAGGCGCTCGAGGACGTCGCGGATGTTGCCCGTCGCCTCGCCCGCGGCGATGAGGTTGAGCGTCTGGCCGTCGAAGACCTTCGGGTAGCCGCCCATCGCGACCGAAAGGCTCTGGCCTTCGCCGAGCTTGCCCCAGATGCCGGCGCAGAGCGCGCGGAGGCGGGACTTCTGCAGGCGGAGGGCGAGGAGACGGAGCGCTTCGCCCGCGGACATGCCGGAGCGGACGAGGTCGGCCATCGCCTCGAGGAAAGGCAGGCACTCGGCTTCGGTCGGTTCGAGGTCCTTGTCGGAAGGACCTCCTTCGCGGACGGCTTCCTTGGCACGCACGGCGGCGCCGGACTCCTCGACCTTGACCGGTTTCAGGCCGCGGGCCTGGAGCTTGCGCAGCGCCTCGCGGCGCGTCGGCGACTCGATGGTGCCTTCGGTCACGGCGCCGGCGGCGTCGCGCGCGGTGTAATTGAAGACGGCCATCGCGGCTTATTCGTTCGAGCTCAGGTTGCGGACCAGCTCGTCGATGGTCGTGAGGCCCGCGACGACCTTGAGCCAGCCGGCCTTGGCGAGGGGGCGCATGCCCTGCTCGATGGCCTTCTCGGTGAGCTCGCGGTTGGAGACGCGACCGACGATGAGGTCATGCAGCGGCTTCGGGTGGAAGATCTCGAAGACGCCGACGCGACCACGGTAGCCCGTGTTGCGGCACTTGCGGCAGCCGCAGGCTTCCTTCAGCGACGTGACGTCCTTCAGGAAGGATTCGTCCATGCCGAGCGCGTCGAGCGCCGGGAGCAGCTTCGCGCGGTCGACCGGGACGGTCTTCGCGCAATCGGAGCAGAGGCGGCGGACGAGGCGCTGGGCGATGACCAGCTCGACGGCGGAACCGACGAGGAAGGGCTCGACGCCCATGTCGACGAGGCGCGTGATGGCGCCCGGGGCGTCGTTGGTGTGGAGGGTCGAGAAGACCAGGTGGCCCGTGAGCGAGGCGCGGATCGAGATCTCGGCCGTCTCCAAATCGCGGATTTCGCCGACCATGATCACGTCAGGGTCCTGGCGGAGCGTGCTGCGGAGGGCGCCGGCGAAGGTGAGGCCGATCTCCGCGCGCGTCTGCACCTGGTTGGCGCCGGGCACCTCGTATTCGATCGGGTCTTCGATCGTCACGATGCGGATGTCGGGGGAATTGATAGCCTGGAGGAAGGCGTTGAGCGTGGTCGACTTGCCGGAGCCCGTCGGGCCCGTGACCAGGATGATGCCGTGCGGGTAGTCGAGGACCTTGCGGACCGCGGCCTGCTCCTCGGCGTTCATGCCGATGCGGTCCATGTTGTAGGCCTCCTTGCGCTGGTTGAGGAGACGCAGCGAGACCGACTCCGCGTAGATCGTCGGGATCGTCGAGACGCGGATATCGAGGACGTTCTTGCCGTCGCGGAAGTTGATGCGGCCGTCCTGCGGGAGGCGGCGCTCCGAGATGTTGAGGCGCGCCATGATCTTCAGGCGCGAGATGATCGCGTCCTGGAAGCGGGCAAGGTTGTCCGGGAGCGGGATGGCGATGAGGATGCCGTCGACGCGGTAGCGGATGCGGAGATTGTTCTCCTGCGGCTCGAAGTGGACGTCGGTCGCGCCTTCGGCGACGGCCTGCGTGAGGACTTCGGTGACGAAGCGCACCACGGCGGCGTCCTGGTCGGCTTCGACATCGGTAGAAGCTTCTGCGGCCGGGAGGTCGTCGCCTTCGTCTTCGAGGCTGCCGGAACCCACGCCGTAGTTCTCGTTGATGAGGGCGCTGACGCGTTCGGGCGGGGCGAGGTACCACTTCGGGCGGCGGGAGGCGAAGGTCGCGACCCAGTCGGCCGTGTCGGTGTCGGGCGGCAGGGCCGTGACGAGGCGGAGACGGCCTTCTTCGCCGGGGAGGAGCGTCGGGACGACCTGGGCTTCGGAGGCGATGCGGGCCGGCAGGACCTTCATGCCCTCGGGATCGATCGCGGGTTCCTCGAGGACCTCGAGGCCCGTGAGGCGGGAGAGCTCGGCGAGGAGCGCAGCCTCGTCGAGGTTGAGCGCCTGCGCGAGGAACTTGAAGCGCCCTTCGCGCGGGGTCTCCGCGAACGAAGCGCGAACTTCGTCGGTCAGGCGCTCGGCCAAGGCCGAGGGCAGTCCGTGCCGGTCGACGGTCAGCATGTTACTTCGCGTCAGGAGCGGCCGGGGCGGCCGGGGCGGCGGGCGCCTTGCCGGGGACGACGTCGAGGATCTTCTTCACGTCCGGGCCGATCGAGCTGCTCGTGGCGCGGCTGAGCGCGTCGAGGTTGTCGACGGCCGAATTGTTCAGGACGTAAGGACGCATGAAGATCACCAGTTCCTGCCGGACCTCGGTGTCGGTGGTGGAACCCAGGAGGTCGCCGATGATCGGGATCGGGCCGAGACGGCTGGTGACCTTCTTCTTGGTGGTGCGCTGGAGGCCGCCCATGACGACGATCTCGCCGCTCATCGCGCTGACGTAGGAATCCATCGTGCGGCGGCCGATGATCGGCTGGTCGTTGCCGTCGATGACCGTGTTGCGGATGATGTCCTCGACGGACTGCGTGACCTGCATCTGCACCGCGCCGTCCTTGCCGATGAGCGGAAGGATCTTCAGCTGGATGCCGATGTCGCGCATGCTGACCGTGGAGGTCGAGGTCCCGACGGTCACCGTCGAGGAGGTCGTGCCGGTGATGATCGGGTCGGACTCGCCCACGAAGATCGTCGCTTCCTTGTTATGGGTCGTGGTGACCGAGGGGACGGAAAGGACCCGGTAGTTGTTGAGGCGGTCGGTCGTGCTCAGGCCGATCGCGCCGGTGAGCGTGTTGTTGGTGCCGATCGTCGCCACGCCGGAGCCGTTGATGTTGGCGCCGACCGTGGTGCCGGCGAGGGAGCCGTTGACGCCGGTGAGCTTGCCGCCCGTCACGCTGAGCCCGAGGGCGCTGATGCCGTTCTGGTCGTTATCGGTGAGCGTGACTTCGGCGATGACGACTTCCACGCGGACCTGCGGGAGGACGACGTCGACCTTGTCGATCAGCTCGTGGAGGAGCCGGAGGTCGTCGTTGGTGCCCGAGACCACGATCGAGTTGCTGCGGATGTCGGGGAGCACCGTGACGCTGTTGCTGAACTCATCGGCGCCGTTCTGCGAGGAACCCGCGGCGCCGGCCGCGCCGGCCGCGGCCGCAGGAGCGGCGGCGCCGGGAGTCGGGGCGCGGTTGAGGGTGGTCGAGCGGGCCGTGTTGCCGGCGCGGGCGGCGGCGGTCGTCTGGCCCGTGACGAGCGAGGTCACCAGCGTCGCGACCTGCTGGGCGTCGGCGTGGCGGAGGAAGATGACGTCCGTCTTGGTGTTGGGGTTGGACTTCTGGTCGAGCGTGTCGATCAGCTTGTCGAAGAAGTCATGCTGGTCGGCCGAGCCCATGAGGAGGACGCGGTTGGTGCGTTCGTCGGCGAGGAAGGTCGTGCCGGTGCTGAGCCGGAAAGGCGCGCCGCCGGAGGCGATCTGCGGGGTGCGGAGCATCGCCGTCAGCTTCGTGACGAGGTCGGAGGCCATCGCGTTCCTGAGCGTGTAGCTCTTGGTAGCGATGAGGTCGAGCTGCGGGCGGTCGAGCTGGGCGACCAGGTTCTCGATCTTCTGGAGGTTCGTGATCGAGTCGGTGACCAGGAAGGCGTTGTTACGGCCGAAGAAGACCGGCGGGGAAGCCAGGGTCGTGTTGAGGTTGCCCGTGATCTGCGTCACGAATTCCTGGGCGTTGGCGTGCTTGAGCGTGTAGATCTTCGAGGCGATGCGTCCGCTGGCCGGGAGGGTGAGCGTCGAACCCGTGATCAGGGAGGGCGACTCGGACTTCGCGACGAGGTTCGGGACGACCTTCAGGAACTTGTCGCCCTGCTGGATGACGGCGATGCCGTTGAGGTTGAGGAGCGTCTCGAGGGCGAGGAGCGCTTCGTCGCGGGTGATCGAGGCCGGAAGGGACACCGTGTAGACGCTGGCAGGAAGGGCCTGCGGGCGGAGGATGGACTTCCCCGTCCAGCGCTGCATCAGGTCGAGGACCTGGGCGACGGTCTCGTCGCGCAGGATCACCGGACCCACCTGATCGGTTCCGCTGAGGCCCGGAAGCGGGACGGCGGCGGCGGCGCCGGCGACCGGCGCGGGCGAGGCGGCCGGCGAGGCGGCGGGCGACGGAGCAGCCTGAGCAAAGCTCAGGGAAGGCGCCATGGCGGCGGCGATGAGCAGGCAGAACAGCGGCAGGGAGGCCCGTCCTTCACGTTGGGTCGATAGGGTTCTAATCACTGGAATAAGGGGTACGACTTCGATAACACCAAACTCCGAGAATAGTTCGACGAAAAATCCGACTTATTGAGGTTATTTTGAGATGTATCCTCTTGGGGCATAGGGAGCAGACCCTAGGATGGTGAACATTATTTCACCTTTTGCTTGCGGGTAATCCAAAAAAGGGCATATAACGCACAAAAGCCCCCAATATGCGCGAAGACCTCCCCGACTGGCTGGGCAAGCCCCCGCTCCGCGGCACCGACCAATGGAATGTCTGGCTGGCCAAATGGCGACGCTACGCGAAGACCGAGCTCCGGGACACCGCGGCGGACGACCCGGATTACGACTACGGCCTGCTGACCGTGGACGAGCGCTGGCGAGTCGCCCTACGCCTGCAGGTCCAGGCCCAGATCGAAGCCGGCCGCCAGAACGGGCCGGTGCCCTCCTCCTTGGTCCTCGGCCGCAAGGTCAGCGACCTCGACCACGCCGGCGTCGTCGCCTGGCAGGTCGGCCGGTCGGTCGTCTCGCCGATCCCGGACGAAGCCTTCACGCGGGCGCTCGAGTGGAGCAACCAGCGAGAGAACCCGCGCCGGCGGCGCATCTCGCACGGCATCCGGTACGGCTTCATCGCCGGACTCGGCGGAGAGGCCGCCGCGCCCGCCTGGTCCTCGCCGGACTACGTGGCCGCGTACGAAGCCGCGTGGGAACTCGGCAACGCGATCGCGATCGACGGCGACCCGCGGGGATAAGTTGCGGAAGGCCCGCGCCCGGGCAGAGTGTCTTTCTCTTAAACAATGGAAACCTTCGTCATCTGCGCCGTCGTCCTCCTGAGCGCCGGCGGACTCGCCTTCTTGCTGATCAACCAAAAGCACGGCGCGTCCGTCTCCCCGGAAGAACAGGCCCGGCTGGCGGAACTCATCGCCCGCACCGTCCGCGACGACATCGCCAAGGAGACCGAGCGCCTGCGCAGCGCGCAGACCCAACAGGCCAACGACATCCGCAAAGAGCTGACGGACGGCCTCCGGGAATCCCGCCAGGAGATCGTCGCCTCCCTCTCCGAATCCCGCAAGGAGTCGGCCAAATCCGTGGCTGATTTCTCGGCCGAGAACATGAAGAAGACGGAACTCCTGCAGGCGAACGTGGAGAAGGCGCTCGAGACGATGCGCGCCGACAACGAAAAGCGCCTCAATGAGATGAGGGAGGTCGTCGGCGAAAAACTGCAGAAGACCCTGGAAGCCCGCCTCGGCGAAAGCTTCAAGCAAGTCTCCGAGCGCCTCGAAGCCGTGAGCAAGGGTCTCGGCGAGGTGCAGCAGATCACTTCCAACATCAACGACCTCAAGCGCGTCATGGGCAACGTGAAGACCCGTGGCGTCTGGGGAGAGACCTTCCTGGAAAGCCTCCTGGCGGACTCGCTGGTGCCGGAAAAGCAATTCGTGAAGAATTTCCGTCCGAAGGAACGCAGCGGAGACACGGTGGAGTTCGCGATCATCCTGCCCGGCAACGAAGAAGGACCGGTGTACCTGCCCGTCGATTCGAAGTTCCCGCGCGAGGACTACGACCGCATCGTGGCGGCGGCGGAGATCGGCGACACGGCCGCGCTGCTCCAGTCCCAGAAGGACCTGGCGGCCACGGTGATCAGCTTCGCGACCGACATCACGAAGTACATCAACCCGCCCCGGACGACGGACTTCGCGATCCTGTTCCTCCCGACGGAAGGCCTTTACGCCGAAGTGCTCCGCTTCCCGGGGATCGAGAAGACCCTGAAGGAAAAGCGCGTGGTGGTCGCCGGCCCCTCGACGATGATGGCGCTGGTCAATTCCCTCCGCGTCGGCTTCCAGACCTTGGTCGTCCAGAAGAAGTCCGCGGAAATCGCCAAGCTGCTCGGCGCCGTCAAGAAGGACTTCGGCAACTTCGGAGACCTGCTCGAGAAGATCAACAAGAAGCTCGAAGAGGCCAGCTCGGTGGTCACGGATGCGACGGACCGCCACCGCAAGATCGCGAAGAAGATGACCAAGGTCGCGGAGCTGCCCGACGCCGAGACGCGCCTGCTGCTGAACCTGGATGCGGCCGACGAAGCGGAAGAGGCCGACGGCCAGGCCACCTGACCGGAAGTCCTGCTGGTGGAGCCGATGAGGTTCGAACTCACGGCCTCGTCATTGCGAACGACGCGCTCTACCAACTGAGCTACGGCCCCAAACAGCAGGAAGGTCAGGGAAGCCGTCCCCGCTGAGGCGGTCAAGGTTTAGATGCCTGTCGCCTTGCTTCGGCTTGGTTTAGCCCTAGATTCGACGGTCCGAATCACCATGCGCGTAGCCAAAGAAACCGTCGTCGCCATCGAATACACCCTGAAGGACGACCAGGGCAACATCATCGATGCCTCCGGCGATCGCGGCCCGATGGAGTACCTCCATGGCGCCCAGAACATCATCCCCGGCCTCGAGCAGGGCGTCGAAGGCCTCGTCGCCGGCGACACCAAGAGCGTCCTCGTACCCCCGCAGCTCGGCTACGGCGAATACAGCGACAAGCTCCTCCAGCAGGTCCCGCTCACCGCCTTCGGCGCGAACACGCCGCAGGTCGGCATGCGCTTCCACGCCGAGACCAACCTCGGCATGCGCGTCCTCACGATCAAGAAGATCGAAGGCGAGGAAGTGACGCTCGACGGCAACCATGAGCTCGCCGGCAAGACGCTGCACTTCGACATCAAGGTCGTCTCCGTCCGCGCGGCCGAACTCACCGAACTCTCCCACGGCCATCCTCACCAGGCGGGCGGCTGCTGCGGCGGCGGCGGCTGCGGTTCCGGCGAAGGCTCCGGCGGCGGTTGCTGCTCTTCGGAAGAAGGTTCCGAAGGCGGCTGCTGCTCCACCGAACAGCCCGCGCAGAAGAGCGAAGGCGGCTGCGGTTCCGGCGGCTGCGGTTGCTCGCACTGAGCGCGCTGATCTCTGCCGACGAAAGACCCCGGATCTCCGGGGTCTTTTTATTGCCCAAGCACGCCGCGGCGGCAGGATGACCTCACCCCGCGCATGCGCTCCGCCCCCGTCCATGCCCGCGACCTGACGCCCGGCCAGACGCGCGTCTCGATCGCGATCGTCGCGGTGCTCTTCTTCATCTTCGGCTTCGTGTCCTGGGTGAACGCGATCCTCATCCCGTACTTCAAGATCGGCTGCGAGCTGACGCACTTCGAGGCCTACCTGGTCACGTTCGCCTTCTACATCTCCTACCTGGTGTTCTCGCTGCCCGCGGCGCACCTGCTGAAGCGCACCGGCTTCAAGCAAGGCATGATGGTCGGCTTCTGGGTGATGGCCGCCGGCGCCTTCCTCTTCATCCCCGCGGCGTTGACGCGGACCTACGGCGTGTTCCTCGGAGGGCTCTTCACGCTCGGCGCCGGCCTCGCGATCCTGCAGACCGCGGCGAACCCCTACATCACCGTCCTCGGCCCCAAGGAGACCGCCGCGCGCCGCATCGGCGTGATGGGCATCTGCAACAAGGGGGCGGGCATCCTCGCGCCGTTCGTCTTCGCCGCGGTGGTGTTCAAGGTCACGGACACGGACCTCTTCGCGCGGCTCGCGTCGATGGCGCCGGCGGAGAAGGCCGCGGCGCTCGACGAGCTCATCCGCCGCGTCGTCGGACCGTACGCCTGCGTCGGGTCCGCGTTGGTCGTGCTCGGCTTCCTCGTGCGGCTCTCGCCGCTGCCGGAGATCGACACCGAGCATGAGACCGACGAAGTCGCCGAGGCGAACGCGGAGAAGACGAGCATCCTGGATTTCCCGCACCTCATCCTCGGCGCCGTCGGCATCTTCCTGCACGTCGGCGCGTCGGTGATCTCCGTCGACACCATCATCCCTTACGCGCAGTCGATGGGCCTGCCCTTGCTCGAGGCCAAGGTCTTCCCGTCCTACGTGCTGACGGCGATGATCTCAGGGTACGTCGCCGGCATCGTGCTGATCCCGCGCCTGGTCTCGCAGCTCGCGATGCTGCGCTTCTGCACCGTGCTCGGCATCGTGCTTTCCGTGCTCATCGTGACGACGCACGGGACGGTGCGGTTCCTGGGACATACGTCCGACATCTCGCTCTGGTTCGTCGTGCTGCTCGGGTTCGCGAACTCGCTGACGTGGGCGGGCATCTGGCCGCTCGCGCTCGACGGACTCGGCCGCTTCACGAAGGTCGGCGCCTCGGTGATGATCATGGGCCTCTGCGGCAACGCCATCCTCCCGCTCGGCTACGGCTGGCTGGCCGATCATCACGGCGTCCGTTCGGCCTATTGGATCATCCTGCCCTGCTATCTCTATCTGACTTATTACGCGGCGATCGGGCACAAGAAGAGAGTCTGGTAGCGGAGGTTAGCGGATGCCCGTCGCGTGGGGGTTTGCCGGCATGGGGACAGGGGGCGAGGGAGGCGGCGGGGCCGCGGGCCAATTACAAGTTGGCCGGTGGGCAAGGGAGGCGGAGCAGAGGCTCGGAGGCCCAGAGGCTCAGTTGACCAGAAAGAGGCAGCGCTCAAAGGGGGCAGCAGAGGGAGACCGGATGATTGGCTAGGGATACATTTTCAGGTCTCGGGTCTCGGCAATCGGGTAACAGGTACGGGTGGTCGGGTTCAGGTTCGGGTGCGGGTTGCCCGAACCTGAACCTGGTCCTGAGAATGAAATGTAGGCTATGTCGTGACGCGGTCCCCGCCTGCCTCCATTCAGCCGCTTACCAATTCCACGTCAGCGCGATCTCGACGTCGGGATGCAGCGACTGCTTCACCGGGCAGGCGTTGGCGGCGCGGATGAGACGGTCGCGCAGGTCCTCGGTGATGCCGGCGGGCATGTGGATCGTGGCTTCGAGCTTCGCGATGCGGCGCGGCGGCTGAGCCGTCATGTGCTTCTCGATGTCGACGCGCAGGCCGCGGAAATCCAATCCCAGCCCCTTGGCCTGGATGCCGAGGATCGTCATGATGCAGGAGGCGAGCGAAGTCGCCGTGAGGTCGGTCGGCGAGAACGACTCGCCCTTGCCGTGGTTGTCGACCGGGGCGTCGGTATGCAGCACGGTGCCCGACGGACCATGGGTGGCGCGCACGCGGAGGTCGCCGAGGTATTCGCAGGAGATTTTTACGCCCATGCGCCGAGCCTAGGCCAGGCCGCCGGACGTACCAAACAAAAAGCCCCGGCGGGCCGGGGCTTTCGGAGGGATCGCCGGAGCGATTATTCGCCGTCCTTGCCGATGGCGTCGACCGGGCAGCCTTCGAGGGCTTCCATGCACTTGTCGATGCCTTCCTGGTCGGTCGGCTGGGCGAAGACGTAGGAGTAGCCGCCGTCATCCTGGCGGGTGAAGGACTTCGGGGCGGTCTCGCGGCAGAGATCGCAATCGATGCACTGCGAATCCACGTAGAATTTGCCCGGGACGCTTTCCGGACGCTTGTCGTTCTTGTCGGCCATAGGGTCTGATTAATTGGAAGGCGGCGGGCGGCTGTCAAGAATCCGCGTCAGTTCGCGGGCAGCATGACGACGAGCTTATGCCGGAACCATCCGTCGCGCCCGGCCAAGAAAGCGGCCGAGAGCCGGTCGGTCGTGTCATAGGTGACTTCGATCTTGGCGTCCGGCGTCAGGTTGGGGCGCAGGCCCGGCCCGGCATGGCGGTCGAGCGTGGAAAGCGGGCGCACGACCACCGAGGCGATCGGCAGTTCGTATTCCTGCAGGATCACGAAGCGGATACGGCCGCGGGTCGCGGCGTCGACGCCATCCCAGCAGAAGAGCGTCTCCATCGCCGTGACGTCATGCGCCTCGTAGGCCCGACGGAGATCTTCGGCCAGGACGCGGAGGCTGCGCGCATTCCACCATCCCCAGGCGGCGACCAGCGCGACGCCGAGCAGAAGGCCCACCAACGCCGCGGAGAGGCGACGGAGCCAGGGATGCCGGAGGAAGAGTTGCAGCACGAGGGAGAAGGGCGTTGACCGAATAGCAGGGTCGGAGATAAGCACGCAAGAGCCATGGCGCACGAAAGCAAGCCCTCCTCTGATTCCGGCCGATACGCGGCCCGGGGCGTCTCCGCCTCCAAGAGCGAAGTGCACGCCGCCGTCGACCGCCTCGACCCCGGGCTGTTCCCGCAGGCCTTCTGCAAGATCGTCGCGGACAACCTGACCGGCGACGCGTCGAAGTGCGTCGTCACGCATTCCGACGGCTCCGGCACGAAGGCTCTCCTCGCCTACCTCTGGTGGAAGGAGACCGGCGACGCGTCGGTCTTCCGCGGCATCGCGCAGGACAGCATCGTCATGAACATCGACGACCTCCTGTGCGTCGGCGTGACCAAGGACGTCATCCTTTCCTCGACCATCAACCGCAACGCCAAGGCCATCCCCGGCGCGATCCTCGCGGAGCTGATCAACGGCACCGAAGACGTCCTCGCCATGCTGCGCGCGCAGGGCTTCGGCATCACTTCGGGCGGCGGAGAGACGGCCGACGTCGGCGACCTCACGCCCACGCTCACCGTCGACTCCACCGCGACCGCGATCCTGGCGCGCGCCGAAGTCGTCGACGCCTCCCGCGTCGTCCCCGGCCTCGTCATCGTCGGCATCGCCTCGCACGGCAAGGCCACCTACGAGCAGGCCGAGAACAGCGGCATCGGCTCCAACGGCCTGACCAGCGCCCGCCACGAGCTCCTCTCCAAGTACTACGCGGAGAAGTATCCCGAAACCTATGACAAGGCCACCCCGGCCGACCTGGCCTACTGCGGCCCTCATCGCCTGACGGACCCCCTCCCCGGCTCGGCGCTGACCGTCGGCCAGGCCCTTCTCTCCCCCACCCGCACCTACGCCCCCTACGCCCTCCGCCTCCTCCAGGCCCTCGGCAACCAGCGGGTCAAAGGGCTCGTCCACTGCTCCGGCGGCGGCCAGACCAAGTGCCGTCGATTCGGCACCAAGGTCCATTTCATCAAGGACAACCTCTTCCCGACTCCCCCCATTTTCGCCGAAATCGCCCGGGTAAGTGGGACGGAAGCCAAGGAAATGCACCAAGTTTACAACATGGGGCACCGTCTGGAAGTGTTCCTGGAACCCAAGGACGCCGAGGTCGCGCTGCGGATCGCCGCCGAGCTCGGGCTGGGCGCGCAGGTGATCGGGCGGACCGAAGCCTCGACCCGTCCCGACGGAGCCAACCATGTGACCGTCATCAAGGACGGCCAGGTCCTGGCTTACGCCTGAGGGGTCTCCTGTCTTGCTTCTGAAGTGTCGGGTGGTCGGGCAGACAGGACTTGAACCTGCAACACCCTGCTCCCAAAGCAGGGACTCTACCAATTGAGATACTGCCCGGTACCCGAACAAACAGTCTGATTTTGTGTTGCCGTCCGTGTCAAACCGCTAATCTCCAACTGTTCCAACCCGCCAAACACCTCCATACATGGAAAACGACAACATCTCTCCCTCCTCTTCCGAATCCAAGCTCCCGCTCATCGTGGGTATCCTCGGTTTCGCTCTCGGCGCCGCCGGCCTCGTGCTCGGCATCAAGGCCAAGGGCGCTGCCCAGGCCGCCGGTGAAGAAGCCAACGCCGCCAAGGCCAGCGTCGCCGAACTCGGCGCCACCCTCGCCTCCAAGGCCAACGCCGCCGACGTCCAGGCTGTCACCGCCGACCTCGCCGCCACCAAGCAGGCTACCGAAGCCAACGAAAAGGCTCTCGCTGACCAGATCGCCGCCCTCCAGAAAGTCGCTTCCGCTCCTAAGGCCACCAAGGGCACCGACGGCAAGGCCGGCGCCGCCGCTGGTCCTGGCGAACACGTCGTCGCCAAGGGCGAGACCCTCGGCTCCATCGCCAAGAAGGCCGGCATCTCGCTGAAGGCCATCCAGGACCTCAATCCTGGCGTGGACTCCAACAAGCTGAAGATCGGCCAGAAGCTGAAGACCAAGTAAGCTCACGCATGTCGGCGCCCTCTCGCTGGTCCGTCCAGCACGAAGAGCTCCACGCCGACTGCAGGGTTTTCCGGGTTTACAAGGAACACTGTAATCACCCTCTCGACCAACGAGAGGGTGATTTTTTTGTGCTCCGCTCCGGCGACTGGGTGCTCGCGCTCCCGATCACCGAAGACGGACGCCTCGTGATGGTGCGGCAATATCGCTTCGGCACGCGCGACCTTTCGACGGAGGCGCCGGGCGGCATCATCGAACGCGGCGAAGATCCCGTGCTCGCCGCCGTGCGCGAGACCGAGGAAGAAACCGGCTTCGACGGCGGCCGCGCCAGCCTGCTCGGCACCTGCGCGCCGAACCCCGCCATCCAGGCCAATCGCTGCCATTTCGTGCTGCTGGAAGGCGTCCGCCCCACGGGCCGGCGCGCCCCGGATGAGCATGAGGAAATCCAGGTGCTGGCGGTGCGCCCCAAGGCCGCGCTCGAGCAGGCGCTCGCCAACACCGCGCAGCATTCGCTCGCCCTGCTCGCGCTCTACCGTCTACGTGACGTGCGCCCCGACCTCTTCACATGACCACTCCCACCCGCATCAAGCACAAGGGCCGCGAGGCCGATCCCGTCCTCGTCGTCGGCTCCGTCGCGTACGACAGCATCGTCACCCCGCACGACAAGGGCGAACGCATCCTCGGCGGCAGCGCCTCCTACGCCTGCCTCGCCGCGAGCTACTTCGCGCCGCCGCGCATCGTGGGCGTCGTCGGGCATGACTTCCGCGACCGCGACCGCAACAAGCTCGCCAAGCGCGGCATCGACCTCGACGGCCTGCTCACCGATGCCTCCGGCCGCACGTTCTTCTGGCGCGGGCGCTACCACGAGAACTACAACCGCCGCGACACCGAGGACCTGCAGCTCAACGTCTTCGAGCACTTCAAACCGAAGCTGCCCGAAGCGCACCGCGCGTCGCCCTTCGTGATGCTCGGCAACATCCGGCCCGACCTGCAGCTCGAAGTGCTCAACCAGCTCGCCGCGCCCCGCTTCGTGCTCGCCGACACCATCGACATCTGGATCGAGACGCAGCGCGAGAAGCTCGGCGAAGTCATGCGCCGCGCCGACCTGCTCGTCGTCAACGACACCGAATCCGCCAAGCTCACTGGCGAAGCGAACGTGATCGTCGCCGGCCACGCGCTGCGCAAGCACGGCTGCAAGACCGTCATCATCAAGAAAGGCGAACACGGCGCCGTGCTCTTCCACGAGGAAGGCATGTTCATGCTGCCCGCCTACCCGGTCACCGAACTGCGCGACCCCACCGGAGCTGGCGACAGCTTCGCCGGAGCCCTGCTCGGCTACCTCGCCTCGGCCGGGGCGACCGACTTCGCGACCTTGAAGCAGGCCATGGTCTACGGCACCGCCGTCGCCAGCCTGACCGTCGAGGCCTTCTCGACCGACCGCCTGGCCAAGGCCGGCTGCCGCGAGATCCGGGCCCGCCGCAAGGAGCTCCTGAAGCTGATCAAGGCCTAACCGCGCCTGCGGCCCAGCAGCCGCCAGAGCGCGAAGAGCAGGACGCCCGTGAAGACGAGGTCTCCGGCCACCAACGGCCAGACCTTCGGGAGCTTGTCGGCGAAGAGCGCGTAGACGAGGAAGCCCGCCTGGAGCAGGATCACCAAGGCGAGAAGGGGCACGAAGCGGCGAAGCTTCGCCAGAGGGTCGGATTCACTCATGCGAAATGGCGGCGATGGGCCTCGGCCAGGCCGAGCAAGGTCAGGTGGGGCTCGTGCGTCACGCGCGTCTGCCAGGAAGCCGGGAGGTAGACGGCGGCGCCACCGGTGACGATCACCTTGGGCATCGGCGAACCTTGGCGGACGAGTTCGGCGCAGACGCCGTCGAGCAGCGCGCCGATCATACCGGCGAAGCCGAGGGCGCAGCCGGCGCGCATGGCGTCGACGGTCGACTTGCCGATCGCCGGGCCGCCGAGCAGCGCGGAGGGATCGAGCGCTGGCAGGAGGGCCGTGCGTTCATGCAGGTACTGGGTCATCACGCCGAGGCCGGGGGCGATAATGCCGCCGGCGTAGCCGCGTTCGGTCAGGATATCGACCGTCGTGGCCGTGCCCATGCCGACGATCACCGCGGGCGCGCCCGCGACGAGCTGGGCGCCGACGCAATCCGCGAGACGATCCTGGCCCACCTCGGCCGGCTTCGGGTAATCGAACCCGAGTCCCTTCACATTATCATGGAGCAGGTGGTAGAACCGCTGGCCGCCGCTGAGGAGCGCCGGCTGGATCGCGGCGGTCACCTTCGGGACGACGCTCGCGAGCGCGATACCGTCCGTCGGATGCGCGGCGAACAAGGCCGTGAGCGAAGCGGTCTCGAGCGAAGCCGTCGGCAGTTCGCCGTGGGCGATCACCCGGCGGCCGTCGACGACGCCCCAGTGCGCGTGCGTGTTGCCGACATCGAGACAGAAGAGGGACACGTGGAAGGGGTAAGACGGAAGCGGGCGCGGGGCAAGCGCTCAGGGTTTGCGCAGCGTGACCTCGCCGGAAGAGACGATGATCTTGCGACCGCCGCCCGTGCGGAGGATGAGCGACCCCTCGTCATCGATGCCGTCGACGATGCCGGCGATCGGATCGCCACGCAGGCCGACGCGCACGGACTTGCCGGCGAGCACGTCATAGGACTGCCAGAGCTTGCGGAACGATCGCGACCACGTGCCCTCCTCGAACTGCTCCCAGGCGCGGAAGAGCGCGGCGATGACGGCGGCGGCCTCGCGATTGACATCGAGCGGCTCGCCCAGGGCGGCTTCGAGCGACCCGGCGGTCGTGCGGATCTCGGCGGGGAAATCCTTGGGCTGACCCGTAAGGTTTAGGCCGAGTCCGAAGACGAGCTCGCGGACCGAGTCGGCGTCGAGGCGGGCCTCGGTGAGCATGCCGGCGACCTTGCGCCCGTCCGGCGACTGGAGGTCGTTGGGCCATTTCAAACCGAGCTTCAAGCCGAGGGATTTCTCGAGGTGGGAGCAAAGCGCGAGACCCATCCAAAGCGTGAACGGCTTCAGCCGTTCGGGCGGGATGAACGGACGGAACGCCAGGGACAGGTAAAGATTGCCGGACTGCGCGCTATGCCACTTGCGTCCGAGACGGCCGCGGCCGGCGCACTGCGAGCGGGCGAGCACCGCGAAGGGCGCCTCCTGCCCCGCGGCGAGGCGACGCTCGGCCTCGGAATTGGTGCTGTCGACCTCGGCGAGCAGCTCGACGTCGGCGGAGACCTTCAGCAGGCGGAGATGCGCGTCGAGCAGCGCGGCGTTGATCTCGCGCGGCACCGACTTCAGCTCGTACCCCTTGCGGGTCGAAGCCTTGAAGGCGAAGCCGGCGGCGCGCAGGCGTTCGAGCCGGCTCCAGATCGCGACGCGCGAGACACCGAGCTCCTTCGCGAGACGATCGCCGCTGACCGGTTCGCCGCGGGCTTCGAGGAAGGCGAGCAGGATGCTGCTGTCGAGGGCGGGCATGGCGTCAGAGCCAGTCGAGGCCGAGGTCGCACCACGGGGCGGCGTGGGTGAGGGCGCCGCTTGAGACGAAGTCGGGAGCGAGCGCGCCGATGAGGGGAAGGGATTCGAGGCTGACGCCCCCGCTGACCTCGGACCAGGCCTTGCCGCGGAGCATCGGGATGGCCTCACGGAGGTCGGCGACCGGGAAATTATCGAGCAGGACGATGTCCGCGCCGGCCTTGAGCACCGGAGCGATCTGGTCGAGCCGGTCGACCTCCACTTCGACGAGCAGGTCGGGACGGCTGTCGCGGGCGGCGCGGACCATCTTCGTGATGCGTTCGCCGGCCGTGGCGCCGCCGGCCGCGAGATGGTTGTCCTTCACCATGATACGGTCGAAGAGCCCGAGCCGGTGGTTATAGCCGCCGCCCTGGCCGACCGCGTATTTCTCGAGCATGCGGAAACCCGGCGTCGTCTTGCGCGTGTCGAGCAGCTTCGTGGGGGCGGAGCCCAGCGCGAGGACATGCTCACGGGTATGCGTGGCGACGCCGCAGAGACGCTGGAGGAAGTTCAGGAGGATGCGTTCGGCGGAAAGCAGCTCGGCGGCAGGCCCTTCGACCTCGGCGACCGGAGTGCCCGCCGGGACGAACTGGCCGTCGTAGGCGAGCGGCTTGGCATGACAGCGACCGCCGTAAGCCGCGAACACGACGTCGAGGAGGCCGAGGCCGGCGAGGACGATCGGACGGCGGGCGACGATCCGGGCGCGGGCGCGTTCGGTGCCGACGAGCAAAGCCGCGGAAGGGTCGCCCGTGCGTAGCGGACGCTCGGCGAGACCGAGGCCGGCGAGATCCTCCTCGCGCGCGAACTCCGCGAAGCGGAATAACCACGACCGATCCAGCTCCTCCCAGCGGAGACGGCGGATGAGTCGTTCGGTCTGGCCCGGATCGCGCGGCATGGGTTCACCTTACGACCCGACCCCTGTCGGGCAAGGGGGTTAACGGAAGAACTCCTTGAACTTCGCCCGCCAGGATTCGGAGACCGGCGCGGCTTCGTCGCCGCAGGCGGCGGCGTAGGCCTTGAGGGCTTCCTTTTCCTTGTCGGTCATCTTCTTCGGGACGTCGATATCGACGCGCACGAGGAGGTCGCCGGGCGTCGAGCCGCGGAGCGGAGGCATGCCTTCGCCGCGGAGGCGGAAGGTCGTGCCGCCCTGGGTGCCGGCGGGGATGTTGAGGTTGGTCTTACCCTTCAGCTTCGGGACGACGATCTTGCCGCCGAGCGCGGCGATCGAGAACTTCACCGGCACGCTGCAGGCGAGGTCGTCGCCGTCGCGTTCGAAGAGTGCGTGTTCCGACACCGTGATGTAGACGTAGAGGTCACCGGCGGCGGCGCCGCGGCGGCCGGCCGACCCGTTGCCGCTGGAGCGAAGCTTCGTGCCCGTGTCGACGCCGGGAGGAATGCGCAGGGTGACGGTGGACTCGGCGACCGTGCGGCCTTCGCCGGAACAGGGCTTGCAAGGCTTGTCGATGCGTTCGCCTTGGCCGCCGCAGGACGGGCAGACCTGGCGCATCTGGAAGAAACCGTTCGAGCGGACGACCTGACCCTGGCCGCCGCAGGTCGGGCAGCGGGTCTTCTTCGAGCCGGCTTCGGCGCCGGAGCCGGAGCACTTCGCGCAGGCGACGTGCTTGCGATAGGGGATCTTGCGTTCGACGCCTTCGGCAGCCTCTTCGAGCGTGATCTTGAGATCCACGCGCAGGTCTTCGCCGTCGTTCTCCTGCGTCTGACCGCCGCCGCCGAACATGTCGCCGAACCCGCCGCCACCGCCGCCGCCGAACATCTGCTCGAAGATGTCGCGCGGGTCGGCGCCGCGGAAACCGCCGCCCGCCTGGCCGCGGCCGGCGCCGGCGCCCATGTTGGGATCGAAGGCGGCTTCACCGTGCTGGTCGTAAAGCTTACGCTTGGATTCGTCGCCGAGGATCTCGTACGCGCGGGAGACCTTCTTGAATTTCTCCTCGGCTTCCTTGTTGCCCGGGTTGCGGTCCGGGTGGAACTCCATCGCCTTCTTGCGATAGGCCTTCTTCAGCTCGTCGGCGGACGCGGACTTCGCGACGCCTAGGAGGGTGTAATAATCATCGGCCATCGGGAAAGGTTACTTGGCGGCGCCGGAGGACACGAAGACCGCGGCCGGACGGAGCACGCGATCATGGAGCAGCCAGCCGGAGCGGGCGACGCGCAGCACCGTGCCTTCGGCGGCGTCGGCGCTGGCCTCGGAGCCGACGGCCTCATGGCGCGAAGGATCGAAGGGCTGACCGACCGGGCTGACCTCGACGAGGCCTTGGGAGGAAAGGATCGAGCGGAGCTGGCCGACCGCCATGCGGAAGCCTTCGGCGACGGCGCGGCCGTCGGTCTGCTTCGCCGCAGACTCGAGTCCCAGGTTGAGCGAATCGAGCGCGGGGAGCAGGTCTTCGAGCAGACCGGACGTGGCGTACTTGCGGAGCTCTTCGCGCTCGCGCTGATGGCGGCGCTGCTGGTTCTGCTGGTCGGCGTTGCTGCGCAACACCGTGTCCTTGAGCATGGCGACCTGGCCTTCGAGCTCGGCGATGCGGGTCGCGGCGTCAGGCTGGGCGGATTCGGGAGAAGGGGCGGGTTCGGTCATGAGATTATTTTTCGGTGAGCAGCTTTTCGGTGACGGAGCGGCGGACGCGCTCGCGGGCGAGGTCGAGGAGGAACTCCGGCTGCTTCTGGGCGGCCGTCTGCACGGCCTGCGTGCCCATCGGACGGGAGACCTTCTCGTCGAAGTTGCGCTCCGTGATGTCGCGGGCCTCGAAGACATAGTCGAAGGACTGGTCGACGACCACCTTGCGCTCCGCGGTGCCGTCGCCGGAGATGACCGTGATGCGGTCGATGCGCACGCGCAGGTGCTTGATCAGGAAGGGCTGCTTGTGGTCGGACGGGGCGGAGAGCCTGGGGGAAGGAGCGGCGGCAGGGGTCTTCAGTCCGTTGAAGATATCCTTCGCGTTGTTGTCCGCCAAGAAGTCGGCTTTGCCGACGATCGTCAGATGATCGATGTCGAGTTCGGCGTCATTGACCGTCTGGCTGCCGCCTTCGAAGAACGTGAACGGATCGAGGTCGATGGCGATCCGGCGCACCTTGAGGAACTCGCGCTCGGTCCAGCGGGTCGGGTTCGTGATCGTCAGGCCGGAATAGGCGAGACGGCCGGCGAACAGGTTCGTGTCGTTGGTCTCGACCGCCAGGTGCGCCCCGGATTTCGTCGAGAGGGAGGAATCGATGAGCTTGGGAGAGAACCGGCCCATGGCCCAGATGCCGAGCAGGCCGACCACCACCAGGAACAGCGCCACGCCGCAAAGCATCGTGAGGAGCTTGCGCAGGGCGGACCCTAGGCGGGTGCTTTTGGAGGGAACGGACATCGACGGACGCTGAAATCGAGCAGTAGGCATGCCACCGAGCAGGGTCAACGGCGGAGGCAAAAAGCGGGGTTTATGAGCGATTTTCCGGGCTAGCGGACAAGAAAAAGACCCGCTGCCAGGGGCAAGCGGGTCCTTCTGTCTCGGGGTGTGACGCCCAAGGGGTCGTTACAGGGCAAGAACGGCGAGGGTATCGCCGACGCGGACTTCGGGCACGGAGCCCTGGCCGGCCAGGATGGCGACCACGGCGGACTTGTCGTCGGACTTGATGATTTCGACAGCGAAGGTCTTGCCGGCCTTGGTCAACTGGAGGCGGGCGCCGGGATCACGCTTCTCAAGCGGGGAGAGTTCGATCAGGGCGTACTCAGGGCGAACCGCGCGGACGGTGGCACGGGTATTGTCGACGGCGACTTCCGGGGCGTCCTTCTGCCAGGAGTAGCGGACGGATTCACCTGTGGCGGTGCCGGAGGACGAGACGGTTTTGCAACCCACGATGGAAGCGGCGAGAGCGAGGAGGAACAGGGAGCGCGACATGAGTTTTGGGTGAAAATATGGTCTTTTACTGAGGTTTCTTAGTCAAACCCTTAATGCTTGCGGAGGGGCTTAGGGTGGGCTTCCTCCATAGTCCAATGAGTCAGGAAGCCGCCAAACTGATGCTCGGTCTGCCCAAGGGAAGCCTGGAAGAGGCCACTCTCCAGCTCTTCGCCCGGGCCGGGTTCCCCGTCGCCAAGAGCAGCCGCTCTTATCGCCCCTCGTTCGATGACCCCGCCCTCGACGGCCGTTTCATCCGCGCGCAGGAAGTGGCCCGCTACGTCGAGCATGGCTTCTTCGACTGCGGCCTCACCGGCCAGGACTGGGTCCAGGAAAACAACGCCGATGTCGTCCAGGTCTGCGAGCTGATCTACAGCCGCGCCTCCGCGCAGAAATCCCGCTGGGTCCTGTGCGTGCCCGAAGCCTCTCCGGTCAAGACCGCCAAGGACCTCGCCGGCAAGCGCGTCGCCACCGAACTCGTCGAGACCACCCGCCGCTGGTTCAAGGCGCAGGGCGTCGAATGCGAAGTCGAATTCTCCTGGGGCGCCACCGAAGTGAAGGTGCCTGAGCTCGCCGACGCCATCGTCGACATCACCGAGACCGGCTCTTCCATCAAGGCCAACAAGCTGCGCATCGTCGCCCAGCTGATGGAGACCACCACCGTCCTCGTCGCGAACAAGGCCGCCTGGGCCAATCCCGCCAAGCGCGCCAAGATCGAGCAGATCGTCCTCATGCTGCAGGGCGCCCTCGCCGCGCAGCACATGGTCGGCCTCAAGTTCAACCTCCCGAAGGCCAAGCTCGAGCAAGTCGCCGCCGCCCTGCCCGCCCTGCGCAACCCGACCGTCTCCCCGCTGAGCAATCCCGAGTGGATCGCCGTCGAGACGATCATCGACGCCCGCCAGGCGCGCGAGTTCATCCCGACCCTCAAGGCCGCAGGCGCCGAGGGCATCGTGGAATACCCGATCAACAAGCTCGTCTACTGACGACCCTCGTCATGGCTGACTCCGTCCGCGTCGGTCTCATCCAGCTCACCGCCGAGGATACTCCGGCGGCGAACGTGCGCAAGACCCTGCCCCGCATCGAAGAAGCGGCGGCCAAGGGCGCCAAGATCATCGGCCTGCAGGAGATGTTCACGACGAAGTATTTCTGCGTCACCCAGGACCCGAAGAACTTCGACCTCGCCGAGCCGATCGAGACCGGACCGTCCGTGACCGAGCTCGCCAAGGCCGCGAAGCGCCTCGGCGTCGTCATCGTCGCCCCGCTCTTCGAAGCGCGCGGCAGCGAAGTCTACCATAACACCGCGGCCGTCATCGACGCCGACGGCACCGTGCTCGGCAAGTACCGCAAGATGCACATACCGCAGGATCCCGGCTTCGAGGAGAAGTTCTACTTCACGCCCGGCGACCTCGGCTTCCGCACGTGGAAGACCGCGCATGGCGACATCGGCGTGCTCATCTGCTGGGACCAGTGGTATCCGGAAGCCGCGCGCCTCACCGCGCTCGGCGGCGCGCAGATCCTCTTC
>Ga0214206_1000052_pt1 | contig 30977 bp, 28 predicted proteins | sample TroBogEpilimnion_26_FD_153044 | JGI IMG/M metagenome (GOLD analysis project Ga0214206, IMG submission 153044) | Freshwater microbial communities from Trout Bog Lake, WI - 07JUL2009 epilimnion | ecosystem: Environmental > Aquatic > Freshwater > Lake > Epilimnion/Euphotic zone | place: Trout Bog...
ATGCCTCCTGGTCATAGCAATGCAATTTTTATTGAGGATGCAAATAAATTATTGGCTAATGATTATAAAGAATCATTCAGAGAAGCCAATCGTCAACACGCATTCGTTTTTTGGAATCATCCATATGAAACGCCTAAAAATGATAACATAAGTTATTTATATGATGTTAATAAACAACTTATGGATAGCAATTATGTACATGGTATTGAAATTGTAAACACGCATACCTTCTCCAAAGAAGCTTTACAAATTGCTTTTGACAAAAACTTAACCCTTATGGGAACAAGTGATGTACACGGTTTAATTGATTGGGATTATAAAATGAATGCAAAAGGCCATCGTCCTATTACGCTCGTTTTTTCAAAAGATAGAAAAATTGATAATATTAAATCTGCGCTTTTTGACCATAGAACGGTAGTGCACTATGACAATACATTAATCGGAAGAGATAGTTTATTGATTCCTTTAATAAATGCATGTCTTGAAATTAAATCTGCATTTTATGAGCCAAAATCATTAGTATTATCTGTTGTAGTTGCTAATAATTCATCTTGTGATTTTATTTTACAAAATCAAAGTAAATTTAGTTTAGTGGAATCTACTGATATCATTCAAATACCAGGTAAAGAAACAGTTACACTTAATTTTAGAACAAGGGAAAAATTAAATCAATTTGATTGGAAATTTAGTGTTTTAAATGCAGTAAATACTCCAGAAACACATCCTGTTGTAACGAAAATAATTCAGGTTAAACAGTAATAGTTTTGTTGATATAAAATAAAAGTGAATCCACTGCTGTTTCAATAGTGGATTCATTTTTTATAACTATATCAAATTTCATGTTTTGAAACCTATTATTTCGGTTTATTCTTTCTTCGATTAAATCTTTCGATTCTCTTTTTCTACCAATGAGCCTTTCATAAATAACGGATTTTTCAGCATCAATTAAAATTGCTTTAAGTTTTGGATATTTTGTTTTTGCTACTTCTAGATATTCCCTCGAACCATTAACAATTACATTGTATCCATTGTCAATCCAATACTCTAACTCAATTCCAATTCCATATAAATTATCATGTGCTTCCCAATTAAGTGCAAATAAATTTTTATTTAACCTATTTTCAAAACTTTCTTTGCTTAACGAAATATGAATTTCATTTCCATCTACATTAGGTCTAGTAATGAATCTTTTTGCAAATACAAATTTATTTTCAAAAGTTAATTTAGTTTTTATTTGATTTATTATCGAATCCTTACCCACTCCTGAAGATCCAACGATATAAAATATACTTCCTTTAGGCATATTCAATTTTTAATAACATTCCAAAATGATCACTTGCAAATCCATATTGAGTAGGTATAGGCTCATTGATACAAGTTTTTGCTTGTTGTAATTTAAATTGTCTTAAAGTATTATTTAAAAATATGAAATCAACTCCTATATCAACTCCTTTAAGCTGCCCTTCAACTAATGTGCTATGTTTTGTATTTGGATTTAAATGAGAAAAAGTTTCTATTGCATTAAGCTCCTTGATAAAATATTGAATTTCTGAAGAATAAAATGTTGTGTTAAAATCACCACCAATTATATTTAGTTTAGTCGTATTTAGCTTTACTCTTTCCGTAATTTTTTTAATTTGTTCCATTCTTACCAACTCTTTCTGGTTCAGATGTGTAAGATGAACATTTGTCAAAATAGCTGTTTTTCCATTTTCAAGAAAAAACTCAATTTCTTGTCCAAATCTCATATCATCGCCATCAGACATTGGTAATGGATAATGATAGCTATTTAATATTGGGAGTTTACTTAAAACTGCCATATTAGAAAAACTATGAACTGGAAACCCTTCAAATGATCGGAACTTTTCTCTTGCTTGTATATAATCCAAATGATAATTGAAAGCTTGATTTATATAACTTATTGTATCTTTTTCAATTGAAGGAGCTTCAAAACATTCTTGCATTAAAATTATGTCCGGATTCAAAGAAAGTAATTGTTTTCTCAAATACTCCATTCTTATATCATAAGCGTCTTCTCCTTTCCAGGTATTGATTGATATAATAGTTAAAATTGGCATAAATAAATACTAAGAAAAAGAATTCTAAACTTTATACAAGAAAAGTCGTGTTGTCTTAGTATTAAATTTTGGATAAGTTAATATTCAGATAATATAGGTTATATAACTTTAAGCACTTGACTTTTAAAAGCCTAGTAATCATGAATATGGGTATAGATGAAGTTTTATGTAATTGTTCCCAAGATAATTTAGTTGAATTTGTATCCAGTTTGGAGCCTAATTTAACTATTGAAACAATTATTGCGCCAAAATTGGCAATGACAATGGTTCAAGCAGAAGATTCAATAGATTTTCAACCTTTTTATTTAGGAGAAGTTTTAATGACTGAATGTCAATTAAATATAGATGGGCAAATAGGATACGGTTATTGTATGGGCGATGCTCCTCAAAGAGCTTATTGTATTGCTATTTTAGATGCTATCATGAATTTAAATGATCATCCTTTGCAAAAACAGGTATTAACATTTATTGAAAATGAGAAAGTTATTTTGATTAAAAATCAAATGGAAGAGTATAATCAAATTTTAAAAACAAAAGTTGATTTTAAAATTATGGAACAAGATTAATATGATAAAAGAAACCGCATTTGATACTATTTTTGACGCACAATCAGCCTTTAGGGTATTACTTAATGCCTTTAGTTACCCAGGAACTATCTATTCATTTGAAAAAGTGAATCTAAATCAACCTGCATCTTTTTCATACACCAATGCATTAATTGCTTTATCACTATTTGATAATAATACAAGTTTTCATTCTAAAACATCTTATGAAAACGATGTTGAAAATTATATTCATTTAAATACCAACGCTGAAATAGCGGAAATAAATAAAGCTGATTATTTATTCTTAAATGGCAGCAAAGACCTTTCTAATGAATTATTGCAATGTAAAATTGGAGAACTTTCCTATCCTGAAAAAAATGCTACAGTTATTGTAATGGTAAAATCATTAAGTAATCATGTTGATTTCCAATATGATTATGAGTTAAGATTACAAGGACCTGGTATTCAAGAAAGAAAAAGTGTATTTGTAAGTGGTTTAGACATTCAAAATATAGTAATGCTTAAAAATATAAATACTGAATTTCCACTAGGAATTGATCTTATACTTACAGATAGTTTTGAAAATATTATTTCCATACCAAGAAGTATTGCAATAGAAATATTTAATAAAAATTAATATGGGATATTTTGCTGTAAAAGGTGGTGCGGACGCAATAGAAAATTCATTAGCATTATTGGATTTTTATCGTTTAAAAGAGGCAACTTCTCCATTGGAAATTAGTCAAATTGTTTCACAGCTTAGAATAGCTGTTGGAAAAGTGATGAGTGAAGGAAGTTTATATACTCCTGAATATGCTGCAATTGCGATTAAACAAGCAGAGGGTGATTTATTGGAAGCTGCATTTATATTAAGAGCCTACAGAACAACTTTGGAAAGAAGATTTGTTTCTGAAACATTGAATACAAGAGAGATGTTTATTAGAAGAAAAATCTCTGCCTCATTTAGAGAAATTCCAGGAGGACAAATATTGGGTCCTTCTATGGATTATTCTCAAAGAATTTTAGATGTAAAAAAAGCAATTGAAACTTCAGAAGATATTAAATCCATTTTAAAAACATTTGAAGGAAAAATTGACAAAAATAATTTGACTGAAATAAGTCATCATGACAAGGTTATAGATATTTTAAATAAAGATGGATTAATACAAAAGGGAAATGAAACGGAAGATCGAAAATTAGTAGATATCACAAGAGAAGCTATTCGTTTTCCTGCTCCAAGGTCTGCTAGATTACAAATGATGGCCCGTTCTGAAACAGGTGCATTAATGAGTATGGGATATAGTAGTATGCGTGGATTTGGATCTGTTCATCCTACTGTGGGAGAATTAAGATATGGTACCGTTCCTGTGCGTATAAAAGATCCAAGAGGTCGCATTAGATATATTGGTGCAATTGAAGTAACGGAAGCTGAAATGATTACCGAAACTAAAAAAACAAATGACGATGGTGTTGCTCTTTTTTCAATTGGATATGGTTTATGTTTTGGACAAAATGATACTAAAGTAATTTGCATGGGTATTTTAGACACTACCTTACGTAATCCGGATCCAAGCTTACCTGCAAATGATCAAGAATTTGTATTGTATCATAGCGAAGGAATTGAAGCAATGGGTTTCACTAATCATTTAAAACTGCCGCACTATGTTACTTTTCAGTCTAGCTTAAATAATGTAAGAGAAGCAATTGAAAGAAAAAAGTAATAAGCGAAATAAGATATTATGATACAAGAAAATAAATTTTCAACCCAATATAGATTTGCATTTATTGATGAAGCTACTAAACGTGAAATTAGAAGAAAGCTACTAAAAGCAATTTCTATTCCTGGATATCAAGTACCTTACTCTTCTCCCGAAATGCCAATTGCGAGAGGATGGGGAACAGGTGGTCTGCATGTAACACTTGCTATTATTGGGCCTAAAGATATTTTTAAAATTATTGATCAAGGAAGTGATGCAAGTGTTAATGCTTGTAATTTGCGCAATTTTGTTCAAACCATGACTGGTGTTGAAACTACATTAGACACTAAAAAAGCTACGATCATTCAAACTAGACATAGAATCACTGAAGAGAAATTAAGTAAAGATCAAATTTTTGTATACCAGGTTCCACAACCTGAGCCTTTGAGAAGTGTGGAAAGATATGAAAACAAAACTAGGCAAATGCATGGTGAAGCTGATTATGCAAAAATGTGGGTTTCCTTGTATGAACAATTTGTACGACATGGTGATATCATGCTTGGTGCTGGTTATCCCGTGAAAGTAAATGGTCGTTATATTATGGCACCTTCTCCAATTCCTAGATGGGATATTCCTAATTTAAATAACTCTGAAGCTATTCATTTATTTGGAGCTGGAAGAGAAAAGCGATTGTATGCAGTCCCTCCTTATACAAAAGTGGAGCCTTTAGAATTCGAAGACGTTAAATTTCATATTGAAGATTTTAAAGGAACCCCATGTTTTAGAACTGGCTACAAAAAAGCATTTTTAGATGAGTTGTATTATGATGATGGATCCAAGCATTATGTGATTAATGATAGTAATTTCTTAGATAAATTGGCTAATAAAGAAACACCAATTCAACACGAAAATGATTATTTAAATAAATTGGAAAATGAGGCATAATAGTGAAAATTGGTTGTTAAAAGTGGAAGGGTTAACCAAAATATATGGTGCACCAAATAATAATTCTATTCATCAAACTGGGCCTCAATTTGAATCAAACATTTGTCCAGAAACAAATGCAATTGTAGCATGTGCAAATATTGATTTTGATTTATATCCAAGTGAAGTATTGGGTATTGTAGGAGAAAGTGGATCTGGGAAAAGTACTATTGTAAAGATGCTCTATTTTGATTTAGAACATAGTGGCGGAAATGTATTATTTAATAAAGCACCTTATCTGGGGAAAAATATTTTAAATGAGAGTAATCAATCTAAGAGAGCTATTCGAAATCATTTAATGGGTATGGTATATCAAAATCCAAGAGATGGTTTAAATTTTAAATTTACATCTGGAGGAAATATTGCTGAAAAATTAATTATGGCAGGCCATTATAATGTAAACAATATTAGAAATACTGCCTCCCATCTTTTAGAAAAAACAGAAGTTCCAGTTTTACGTTTAGACGACATTCCAGCTCATTTTAGTGGTGGAATGCAACAAAGAGTTCAAATTGCTAAAGCCATAGCAAATCAACCTCCATTGCTTTTTTTAGATGAGGTTACAACTGGATTAGATGTTTCAGTTCAGGCAAAAGTATTAGACTTAATTAGAGAATTACAACAAGAAATGGGGGTGGCTATGATTGTAGTATCTCATGATTTATCGGTGATAAGAATGCTAACAGATAGAACGATGGTTATGAAAAATGGAAGAATTGTAGAGCAAGGTTTAACCGATCAAATTTTACAAGATCCTCAACATCCTTACACTCAATTATTAGTAAGCTCAATTTTATAATATGCATCCAATTTTAGAAATAAAAAAATTAACCAAATCTTTTACCATGCATATTTTGCAAGGTAAAAAAATTGATGCTTTACTGGATGTAAATTTTACTGTAAATGAAGGGGAAATTATTGGATTAACTGGGAAAAGTGGTTCTGGTAAATCAAGTTTAATGAAATGTTTATATCGAACCTATTTAAGTGATGGTGGACAAATACTTTTTAATACAAAAGAAGGCATAATTGATATAGTAAAGGCAAATGATTATGAAATTTTACATTTAAGAAAAAATGAAATTAATTATTGTGCACAATTTTTGAGTGTAATACCAAGGGTTTCTGCCCTTCAAATAGTTGCCCAACCTTTACTAAAAAAAGGATATGAGGATAATTTAGCTACTGAAAAAGCAATGCATATTTTAAAAGCGTTAGGTTTATCAGAATCGCTTTGGTCAGGTTTTCCTGTAACTTTTAGTGGGGGTGAACAACAAAGAATAAATGTAGCTAGGGCGATTATTGATCCGCCAAGATTATTACTAATTGACGAGCCAACAGCCTCATTAGATCCAGCTACAAAAAATGTGGTAATAGAAATGTTGTTGGAACTGAAAAAATTAGGTACAACAATAATTTGTATTTCACACGATGAATTTACATTAGATAATTTGGTTAATAGACGTATTCATTTAGAAAAAGGAATAATTGTAAACTAATATATTATGGAAAACTGCTTTACCATTGCAAATGGCAAAATTGTGACTCCCACGCAAATCATTGAAAACGGATATATATCTGTAGTAGGAAAAAACATAGTAGACATTGGGAAAATGGAAGACTATGATTATGATCCAAATTTAGAAGAAGATATCATAGATGCACATGGTCAATATATTTTACCCGGTATTATTGATATTCATACTGATGCTTTAGAGGCCGAAATAATACCTAGACCAGGGGCTGATATGCCAATCAATGTGGCATTCAGAGAATTAGAGCGTAAAATGAATGGATGTGGATTTACAACTGTATATCATTCTCTTCACTTAGGTTACAAAACAGCTGAATATGGATCAAGAAGCAAATATTCAAGACAGCAAGTATATGATACCATTTTTAAAGCAATAAGTGGGGATACTTTAATTAACAATAAAATTCACTTAAGATTTGAAATCACCGGGGTAGATGCTTATGATCAATGTATTGATTTTATAAATAAGGGTTACATTCAAATGTTAAGTGTAATGGATCATACTCCTGGTCAAGGCCAATATACTAAGGAAGTATTTATGGAAGTAAGTATCAAAAATGGCAAAACTGAAGAACAAGCACTTCAAGATTTTGAAGAAAAAACAAGTAGACCTAATATTAAAGGTGATAAGATGAACCAACTTATCCAATTGGCATTGCAAAAAGGAATATCAGTAGCCTCACATGACGATGATACCATTGAAAAAATTGATGAAATGAGCGCATTAGGAGTTAGTATTTGTGAGTTTCCAATTAATATGGAAACTGCTGCTTATGCAAAGGAAAATAATATGCATGTTGTTGGTGGCGCTTCTAATGTTTTAAGAGGAGGCTCATTAACAGGTAATTTAAATATAAAAGACGCTATTTTAAATGGATATGTAACTAGTTTATGTTCTGATTATTATCCACCTGCAATTTTACATTCTATATTTAAATTATATTTTGAACATGATTTAACATTAGTAGATAGTGTAAAATTAGCCACTTTACATCCCGCATTAGCTGTTGGTATTGATAAGTTTACAGGATCCCTAGAAATTGGCAAAAATGCAGATATTATTTTTGTTAAGCTAATTGACAATATACCAACAGTAACTAAAAGTTTTGTGAAAGGTAGAAAAACCCTTGAAATACCTCACTACATTAGTTACAACGAAAATACATACTAGTATGATACCAGAAAGTGCAGTACCCATTACCGACTTAAACTATATTGATTACCATTATAAACAATGGAAAGAGTTAACTTATGAACAACAGGTTTATAAAGCCAACCATGTAAAGGCGGCTAATAATTTTTCATTTGAAAATAATGAATGGATTGCACTACCCTATTATGGATTTGGAATGATTAGTATGTTACAACAACATGAAAAAAATGTTTTATTAAGTCAACAGTTAGTAGATACACAAGAAAAACTAATGATATTGTTACAAGAAAAAACTAGCATTGAAATTCATGGAAAAATTTATTTATTACCTGAAAATAGTTTTCACCAAACCATTGCAAACGCCTTATCCAACACTAGATACGATTTAAATATTACAGAAAAAGGGTTGACTGAAATTTATCCAGATTATTTAAATAAATTATTGAAAACTTATAAAAGTGTATCTGATCATAAAACACTTAGAATGAAAATGATTGGATTAGGAATTTTTGGAAATGCCATTGGGATATTAGGCGTATTTGATGATCCACTTGAATATAATAGTATTTTACATTTTAGGGATTATTTTTATAATAATGAAATGGTCACAGGAATGGGTATTCAAAAAACAAGACCCTTTATTGGTCATATTACGCTTGCCTATATTGAGTCAGATTTATCATTAATTGAAAAAACAGCTTTGGTAGAAGTTACCACAACATTAAATGAACAATGGCAAAATGAAAAACATTTTTTTTATATTGATCAAACTCAATTAACATCTTTTAAGAATTTGTCTAACTTCCATACTTTTCAAAATAATCAAGTTATATATTTTTAATAATGCACTATTTTGAAACATATCCTGAAGCAATTAATACTGGATTAAAATCAGTTTTAAAAAAAGAACCTAATATACATTCTACATGTATAATAAAAGATTCACATTTAGGTGATTATACTGAATTGATGATGCATACTTATATTGTTGAATCAAATTTGGATGATTATAGTTATTGTGCAGGTAATGTTCAAATTATATATAGTACAGTAGGAAAATTTTGTTCTATTGCCAATAGTGTTAGAATCAATCCAGGGAACCATCCTCAATGGAGAGTAACACAACATCATATGACCTATCGAAGAGTAGCTTTTGGTTTTGATGAAACTGATGATACTGAATTTTTTAATTGGAGAAGAGCGCATAAATGTACTATTGGACATGATGTATGGATTGGACATGGAGCCATTATTATGCCAGGCGTAACTATTGGACATGGCGCTATTATAGGGTCAGGAGCAGTAGTAACAAAAGATATTCCTCCTTATGCTATTGCAGTGGGTGTGCCTGCAAAAGTTATTAAATATCGATTTGATGAAAATACAATCGCCTCTTTATTAACTATTGAATGGTGGAACTGGGATAGAAAAACTTTAGAAAAAAATTTTAAAGATTTAAACGATGTGCCCTCCTTTATAGAAAAATTTAAATTATGAAAAAAATAATTATTCCCTTTTTAACTATACTGGTAGTTTTATTGGGATGTTCAAGTGAGCACAGTAAAACACCTACAATTTTAAGAATAGGTATCTATAGTGGCGATCAACCTATTCAAACCAAGGAAAAAATAAAGGATTTTCAAAAATACTTTCAAAAGGAATTAAATATGCCTGTTGAATTTGTTTTTACCACTGATTATACCACACTTGTTGAAGGGATACAAAGAAATAAATTAGATGTGGTTCAGTTATCCCCATTTGCTTACGTATTAGCAACGAAAAAGGATTGTTTAGTCCCTTTAGTAACAATAGGAATGAATCATATGAGAACAGAATACCATAGTTTTATTTTCACCTATCCATCATCACCTATTAATTCGATAGATGACTTGAAAAAACATGCAAAAGAATTAACCTTATGTTTTGCAGACCCTGCATCTGCTTCGGGACATTTAATTCCAAGGTCATATTTAAAATCAATTGGTTTAGATCCTGAAACCAGTTTTAAGCAAGTTGTTTTTGCTGGCAGCCACCCCGCTTCCATGTTAAGTGTGAAAAATAAAAAAATTGATATTGGTTGTTCAACTAATGAATTAGGTTATCAAAGATTAATTGTAAATGGTAGTTTAAAAGAGGGGGATTTAAAAACACTTTGGGTATCAGATCCCATTATAAATGATGCCATTTGTGCTAATAAAAATTTAGATAGTAAATTAATTGAAAAAATTAAAACTGCATATTTAGAGGTAGATAAAAAAGATCCAAAGGCATTTGCAGGCTCTATTTCAAGATATTATTCGGATGCCACTAATATGCAATTTATTGTTACTTATGATAGCTTATACAATAATATTAGACGTATTGCTGAAAGTATAAAAGAATTAAAAACAGTAAAATGAGAAAATTATTATATAGTTTCTTTTTAATTACCCTTGCTTTTGCCTGCACTAGCAATGTAAATAAAGATAAAAATGGAGATCCAAATACATTAACAATCGCCGTATTTGGTGGTAGTGGTGATAATAATGGTTCTGTAAAAAAAGCAATGGAACAATTTAAAAATTATTTAGAAAAAAAATTAGATAAAAAAATTAAACTTTATATCACAACTGATTATACTTCTGTTATTGAAGCTTTGCATGCTAATAAAGCGCAGATTGGTTATTTAAGTCCATTTTCTTATGTGTTAGCAGCACAAAAAAATGACATTACCCCCATTGTAGCCATTGGAGCCAATGGAAAGCCAAGCATTTACCATAGTATTATTTTTACAAATAATCAATCCGGAATTATTGACATTGAATCTTTAAAAAAGAACGCTGCCCATTTATCACTTTCTTTTTCTGATCCCGCCTCCACTTCTGGTCATTTAATCCCATTTGCCTATTTACAATCAATTGGATTGAATCCTGATAAAAATTTTAAACAAATTGTTTTTTCTGGAAGTCACGCTGCGACTGTTTTAGCGGTTACATCTCATAAAATTGATATAGGATGCTCCACCAAAGAATATGGAACAGATATATTAGTAAGAAAAGGACTTATTCAAAAAAATGACTTCACCATTTTATGGGAATCAGACCCAATTGTTGCAAGCCCTGTTGTGATTAGGAAAGATGTAAATAAGCAATTGGCTGATAAAATTAAATTACTTTATTTAAACTTACATCGTGACGATTCAACTGTGTTTAATGCTTATATAAAGTTATACCATACTAATCCCCGTGAATTGGCTTACATGTCTATTGATGATTCACTTTATAATGGAGTTCGCAAAATTGCCAATAGCATTAAAGATGTTGAATTATTAAAAAACTAATAACATGATCAAGGCCGTTGGAATTACAAAAAAAATAGCAACCGGAAAGGTTTTATTGAACAATATTTCCTTTGAAGTAAGAAAAGGTGAGTTTGTAGGTATTTTAGGGGCAAGTGGTGCTGGAAAAACCTTAACCCTTAAGTCATTAATTGGTTTAATGGATTTGAATGCAGGAGAAGTATGGATTGAACAAGAAAATAATCAACATGTTGATATTTATAAGACAAAGGCAACTGTGCTTAAGAAATTAAGAAGTAAAATAGCACTTATTTTTCAAGGTTATCATTTAGTTCAAAGAGCATCCGTTTTAGACAATGTATTAATGGGAAGACTGGGTAGTATTAGTACTTTTCGAAGTTTATTTATTGGTTTTAATACGAATGAAAAAAGCGAAGCATTCAAAGCTTTAGAGCGTGTTAATATGCATTCATTTGCCAATACTAAAGTGAGTGCCTTAAGTGGTGGTGAAAAACAAAGAGTGGCCATTGCACGTGCTTTGTTTCAACAACCAAACTTACTATTAGCGGATGAGCCGATTTCAAATTTAGATCCCAAAAATGCAAAGACGATCATGGTTTTACTAAAAGAATTATCCCAATTGTTTCCAGTAATTGGAGTTTTTCATCAACCAGATTTATGTGCAAAATATTGTTCAAGAATAATTGCCATTAAAGAGGGAGCAGTTTTTTACGATGGACAACCCAATTTAGATGAAAAAACATTGGAAGCAATTTATGGTGATGAATTATCAAGCATTTTATCTTAGTAATTATAATGATTAAAAAACTCATACCCTATATCATTTACCTAATTACAATAGTAATTACATATTATGCAATGCAAATTTGTGGTTTTAAAATAGATGCATTGCAAAAAGGGTTACAAGATAGTTTTGTATTTATCAGACAAATGTTTCCACCTAGTTGGAATGATTTTAAAGAATTGTTGATACCCACTTTAGAAACAATTTCATTGGCATTATTAGGAACATTTTTAGGTAGTGTATTATCTTTATTCATTGCCTTATTTGCAGCTAATAACTTAACCTATAATTGGATAAAATTTATAGTAAGATCATTAATTAGTGTTGAGCGTTCCATTCCAGAATTATTTATTTTACTGATATTAATTGCAGCATATGGACTAGGTGCATTATCTGCTGTATTAGCATTAATGATTGGCTGTATAGGAATGTTGGGAAAATTATTTGCAGATGCAATTGAAGAAACACCTAGTAGTGTAATAGAATCACTAAAAGCGGGTGGGGCAAATAAAGTTCAAATTATTTATTTTGGTATTTTACCCGACTTAATGCCTAAATTAATTTCCTACTCGCTATTTAGATTTGAAATAAATATCAGACTTTCTGTTTTATTAGGTGCAATAGGAGCTGGAGGAATTGGTTACGAATTAGACTATGCATTTAGTATGTTACAATTTCATAGAGCACTTTCTTGTTTAATAGTTATTTTGATATTGGTAATAGCAATTGAACAAATTTCCATATTTATAAGAAAAAAATTAGCCATCCAACAATTTTAAGTAAACATGACATTCTTATATAAATATAAAAAATGGATGATCGCTTTGGTTGTTCTTTTTGCAATGTTATTGTTAACGATTTTTTTAAAAATTGATATTTCGGTTCTTTTTGTTGACTTACATTATGTGACTGATTTATTAAATGAAATGTTTCCTCCAAATTTTAGTATTATTTGGGAAAACAATATTGTTATCAGTTCCATCATTCAAACCATTGCAATGGCGTATTTAGGAACTTTATTGGGTGGAATTATTGCATTTGTTTTTTCCTTAATCGCTTCCAATAACATCTTTAGAAATAAATGGATAAGTAATGTATCAAAGTGGTTATTATCCTTTATAAGAGTAATTCCTAGTTTAATGATTGTACTCATTTTTGTGGTGGCAGTTGGACCTGGTGCATTTGCTGGAGTGCTTACTATTATCATATCAACTATTGGCACAATGGGAAAACTTTTTACAGAAAGTTTGGAGAATCTTGACCCTACTAGTGCCAATTCATTAAGGGCAACTGGAGCCAATAAATTACAAATATATAAGTTTGCTATTTGGCCTGAATTTCAGCCTTCATTTATTTCTAATTTATTATATTGTTTTGATATCAATATGCGTTCTGCAGTTGGTTTAGGCATATTTGGTGGAGGAGGAATAGGTTACAAGCTATATTTAGCAATGCGTGTATTGCACTACAAAGATGCCCTTGCTTTAATTACATGCATTATAATATTACTTCTTGTAATTGAAAATATTTCGAATTTTATAAGAAGTCAAATTTTAAGGTAATAACAGATTAGCTGGCAAAATTTGCTTTGCAATTCCAGGACCTTTAAATAATACATTTAACCAATAACCTCCAGATCCGTTGTAATAATCAACAGATATATTGTGTATTCCTTTTGTTAAATGGATTGTACCATTTTTTTCTATTACCCCATGATCACCATTATTATTAATTACCTCTTTATTATCAATCAAAAGTTTACTACCATCATCAGATCTAATATAAAAAGTATAATCACCTTCCTCTTCTATTTTCATCTTACTTTCTAATTGAAGTGCAAAAGTGCTGTTACCCTCTTTCAATAGTGGTGCAATTTTTGTTCTTTCAATTTCAAATTCATAAGTATCCCAGGAATAGGACGTCTTTAACAAATTAAAAAATGGTAATTGATTCCATCCTTGATCTTTTCCGTCATAATATTTAATATGAACAGCGGGTTGATAATTTGCTGGTATTAATCTAAAATATGCGGAGCTTACAACACTTGAATTTCCTTTTTTATCAAAAGATATTGCATTGACCGTTGTGGTTTTGTTTAAAATAAATGCAGAATCATATAGTAAACTTTTTTCATTTGGAATACTTCCATCGATAGTAAAATATGTTTTTGCATTTTCGGCCATAGTTTTAATACTTACTTTAGGATTTTTTCCAATAAACAATCCTCCAGCTTCAGCATACAAATTTTTCCATGGTTCAATTTTTGGATAGGGAATAATTGAGTTTCCCAAAAACAAATTACTTGGTTCAGAGAATCCATTAAAAGCACTTTTAATTGGTCTTCCCGTCCAAGCATAAGGAGGTTGTATCTGTAATGCAAAAGCAATAGTTGCTGCCAAATCATAAGTATATACTTGTTGTTGAATGGTATAATTTGATTTGATAGATTTTCCAATTAAAATCATCGTAATTTCTGCTTCTTCAACAGTGGCACCACCATGACCATAACCCACTCCCCCATGATCAGCCGTAATAATTAATAATGTATTTTTTTCTATGCCTGCTTTAACAATGCTTTCTTTTACCTTTCCTATTAAACTATCTACTTTTGTGAGTGCATTATAATAAAATGCTGTCCCATGACCATATTCGTGTCCAATATCATCAATTAGATCTAAATGCATGAAGCCAAGGGTAGGCTTTTTTTGTTGAATATAATTACAAAATGTAGATGTTGTTTGTAACTCATCAGGCATATTTTTATCATAATTCACTGCAGCCTTTTCGAATAATCTGCCAAAACCAGACCATTGATAAACAATACCAATTTCTGCTTTTGGTTTGTTTTTTCTCAACCAACCAAAAATAGTTGGAAATAGTCCATCCTCCATTCTCACAATGGGAGGTAAAGTATAATCTGCTCTTCCCCAATCATTATCAATAATTCCATGCGCTTCAGTTCCTGCACCCATAATCATACTAGCCCAATTGGGACTACTTGAAGAAGGCAAAACCGTACGGACATTCCTTTTTACTGCACCATTTTTAATTAAATTATGTACAATTGGCATATTTGCCTCTTTTATTCCATCTGATGAAGTTCCATCCAAACCAATTACAATTACATGTTCAATACCTTTTGGATAAATGATACGTTCATCTTGTGAAAAAGTTTGAATAGTATTAAATAACAGAATTAAACAAAATGAAAGCGTATAATTTTTCATGACTTATAAATGTTAAAATGAAATTAATGCATTTAAACTAATTACTTAAAATTCAAAAAACAACATTTTATTAATTTTAAAAAAGAATTTAAACAACTAAATAAGGTATTTTCATTTAATAAATAACCCTATGAAAAAAGCATATATAACTTTATTTTTTATTCTTTTTTTCACGCTACTCCTAAATTCCGCAAATAGTCAAAAAGCAGTTTTTGTGATAGCCGATGGAATACCTGCTGATGTTTTGGAACAAAGTACCTTACCTAATATTCAACGCGTTATAAAAGATGGATCCTATATTAGAATTCATGTTGGTGGCGATAAAGGAACTTATAATCAAACGCCTACTATCTCTGCAGTGGGTTATAATAGTTTATTAACAGGTACTTGGGTGAATAAACACAATGTATGGGATAATAATATTAAGAATCAAAACTATAACTATCCGAGTATTTTTAAATTATACAAGGAACAATACCCATCCAAAAAAATTGGTGTTTTTAGTAGTTGGTTGGATAACCGAACCAAATTAGTAGGCGATGGTTTATCTCAAACCGGATTTTTAAAAGTGGATTATGCAAAAGACGGTTATGAATTAGATACGCTTCAATTTCCACATGATAAGTATTCAAAGTATATGCACCAAATTGATCAGAAGGTAGTTGCTGAAGCAGCTCAACATATCAAATCATATGCACCTGATTTGTCTTGGGTATATCTAGAATATACTGATGATATGGGTCATAGGTATGGAGATAGTCCTGAAATGGAAGATGCTTTACAAAAACTTGATCATCAAATAGGTGTACTATATGATGCCATACAATACAGAGAAAAAAACTTTAAAGAAAACTGGGCATTTATCATCACTACCGATCATGGAAGAGACGAGAAAGATGGTAAAAACCATGGAGGTCAATCACTTCGTCAACGTACAACTTGGATGGTCACCAATTTAAAATTAAATAAGTATGCCAACCTTTACTATCCAGGTATAGTTGATATTATGCCAACCTTAGCTAAATATTTAAACGTAAACATCCCTTCCAATAATGCTAAAGAAATAGATGGTATTTCTTTAATAGGAAATGTTTCAGTGGTGGATCCTCAAATTAATATTTTTCAAAATAAATTAGATATTACCTGGAAGAGCTTGGATAATGAAGGGACTGCAAAAATATGGTTATCAACAAAAAACGAATACGCAACTTCAGGTAAAGAAGATTATGTTTTACTTGCCGAAGTTCCAGTAAATCAAAATAAAATAGTCGTAGACATATCTAAATACCCTTCAAATTTTTACAAAGTGGCCATTGAAGGCAAGTACAATACTATCAACAAATGGTTTTCGAATACTAAATAATCCATTCAAAATTTAATAAATAAAATGAAAAAATATTTATACATCTTCATCGTTTGCCTGTTATGTAACTTAAAGTTATTTGCTCAACAAGCAGATGTTATTTTTACCAATGCCAATATTATAACAGCTGCACAAAAAGGAGCTAGAGCTAACGCTATGGCTATTAAAGATGGAAAAATTTTATTTGTAGGAGAAGTGAATGAAACCATCAAATATAAAGGCAATGAAACTCAGGTTGTTGACCTTAAAGGAAAAACGATTATACCTGGATTTAACGATGTGCACTTACATCCAAATCCAGAAACTAATTTTAACGAGTTAGATCATGTCATAAAAATTGATACCGTCACCTCTATCAATAGCTTACTTAAATTATTAGCTGCAAAAGCAAAAATTACGCCTCCTGGAATGTTAATAAGGGCTAGAGGATATAATGAAAGTAAATTAGGAATGGAACCAACTTGCACGATACTTGATCAAGCGAGTACAAAACATCCAATCATCATTACACATGCTTCAGGACATAAGTCAGTTGTAAATTCTTTCCTTTTAACAATTAATAAAATCACTAAGGAAACACCTAATCCTAAAGGGGGCACTTTCGAAAGGTTTAGTGATGGTAGCCCTAATGGAATTTGTAAAGAAGCTGCTGCTAGTAATTTAACAAACAATGCTGCCATCGTTCCATTTCCTGAAAAGTCATTTGAAACTTTACTAGCAAATTATAAGAAATATTTCAATACCTTATTATCATTAGGTATCACAAGTATTGGTGATGCGGGTTCAGATATCAAAAGGCTAAAGATATATCGTGCATTAGCTGCAGAAAATTTTCCAATACGTTTAAACATCATGATGATTGATAAATTGTTGCCTGAAATGGAAGGAGGTGACGCACATCATGAAACCGATTCATGGAAAACCCTATCTGATTTTGAAAATGCAAATATTCAACAATCCGAAACTGACTTTTTACGCGTTAAATCCATTAAAGTATTTCATGGTAATTCATTAAGTGGTAAAACTTGTTGGTTATATGAACCTTATCAAATGGTAAATCCGGCAACTGGAAAAAATGATTATTACGGAATACCTTATAAAAGATCGCAAGCTGAATTAGACTCATTATTCTTAGCAATTCATAAAAAGGGTTTACAAATTGCGGTGCACAGTAATGGAGACAAAGAAATTGATATGGTATTAAAAGCATTCGAAAAAGTATATGCTACTGGTAATCCATTAAATATTCATCATAGAATAGAACATTGTAGTGTTATTAACGATAGTATTATTATGAGAATCAAGAACTTAGGGGTAATACCTGTTTTACATAACTATATTAATGAACTTGGAGATCTATTAGATCCCTATGGAGCGGAGCGATTAAACAATATGTTTGCAACTAAAAGTTTTTTGAATGCAGGTATATTACCAGCATTACACTCTGACGCACCTGTTTCTAATTTTGATCCAAGAACAAGATGGGAAAGTACGGTTATTAGAACTACTAGTGCAGGAAAAGTATTGGGTCCAAAACAATGTGTAGATGCTGAAGATGCACTCATTATGTATACAAAAGGGGGGGCTAATGCTACCGGAGAATTGGCAAAAAAAGGAACTTTAGAAATAGGGAAATTTGCAGATTTTGTGATTATTGATGAAAACCCATTAGCCATAAAGCCTAATCAAATTCACAGTATTCATATTAATCAAACATGGGTAAATGGGAAAATGGTTTTCGAAAAAAACAAATAGAGTCAGGTAAATTTATTTATTCCAGTTAAAGATTTGATAATATTCATTCATGATTTGAATTGATACTTTTGATTCAAATAATATAAATGAAAAAGTTGCTTTTTGCTTGCATTGGTATCTTATATTTTTTGAGTGTTACGATTGGACAAAAATCATACTCTTATTTATCTGTACCAGGAGTGTCTGAATATACTACAATTGATAAAAATAATCATAGTGTTTTACCCAGCGGGCGTTATTTATCTCCTGCTGGTACAACTATTCAAATAACACATGATCCATTTGGGATAGCTGTTTCTCCTGATGGCAATAAGAGTGTTACTTTACATAATGGCGTGATAACTATCATTGATAATGGCTCGCTTAAAACAACACGCATACCTAGCTATGATAAAAAAATTGAAAATCCATTAAAGAAAGGATCATTTTTAGGAGTGACATTTGCTGGACAAAATAATGATTTAGTTTATTTAAGTGCAGGAGATGCTGGTGCAGTTATTATATACGATATTAATCAACTTAAACTTATTGACTCCATTTCATTAAACGGTACTATTAATGGTGAAACATTTGATGAAAGTTTTACATCAGATATAATTTATAACGAAAAAGAAAATGAGCTACTGATTTTAGATCGAGGTAATTTTAGATTGGTTAGAATGGACTTAGCCACTAAAAAATTAAAGGCTTCCATTAAAACAGGAAGACAACCATTTAGTTTAGCATTGAGCCCAAATAAAGATGTAGTGATGGTTGCTAATGTGGGTATGTATGATTACCCAATAATTCCTGACATTACAAAAGCAAACTACGATACTTCGCTTATTCCATGGCATCCATACGGTAATAATACACCAGAATCAATTCATGGTACAAATTTTAATGGAAGATTTATCCCGGGAGTTGGGGATCCTTTGTCACCTGATGCGATGAGTGTATTTACCATTGATTTAAATTCAAATACGGTAATAGATAAATTTAAGACTGGTTATCAAATTGGTGAAATGATTGAAGGTGCTGAAGTAGTGGGTGGAGCGAGTCCTAATTCAATTGCAATTGGTTCAAAATATGCATATGTTTCAAATGCAACCAATGATAATATTTCTATCATAGATTATAAAAATCATAAAATTATTGGAGCTATTCCTATAAAATTAAATGATACGATTGATAAATATCGTGGATATCTCCCTTTTGGAATTACCATGACATCGGATGAAAAAACTTTGTATGTAGCCTTATTAGGGTTCAATGCGGTTGCAGTAATTGATTTGGAACAAAGAAAAACGATTGGATTTATTCCAAGTGGATGGGGTACTTCTAAAATAAAATTAAGTAAGGATGAAAAGGAAATGTATGTTATTTCTTGTAGAGGATATGGCGCGGGACCTAATGGTGGAGCAGGTTTCAAAAAGCCAGACCAAGGTACATATATTGGAGATATTCAATTAGGTACTTTTCAAAAAATAGCTGTTCCTTCTTATGCTGAATTAAATAAGTATACTAGTATTACTTTGAACAATACCTATAAAGTAGTCAACAAAGTAGATAATATAAAAAATCCACTTCCTATTAAAGCAGGTATACGTAAAAGTCCTATTAAATATGTGGTGTACATCACCAAAGAAAATAGAACTTATGATGAAGTATTAGGACAATTAAAAACAGGAAGAGGTGACTCAACTATTGCTAGATATGGAACCAATGTGCATATGGCATTTCAAAATAAGAAAGCACCAGGTTTTGATATCACACCTAATCATGCGAAAATTGCAACTGAATTTTCATTTTCAGATAATTTTTATTGTGATGGTGACGCTTCTATTCATGGTCATCACTGGATGATGGGTGTTATTCCAAATGAATGGGTAGAAACTAATTCGAGTGTGGATAAATCAGCAAATATCTTTTCAAAAGCATCTGGAAGAAGATTTCCTGCCACTTCTGGAAGCATTGATCCAGAAGATTATGCCGAAAAAGGAGGTATTTGGGAAGCTTTAGAAAGAAAGAAAGTACCTTTTTACAATTTTGGAGAAGCGAACGAAACTGCTCATAATAGAGAAGAATGGAATGATACTGCAACAGGTAGTGGTCACGCGGTAATGGTACCCATGCAAAATATATTATTTAAAAATACTAGTCATAATTACGCAGGTTTTAATTGTAATATCCCTGATCAATTTAGAATGAACCAATTTGAAGATGAGTTCAAAAAATTATGGTTAAATAAACACAAGGAACTACCTAGATTAATAACCATGCAGGTACCAAATGACCACACTGCTGATCCAAGACCTAAAGAGGGATACCCCTATCATGAATCTTATGTTGCCGATAATGATTTAGCGGTTGGTAGAATTTTACATTTTTTATCTAGAACTCCTTATTGGAAAAATATGCTTGTTATTATCACAGAAGATGATCCACAAGGTGGGGTTGACCATATAGATGCACACAGAAGTTTATTGATGATGGCTGGACCATATGTGAAGAGAAATTATGTATCCAATACACATGCAAATTTTGGTTCTATTTTAAAAGTGATTTACAATATATTAGATGTACCCTATGTGAACCAATATGATGCTACTGCCACTTTATTAGATGACTTTTTTACAGAAAAACCAAATTTTACACCCTATCAATTAGTGTATCCTTCCAAAGAAATATTCAATACTACCAATGCGATGAAGCGCTATAATCGTGACATTGATTGGAAAAAGATTGAGAAGGGGCCTGATATGGATGATGAAGATGAAATTAGAAAAGCGCATTATAAAAAAGAAAAGAAATAAAATAAGGGTTTTCTCATACTTGTTAAATATACGGGGAAAGGTTGCTACTATTCCCCTTTTTTATTTATAATTTTGTTTCAATTATGAAATACATTAAGAATTATAGTTTTTTATTAATCTTTCTTTTTTTAATAGAAACACTATGTGTTACTTTTTTACTAGAATTTAAAACGCAGATGTACTTTATTAGTGTCATCTATTTTATATCCGGTTTATTGATTACTTATTTGATACTAAAAAATACGTTTGAAGCTACCTCCTATAAATATGAATTAAAAAATATCTATGGAAAAAATATTCAATACAAAATTTTAATTAGTGTAATTGTTCTAATTGTAATGTATCGTTTTTCTAAAGAATTTTTTTTATATAATCCCCTTAATTATAAAGAATCAGACATGTTACCAATTATTAAGGTAATGTGCGAGCGCTTCATATCATTCAAAATAAAAGATGTATATCAACCCATTAATGAAATTTGGGGAGGAACAAAGCCCATCTATTTGCCTGCACTTTGGATGCCGTTTTCAATTCCAACCTTACTTCATATTGATATTAGATGGCTATCTGTAAGTTTATTTTTTTTAATTTTTGCTTATCCAATTTGGAGATTAAACTTAAATAAAGAAGGCTCAACATTAATGATAGCAAGCATTTTTATATTGTTTTGGTATTTATTTAGTGTTGAAGATGCAAATTTGATAATATATACTGAAGAAACGGTAGTGATTACTTTTTATTTATTATTAGCTGTAACAATAATACATCGTCAAAAATATTTAATGGCAATTGTTATTACATTATGTTTATTTAGTAGATATGCTTTTATTGGTTGGGTTCCTGCTCTTATAATTTATAGTTTATATAAAAAGGATTGGAAATATATTTTAATTCAAGGGTTAGTGATTTTAACTTTCTTTTATTTTTTCTTGATTTTACCATTTGGAACTCAACTTATTTATGATATCATTCATTTACCAGGACGTTATATTGATTTTACGAGTAGAGTTTGGAAGGATACTCCTACCGTTTTTACAGAAGGATTAGGTTTTGCCAAGTTTTTCGGTCCCAACCATATTTTATTACAGCATAAAATACTTATTGGAGCTTCTTTATTAGTTCCATCCTTTTATATGGTTGGTTTATTAGCGGTAAAGAAAAAGTTTGAATTAAATAAAACTGCTATTTTATTGTCAACTTTAAAATTAAGCCTCGTTATATTCTATACATTTATAGATGTGCCTTATACCTATTTGTTTTATACCTCTTCGTTTATAACCATGATAATTGTGATGCATGCAGAGTATGTAAATAATAATAAATCCTACTCGGTTTATTAAGACTTTAATCACATTTTATTACTGGTATAAATTACATAACATAAGAATTACAGAAAATAAATTAATAATGCCTAATTTATCATTATAAAATTATAATTATGAATTGGCGCAGATTTAACGGTGAACCTATTCATTTAAAAATTAAAGATCAGGTTCGTCTTACGATTGAAGAAGAAGTAGCAAAAAATAATAAATTATCTGTATACATTGGAACAGATAGCCAAGTAAAACAAAACTACACAGAGTTTGCTACTGTTATTGTTTTTTTAAGAAAAAACAATGGAGGATTCATGTTTATACACAATGAAAAATCTACACAGGATTTACACATTAAAGAAAGAATGTTATTAGAAGTTTCTAAAAGCATTGAAGTTGCTTATGAACTATGTGATTTGTTTATAGAATATGATATTGAAATGGAAGTACATGCTGATATCAATACCAGTGCGCAATTTAAAAGCAATGATGCTTTAAAAGACGCGATGGGCTATATAATGGGAATGGGATTTGCATTTAAAGCAAAGCCTGAAGCCTTTGCTAGTAGCTGTTGTGCAGACAAAGTGATACATTAAATTCTTGTAGCGACTTAAACAAACAAGAGGCCCACGTGGGCCTCTTGTTTTATATCATTATAGAAAGTTTTAGATCGTTAAATTTTATTAACGGTCTAAAACTTTGCAGGTGTACCGAACATAAAATAAAGAACCCCGTATTTTTTCAATATCGGGGTTCTTTATTTATAATCTAATTATTAAAATTTGGCAGGCGTGCCAAATTTGGGTATACTCTTTTTAATAAATGCTCTTAAGTGATCATTGCTAGTTACAATGTCCTCTTTACGTAAGTACATCATATGTCCACTGCGATATCCTTCCCAACTCATTCTATCTTTAATTTTTCCTGCTGGATCCATTTGCCACATATTAAACTTGGCATTGAAATAATCACAAGCACCATCATAATATCCTGACTGTACTAATAAATGCAAATAAGGATTTTGCATCATTGCTTGACGTAAATCATCACCAGTATGGTTATTATTGTTATCCCATGGGAAAGTTGGTCCAAAAATATAATAGTTTAAATCGGTCTTGTAACCCAATACATCTCTTAAATAAATATTAATGGCAGGCGTAAATGAATGCTCCCAACTTGTTAACTCTGCATTATAATCAGGACCAACACCAGCATCTTTTTTATCAATACCAATATATCTTGAATCTAAACGACCTACTGTTTTTCCTTGATCACGTAATAATTCTTTCCAGAAAAAATCAAATGGAATTTCTAAGTTTTGTTGCGTCACTGCAGTTTCACTTAATCCAGTATAGCGTGCTAATTTTTTTGTGATAGCTGTTTTTTGAGCTGCATCAATATTCCAACCTTTTGCAATTGCTGGTAATAATTCATTTAAAGTAAAGGCTTCTACTTCAGGTAAATAAGCAGTTAGATCCTTGCTTTGTAAATCAGCAGGTAATTTTTTATGATACCATGCAGTGGCTGCCATATAAGGAACGCGCAAAGCTGCGCTGGTAGGGCCTTCGCGCTTAATACCTAAATCAGTTGGTGAAACTAAAATGACTCCATTTAAATACATCCAATGTCTGTTTTGTAATTCTAAAGACAATCCAGATACACGTGTTGTACCATAACTTTCTCCAATTAAGAATTTAGGAGAAGCCCATCTTTTATTTCTACCTACAAATGTGTTAATCCAATCTGCTAAATATTTTACATCTGCATTTACACCAAAGAATTTTGAAGTTGGAACAGACTTATCTACAATACGTGAGAAGCCAGTGTTCACAGGATCTACATATACGATATCTGCAACATCTAAAATTGAATTTGGATTATCCTCTACACCATAGGGTTGTACTGGATATCCTTCATCGTCAATTTTTAATTTTTTAGGACTGGTATATCCCAAGTGCATCCATACACTTGCAGTACCAGGACCACCATTAAATGAAATCACCAATGGACGCTCGTCCTTATTGGCAACATCCGTTCTTTCATAATACACATAAAATAAACCGGCAATGGCTTTACCATCCTCGTCCCAAACTGGAATGGTTCCAGATACTACTTTATAAGGTACTTTTTGTCCCTTAATAGTGGCCTCTCCTCTTGCCTCAGTTTTGGATTCAAGAGATAGTGCTCTTTTAAAGCTTGCATTATTATCTTCCTGTCTTACTGCAGCCTTTGGACTTTCTTCACTTGGTTTTTGTGCTTGCGCAAATAAACTGGCAACAGAAAATAGGGCTACCCATAATTGTTTTTGCATATTTTTTATTTTAAGGTCTTTAGTATTATGATAGTTAAATATACGGCATAATTTAATTAAATTTGAGCATGTCAACTAGTTTGAAAAAAGTAATCATTTTGGCTGCGCCATCCGGTGCGGGTAAAACCACAATTACTAAATATTTATTGGAACGATTTTCTCGTTTAGCCTTTTCAATTTCAGCCACAACACGTGCGCCCAGAGGTGCTGAACAGGATGGAATTGAATATCAATTTTTAAGTTTAGCCAAATTTGAGGGGCTCATTTATCAAAATGAGTTTTTGGAATATGAGCAAGTATATGAAGGCGTGTATTATGGTACTTTAAAGTCAGAATTAGATCGTATATGGGCTTTAGGTAAAGTACCTGTATTAGACATTGATGTTAAGGGTGCCATTCATGTTCAAAAGCAATTGGGTGATAAAAGTCTTTCTATATTTATAATGCCTCCTTCCGTTGAAGCATTGAGAGAAAGATTATTAAATAGACAAACTGAAACCACCGAAAGTATCAAAACAAGAATTGATAAAGCGGAGTACGAAATAAGTTTTAGCAATCAATTTAATGCGATTGTGAAAAACGAAGTTTTAGCAACCGCATGTACGGATACGGCGAATTTATTAATTGAGTTTTTAGGTCCTGATTTTACAAAATAATATTTTTAATTTAAATCAATCAAGATGTCTTTGCAAGGAAAAACAGTGTTTATAACCGGTGGAAGCAGAGGCATAGGAAAAGCCATTGCTTTAAAATTAGCAGGCGCTGGCGCTAATATTGTTATTGCTGCAAAATCGGTGGAAGAAGATCCTCGATTAGGAGGAACTATATTTTCTGCAGCTGCCGAAGTAGAAGCCTTGGGCGTGAAAGCCTTGGCAGTACAGGTGGACATAAGAGACGAAGCACAGATTGCCAATGCCATTCAACAAACAGTTGAAAAATTTGGAGGCATTGATATTGTAATCAATAATGCATCTGCCATTCAATTAACAGATACCGAAAATACGCCTAGTAAAAGATTTGATTTAATTCACAGCATTAATGTTCGTGGAACTTTTTTAGTAGTGCAACATGCTTTGCCTTATTTGAAAAAATCTACGCATGCACATATTCTTACTTTATCTCCTCCCATTAATTTAGATCCAAAATGGTTGGGACCACATGTTGCCTATACCCTTTCTAAATATGATATGAGTATGCTTGCCATTGGTTGGGCACATGAATTTAAAGACGATGGAATTGCATCCAATGCCTTATGGCCTCGTACCACTATTGATACGGCCGCAGTGCGTAATTTATTAGGTGGAGAAATGCTAGCCAATATGAGCCGTACCCCTGCAATCCTTGCTGACGCTGCTTTTTATATTTTATCAAAAGAAAAAATAACCTATACTGGAAAAACTTTTGTAGATGAAGAAGTATTGTCAGCAGAAGGCATCACAGATTTAAGTGGATATTCGGTGGTACCTGGTGCTACACTTTACACTGATTTATTTTTATAGAAACTTTTAATAATTATCTTAACTATTGTCCATGAAAAAATTTATTATTTGTGGTTTATTGCTTGCTTCATTAAGCAGCATGGCTCAAAAGAAAAGCAAGTTAGATCCTGCTGCCGCTGCAGTGAATGCTAACAAGGAAGCAACCATTAATGCATTAAATGCAAGTTATGAAGCAGATAAAAAAACTGCTTTACAAATTTGGGATTTTGCTGAGGTTGGTTACAAAGAAAATAAAAGTTCGGCACTTCATATTCAACATTTAAAAGAAGCAGGATTTACTGTTGAAACTGGCGTAGCGGGCATTCCAACCGCATTTGTTGCTACTTATGGTAATGGCTCACCAGCGATTGGAATATTAGCCGAGTATGATGCATTACCAGGATTAGCGCAAAATGCAGTTCCTGAAAAATCAATTATTGCAGGAAAAAATGCTGGACACGCTTGTGGTCACCATTTATTTGGTACAGCAAGTGTATCCGCTGGTATTGCTATTAAAGAATTAATTGCTTCCGGAAAATTAAAAGGTACTATTAAAGTGTATGGCTGTCCTGCAGAAGAAGGGGGTAGCGGTAAAGTATTTTTAGTTCGTGCAGGTTTATTTAATGATTTAGATGCAGTGATACATTGGCATCCAAATGATGCGAACACTGTAACTACCACTAGTGCATTAGCCAATAAATCGGCTAAGTTTAAATTTTATGGAATTGCTGCTCATGCTGCTGCATCTCCCGAACTTGGACGTTCTGCTTTAGACGCTGTGGAAGCAATGGACAATATGGTCAATATGATGCGTGAACATATTCCACAAGAAACAAGAATACATTATGTAATTACCAATGGTGGTAAGGCTCCCAATGTGGTACCTGATTTTGCAGAAGTATATTATTATGTTCGTCATCCAAAAAGAAAAGATGCAGTAGAAATTTTTGATAGAGTAGTGAAAGCCGCAGAAGGTGCTGCCTTGGGCACAGGTACTACCATGAAGTATGATATCATTGGTGGAACGCATGACTTATTAATCAACAAAACACTTGCTGAGGTAATGCAATCCAACTTAGAAAAAGTAGGTGGCGTAAATTATTCCGAAGCTGAAAAAGCATTTGCTAAAGCCATTCAACCAAGTTTTATTGGTAAGCCTGTGGCAATGGAATCTGCAGCAACAGTAAAACCATTAAGTTATGTAGTGGAGGGGAATAGTGGCTCGACTGATGTGGGTGATGTGAGTTATGTGAAACCAACTGTTGGATTAACAGCAGCAACTTGGGTTCCAGGAACACCGGCACATAGCTGGCAAGCGGTGGCTGCAGGTGGAACAGAAATTGGTACTAAAGGAATGTTGGTTGCGAGTAAAACAATGGCATTAACTGCAATTGATTTAATGAGTAATCCTGCATTGATTCAAAAAGCAACCGAAGAATTTAAAACAAGTATTGGTGACTATAAATACAAAGCATTACTTGGTGATATCAAACCAGCGTTGAATTACCGCGATTAGCACAACTCAATTGAGTTTTAAGATACTTCAAAGAAAAAGGCCACTCGATCGAGTGGCCTTTTTAGTTTTATCTAAATCAATGCACCCGTTTATGGGGTGCATTGAAAAAATCATAAAAGGGAGGATTTAAAAAAATTAATTTTATTGATTATTTTTTTAAATCTCCAAATGCTTCGGGGCGCATTTGTGGGAAGAACAATACGTCTTGTATCGAAGGTTGATTTAACATCATCATACATAAACGATCTATTCCAATGCCAATACCCGAAGTTGGTGGCATACCATATTCCAATGCTCTTAAAAAGTCATGATCAATAAACATAGCTTCGTCATCACCTCTTTCCATTAAAGCCAACTGATCTTCAAAACGTTTTCTTTGATCAATTGGATCATTTAATTCAGAATAAGCATTGGCTAATTCTTTACCATTCACCATCAATTCAAAACGCTCTACCAAACCTTCCTTGCTACGGTGTTTCTTGGTCAATGGACTCATTTCCACTGGGTAGTCAATAATAAAAGTAGGTTGCGTATAAGTATGCTCACTGGTTGAACCGAATATTTCATCAATCAATTTTCCTTTACCAATTGTTGGCGCTACATCTATCTTTAAAGTCTTACAAACGTTTCTTAATCCTGCTTCATCCATTCCTGTAATATCAATACCTGTATTTTCTTTAATCGCATCAATAATACTCACACGACGATAAGGGGCTTTAAAATCAATGGTCTTATCTCCCACAGTTAAAACAGTGGTACCATGTAAAGTCAAAGCAATTTTTTCAAACAACTGCTCGGTAATTTCCATCATCCAGAAATAATCCTTGTAAGCAGTATACCATTCTAATACGGTGAACTCTGGATTATGCGTTCTGTCCATTCCTTCGTTACGGAAATTGCGGCTAAACTCATATACCCAATCAAATCCACCTACAATCAAACGCTTTAAATACAATTCATTGGCAATACGCAAGTAAAAGGGTACATCCAATGCATTATGATGCGTAATAAAGGGTCTTGCTGCTGCACCACCCGGAATGGCTTGTAATACAGGTGTATCTACTTCTAATGCACCTCTTGTATTTAAAAACTCACGAATCGTATTCATTAACACAGTACGCTTCGCAAATGTTTCTTTTACATCTGGATTGATAATTAAATCGGCATAGCGTTGACGATATCTAAATTCTGGATCCGTTACTGCATCAAAAGTATTTCCTTCCTCATCTCTCTTTACAACCGGCAACGGCTTTAAGGACTTCGCCAATAAAGTAACCGTGTTGGCATGTAAGGAAGTCTCGCCAGTTTTAGTAATAAATACATAACCAGTTGCACCAATGATATCACCAAGATCCATTCCGTTCTTAGTTAGTACATCCCAATAAGTCTTGTCCTCATCTGGACAAATTTCATCTCTTTTTATGTATAACTGAAAGATGCCGTCATTATCTTGAATCTTCACAAATAAAACCTTGCCCTTATCATTTACACTCATAATTCTACCAGCAACACATACATTGGCATAGTTGTCCTTGGTTTCCTCGGAAAAATTTTGCTTTATTTCGGCAGAATAATGAGAAACGGGATATAATGGAGCTGGATAAGGGTTGATACCCGCAGCCTCTAAATTTTGGAGCTTTTCTCTTCTAATAATCTCTTGTTCTGATAAATCTTGACTCATTTATATAGTATTAATACCGCAAAAGTAAAACTTAAGGAGCAATTAGCGAAAGAAGCCTGCTTTTACTTCTTGTTCGGTTAAAGAAAGTAAATCACCTGGTTGCATTTTAGAAATGGTGTAAGTTCCCATTTGCGCACGAATCAATCTTAAAACCGGAAATCCAACGGATGCAAACATCTTACGCACCTGTCTATTTTTTCCCTCCGTTAATTGAATGGAAGCCCAAGTTGCTGGAATGGATTTTCTAAAACGAATCGGTGGATTGCGATCAGGTACTTCAATGGTATCTGGCAATAATTTTACGACCGCCTTTTTGGTTTTATATTGTTGCCCATCTATATTAATCGTAACACCTTTTGATAATGCATCAGCCGCTTCCTGTGTAATAGCGCCATCCACTTGCACCCAATAGGTTCGTTGATGCTCAAAACTTGGATGCAGCAATTGATGATTAACACTCTTATCATTCGTTAATAAGAGTAATCCTTCACTATCATAATCTAATCTTCCTACTGGATAAACATCATTTTCCACTTCTATAATATCTTTCAAACACAATTTTCCATCGCTTGATGTGAATTGAGAAAGCACTTGAAAAGGTTTGTATAAAAGATAATATTGCATCCGAAATATTGTCTAAAAAAACAAAGTCCCACTGTTGTGGGACCTCGTATATAGATGGGTTAGTAAGTACGGGAATTGAATTCCCATCACAATATTAATTATACTTTATCCTAATTCAAAAATTTTTTTAAACAAATTTTTTGGGTTTATCCACAATAGCATGTTTTACAACAGCTCATTCCATTTTATTTTTTGCTCTTTTTTTTATGATTTTAAAATCATTTTATTGATTTATATTTTTTTATAAAACGCTGTAACACTTGTAAACAATGGATTACAAAAGAATGAATTTTTTATGATTTACTCATTACATTCATTGTTTGCTGTAAATTTTTATGTACTATCTGCAACAATTTTTCACAGATTATGGACAAAAAAAATTTTTTACAAAAAAGGCTCGTTACCTTTGATTTAGGCCAAAAAACACAATTATGAAGCTTATCGCACCCGTTTCTATCAAATGGTTATCAAATTTAATTGGAGCAGAAATTGTTGGAAATGATCAATTAGAAATTGCTGGAGTAAATGAAATTCATCAAGTTGAAAAAGGGGATGTTGTGTTTGTTGATCATCCAAAATATTATGATACTTGCCTAAATAGTGCAGCATCATGTATCATTATCAATCATAAAGAAGTAAATATTCCTGAGGGCAAAGCTTTATTGTTTTGTGCAGATCCTTTTGAAGCATATTTGACGATCGTAAAGCATTTTAAACCTTTGATTGTGAATGATAAAGCAATAAGTGAAGATGCAATAATTGGAGAAGGCACTATTATTATGCCCAATGTTTTTATTGGAAACAATGTCCAAATTGGAAAGCATTGCACCATTTATCC
>Ga0214206_1000053_pt1 | contig 30828 bp, 41 predicted proteins | sample TroBogEpilimnion_26_FD_153044 | JGI IMG/M metagenome (GOLD analysis project Ga0214206, IMG submission 153044) | Freshwater microbial communities from Trout Bog Lake, WI - 07JUL2009 epilimnion | ecosystem: Environmental > Aquatic > Freshwater > Lake > Epilimnion/Euphotic zone | place: Trout Bog...
ATCATGTTGCAGCTCCTTGTTGTTGATGAACTAATTCTGATGATTAGGTGACGAGTTGTCAAGTGGAAAGTTGTATGTTATTGACGATAGTCTTTACCTATGTATAATATATATTTAATAGGGAGACGTACATCTAGTTCAATCACTAGGTGAGTGGCTATATAGTTAACAGGGTATCTGATAGGGTGGAGGTTACAAGGGGTGGGTGACTTCAACAGATCGTTCTCTATTGTAAATCTTCCCCCAGATTGGGGTCTCGATGCACCTTCCAGCACCTCGATGGGGTCTGGCTGAAGATGGTCTCACGCATCAGATTAACTTAACATAATGCCCGTCGTATCAAATAGAAGCCTTTTTTGGCCATGTGGGTGAGTGCTCACTATCGTTTGAGGATGTAAGTGAGCGGTTACTTCATGGGGACTGAGGGTGTGGAAAGTGTGACCCCCACATTGCGCCCACCCCAAAAAAATTATGTGTTTTCCCCGCGGTTGCCACTTAGGGGTTGAGGTCATGTGACGTGTGTTGCATGGCCTCTTTTTTTATGTATACTCAGGGTTATCTGACGAGGTGTAGAGTATGCAAAGAATAGAGATAGTAAAAGGTGTAGAGATGCCTAGTCCAAAAGTAATCTTTGATTACCCATATGAGGAGATGGATATAGGGGATTCCTTTGCCGTGCCTGTGGAGTATCGGGACAAGGTTTACAACGCCAACTACAGGGCTGGTAAGAGGCTGGGGTACAAGTTCACCTGTAAGAGCAACGGGAGTACGTTGCACGTTTGGAGGGTTGCTTAGTGGGAAATCTGCTCTGGGAGGAGGAGGATGAATTACGGCACAGGTGTCGTGTGCTGTGGGAGAGTCTTGTCCAGGTGCAGAGAGAGAAGAACAGGTTGGTAGCAGAGGCATATGGGTATGGATTTGCAGAAGGATATGCAACAGCAGTTGTACGCATCTCGTGTGAAACTCAGGAAGGAGATGCAACGTGCCCTCGCTTGCATTAGTAAACCGAGTAAGAGAAAGCTGGCAAAAGAGTGGCGGGAGACGTACAGCGAGATCTTTTACCGTGAGCTGATCAACTGCGCTAAGAACAAAGAGATTCGGTTAGAGATTGCCAGGTGGGATGACGAGAGAATGGGGAAACCTAAATGACTAAAGAAGAAACATTACGACTTGCACTAGACACACTAAAAGAAGTGCGAGAAGAAACATTTAGATTATTGAGAAATGACGAAAAACTTTATTCAGAAATGAAAGTATGGGACACCATTTATGAAATCAAAAAAGCACTAGAAACAAAAGATGAGCCTATTGCGTGGGGTATGAAAAAAGACGGAGTTATCCTTGATGTAATCTGCCCTGCCGAACACACTCGTGAAGAAGGTGGCTATACAACACCTCTCTACACTCATCCTAAAGAATGGGTATGGCTAACAGATAAGGAAGTAGATGAGTGCTTGCAAGGTTTGCCAACACAGACCATTGATGTGTATGCAAGACGCATTGAAATTAAGATTAAGGATAAGAACACATGACTGACGAAGAAATACACAACATTTATTTGCACATGAGTGGCAAAGCAGAGGGATTGGTTGAAGCAAATGGCACGGCTGACTTTCCTGTATTGTTTGCTAGAGCAATCCTTGAGTATGGAGGACTAACAAAAGATATGCAAAACATGGCATCTAAATCTACTTATAAAGAACAACTAGAAACAAAAGATGAGCCTGTGGCATGGATGAGTGAAGATGAACATACTGTTTACACAAGCAAACAAGTTGATGGTTGTTTTCAACATGACCACATTCCTCTCTACACCACACCACAACGCACATGGGTTGGGCTGAAAAATGACGATGAAATTCCTTGGGATGGGGTTGATGCCAAGTCTTTTGCAAGAGCCATTGAAGCCAAACTCAAGGAGAAGAACACAAGGGAACAAGAATGAGGATAGCGGTTATTACCCCTTACTACAAAGAAGAAATAGAAACGCTGACCAATTGCATGACCAGTGTGGGCAACCAGACCCATAGTCATGTAGATCACTTCATGGTGGCAGACGGGTATCCCAATCCAATCATTGCTGACTTGTCGTGGGTGAAACACATAGCAATACCCAATAGCGGGGATTTTGGGGACACACCTAGAGGAATAGGGGCAGCAGTAGCAGCTGCTCAAGGATACGACTATATTGCTTTTCTAGATGCTGACTGCTGGTATGAACCCAATCATCTAGAGACCATGCTGGGTGTGATGAAGGAAGCCAACGTAGAAGTGGTAACTTGTCCCAGAAACCTGTTCCGAGAAGACGGCACATTTATGGGGGTAGATACAGAATCAGACGGATATAACTTCAATGACACCAACTGTTATTTGTTTGCCAAGTCTGCCTTTCACCTGGCACGCAACTGGATGTTCAAGAGTAAAGCAGATTGTGCGCTAGGGGATCGTCATATGTGGGCAAACATCAAAGCCCATAATATGAAGATTGCCAGGTCATTAAAGCCAACTCTTAATTACACCACCAGAGTTGTGCAGCATTACAAGGAGCGTGGGGAGTTGCCTCCACAAGATAGCCAGATGATCATGTACACGGACAAGAGTGTTGAGATTTATAAACTAGCCAGGATGATTTACAAATGATGCAACCCCAGATTCACTGCCTCCACTGGCCTAACGTAGACCGCAAGATTGTGGCTGCACACAAAGAAACCTGTGAGCATCTGGGGCTGACTGTGAATTACACAGAACAAGAAATCCCACACGGTATTTGGATGGACAACATCATGATGTCCAGCATGGCAGAGGTGAAGTTGTTTCTAGACATTGACTGTGTGCCCACCAACAAGGAGATTGTGGACAAGGCTATAGGGTTTGCCCTAAACAACAAAAGCATGGTGGGGATTGCCCAGGTGAGCAATCATATTGCACCCTACTCACATATCTATGCAGCCCCCGCTTTTCTAGCCATCAGTCGGGACATTTGGGACGATATGGGACGGCCTAGTTTCTGTGAGAACGAGACGTGTGACGTAGCAGAGAATGTGAGCTATGCAGCAGAGATCTACAAGGTCAAATACAAGACCCTCTATCCAACCCACTACATGAAAGAACCAGAAGGTGGGGCGTGGGACTTACACACCTACGGCAAGTATGGCATAGGGACGCATTTTGAGGGGGGCGTGTTGCATTTGTATCAGGGCAGAATGCCTGACAACGCTATGCTGTTTCACAACCTTTGCAAGGGCATTAGGAACGGTGAGTTCAAGCACACCAACATGACCCCATCCAGAACGCCTCTATGAACTTTAATCTCCAGCAGTTTTACAAGTTCTGCGCTGAACTCAAGATTGAGACCAAGGAAGAGGGTCTCAAAAAGATGGGTAAACTCCTGGGGACTCAATCGTATGTGATGGGTGAAATTGATAAGGGACTAAAAGAAGATGTCCACTTTTTCGTCATACTCAAAGGGCGGCAGCTGGGGATCACCACGGTGTCGCTGGCATTGGATCTTTATTGGCAGTTCACACATCCTGGGTGGCAAGGAACACTCGTTGCAGATACAGAGGAGAACAGGGATATGTTCCGCTCGACACTGGGAATGTACATTGAGGGCTTACCCAAAGAGTACAAGATTCCTCTGGTTGCCCACAATAGAAACCAGATGGTCCTCAAGAACAGAAGCCGAATTTTCTACCAGATTGCTGGAAATAAAGCTCGACTGGGCCAAGGCAAGGCTATCACTTACCTACATGGTACAGAGACCGCATCCTGGGGAAATGAAGAAGGACTAGCGTCTCTCATCGCCTCACTCGCAGAAAAGAACCCTGAACGACTCTACTTATTTGAGTCCACGGCACAGGGGTTCAATATGTTCCACGATATGTACAAGACTGCCAAGAAAGCCCGTACTCAGCGGGCAATCTTCTGTGGCTGGTGGAGAAACGAATACTACAGCGTAGATGCTGAGAGCAAAGAGTACAAAGTGTATTGGGATGGCAAACTCAAATCAGATGAGAAAGAGTGGGTTAGGGAAATCAAGAAGTTGTACGGGGTGGAGGTCAACAGCAGACAGATGGCCTGGTGGCGGTGGAAGATGGCAGAGGGTATCAAGGACGAGACCCTCATGTACCAGGAGTTCCCGCCTACCGAGGACTATGCGTTTGTCATGACTGGCACGAGTTTCTTTTCTAACAGTCGCTGCACAGACGCAGCCAAGCACGCAAAGGGGTTGGACTATGAGTGTTACAGATACGCATTTGGACAGCTCTTTCAAGATACAGAGTGCCTTCAATCAACAGATCGTCTCGCTACCCTGCGGATATGGCAACAACCAGTTGACTCAGCCTACTACGTCATCGGTGCAGATCCTGCCTACGGATCATCAGACTGGGCCGATAGATTCTGCATTCAGGTGTTTCGAGTTTATGCGGATGGTCTTGATCAAGTGGCAGAGTTTGCAACATCAGAACTCAACACCTATCAATTCGCATGGGTTATTGCTCATCTGGCGGGGGCATACAAGAATAGTACGCTCAACCTAGAAGTGAACGGTCCAGGCCAAGCCGTAATCAATGAACTAAAAAACCTCAAACGCCTGGCTGCAGCAATGACAGGGGACACGGGCAGAGGCTTGATGGACGTGCTGGGCAGTATGTCCAACTACATCTGGAGACGCATGGACAACATGGGTGGCCTGTCCTCCTCCATTGGGTTTGTGACCAGTTCTAGTTCTAAAGAGCGTATGCTGTCTTACATGAAGGATTACTTTGAACGTGGCATGATGGGCATTTACAGCATGGATACGCTAGAAGAGATGAAGGGCATTGTGCGGGAGAACGGGTTTATAGGCGCACCAGGCCGTGGCAAAGATGACCGTGTGATAGCAGCTGCTCTAGCAACCATTGCCTGGGCAGAGCAAGTGCAGCCAAGGCTAATCGGTATGCGTCTATCTAAGGAGATGTCTCTCAAACAAGACGAGTACACGCCAGAACAACTTGCAGTTGGCAAGAATGTCTCCAACTACTTGAAGATGATAGGAGTCTACGGTGGAAAAGACGCACGCTCTTAGCAAGCAACAGCTCATGACAGAGATCAAATTGTTCTTCAAGGACAAGGACAGGGGCATTTCTATTGAACTATTTGGGGAACTGGCGGGACTTTCTAAGATGCACATGGAAGAAGTGTTCGTTAAAGAGAACAGACCGCTGACTGAATACACCCAAAGACGGGTCAACAGGGCTTATGCCATGTGGAAAACAGGCAGAGTGAAGGTCATGCGTAAGTTTTCAGGCCACAGATATGTGGATTTTAGGAAAGAACCAGTTGTTCCTATGGTGTCTCAGCTAAAAATTGACCTATCAAGTGGGGCAGCAAAGATCAAACTAGGGGCTGTAAACAGGCATGATTACAGCAATTTCAACGATATTTTGTCAAAAAGGGGGTAATATGGGTGTTCTAAAGGACTATTTCTGCGAATCGCACGGTGTATTTGAGTCTAGAGAGGCCAAGTGCCCGATAAAGGGGTGTAATGCTGCTTTATCTGTGGTTTTTCTTCAACCAGTGGCTATAAAGTCTTCCAAGACCACAAAAACAGACAAAAACCTACAACAGCTGGCTATGGACTTTGATATGACCGACATCAAGTCCACCAGAGCGGGTGAACATCAGTCTGGCTATCTAAAACGCAAAAATAAGCTGTCAGACAAGGAGTTTAACCAGGCAACTGAGGCTATGGAGGCCAACAACAAGCGGATGGCAGAGCAACCTAAAGAACCACGGCCTGGGGATAGCGTTATGTGGGGCAATGGTGGTAACATTAACCTTAAATCGGTTATGGGTGGGCAGTTTAAGGCCGTAAAAGACGAATCTGTTTCCATTATGCCCAGAGATATAGGACAATTCACACCACCCAAGGCGGGTGCTGGGACTATGGTTGATCATGAGGGTCTGAAAGTAAAAACATGAAGATTCCAAAGAATGCGCTAGATCGAGATGAGTTTTTTAAGGACATCATCTATAAATGTGAAGTCTCTTTAGGCTCTCGCAAAACTGACTACGCATCTTTGAGAAACTGGTACTTGTTTGGCAGCGGGCTTGATGAAGCCCCAGCCCTCTACAATAAGATCTTTCCCCATCTAGACCAGCTCACCTCGTTTCTCTACTCAGCAGAAACCACCAGATTTAGCATTAACTTGGGTGCATCCATACCTGAGAACGAACACCAGAAAGTGCCTGTTCTTACCAAGGCACTCAATGACGAGTGGCTAAATTCCAATGCCGATCAGGTGTTTTCTACCGCTACCACCTGGTCACTGGTCTACGGTACTTCTTACGTTAAGTTAATCATGAACAACGGGATTCACCCGTACATGGTTGAACCAGGCACTGTAGGCGTGTTGCGTGAAGACATTACCTATACTGACCGCCAAGAAGCGATCATTCAAAAATACTACATCACCAAGTCTGAGTTGTACGCACGCCTGTACTCGCACCCAAGACGAGAAGAAATTGTTAACCGTGTTGGATCTATGCCACACGAAAGAACAGAAGTTGCAAGCGGCCTAGAGAGGATCATTCTCTCCCAGTCTAACCCTACCATGTACGGTAATGTGAACCTAGACTTGGCAGGGGGCAACAGATACAAAGCCGAGGTTTCAGAAGATACAGTTGAGATGACTGAGCTGTGGGTCTGGGATGATGAACTAGCAGACTACCGTGTAGTCACAAAGGCAGACCCTGACGTGATCATCTATGACCGCCCAGGTGAGTCCCTCTTTATGAAGGGTGAACTGCCATTTGTGCAGTTGTGCCCTAACCCGCTCTACGATTACTACTGGGGTGGATCAGAAGTTCAACGCCTGGTCTTCTTGCAGCAGCTGCGAAACAAACGCATGAGCGAGATTCTAGACTTGCTATCCAAACAAGTTAGCCCACCCACGGCACTTATTGGATTTACGGGCATTTTGGACGAGAAGAATTTTGCACTCAACCGTGCGGGTGGTCTACTCTCTACAGATATGCCAAACGCAAAAGTAGAGAAGATGGCCCCAAATATGCCACCTGATCTATTTACAGAAATTAAAGAAGTGGATGCTATGTTTGAGGAGGCCAGCGGTATTGGCAACGTCCTCTCAGGCAAGGGTGAAGCGGGGGTGAGATCAGCAGGTCATGCAAGTCAACTGGCTCGTCTAGGTTCATCAAGAACAAAGAAGCGTGCGCTCGTTATCGAGGACAGTCTAGAGAAATTGGCAACTCTATACCTCAAATGTATGCAGCTTTATGACGATACAAGGTTTAAAGACACGCAAGGCCACACGTTTATTGCAGAGCAATTCACCAGTAACTTTACTGTGAAAGTGGACGCTCACAGCAACTCCCCCATCTTCATGGAAGACAACAGACAGATGGCCTTTAATCTCTTCAAGGCTGGAGTGATTGACAAAGAGTCCTTGTTGGACTTGATTGAACCACCCATGAAAGAAGAATTAAAGTCACGTCTAAAGCGTATGGAGGAAAAACAAGCTGGGCAACCCCCAGCTCCTCCATCTCATAAAGAGAAACCAGAACTGAAAAAGGTGGGTTAATCATGGCAACTAAGAATGTGGGTGGTCCACAAACTCAACCCCGTGCAGATCAGCCCAGAGTAAGTTCTGATACTCTGAAACGGGAATCGTCAGGGCCTGGTTTGACATACCGCCAAACTGGTGTTAAAAACTCGTCTGGTGGTAGGACACAACGCTCTTACGCCAGAACTTAACTGGAGATGTTTATGTACAAAGCACACAAACGTGGTCGCAAGACCAGACGGTAAGACTTCCTGCAAAGAAGAAGGGTATGGCTGCCTTCCCTTTTAAATAGGTGGCCGCTGCTCAAGGAGTTGCATCATGGCACGCAAAGCACGCAAACATAAGCGCAAGTAATTGCACTTAACGACTTTGGGGGGTTGTCGCTAATCACCCCCCACCACTTGACAGAAAGTTTGTAAGTGGTTACAAACTAGGGCAAGGAGAAAATATGAGTGTTCCGCAAGACAAATTGATGGAGTTGATGGGTGGACCTAAGTCCGCTGGTGCGCTCCCGCCTGTACTGCCTACATCTGCTGGTATGGGTTCAGCCCCACCAGATGCAGAAACACCTCCTATGGGTTCTCCCATGTCTACCCCAGAACCTAAGATGGGTAGCAAACAAGCTGCCATGATCAACCTTGGAATGGCGCAAGACTTGCTAGAGCAGTCCTTGGCCTCTATCGGTTCAGACTCAGAAGAAGGCAAGTCCATTTTGGCAGCCATCTCTACGCTGAACAAGGTGCTAGGTCCACGCAAGAACAAAACAAACGAGTTGCAGCAGTCTGAGATTATTCAGATGCTACAGTCTCTCCCCCAAGCTGGTGGCGCTACTCCCGAGAGTAAGTCACTAGCGGCTGCACCCCTTCCTGGTATGACACCACCTGGTGGTGGAATGCCTCCACCCCCTCCACCTCCCCCAGGTGGTGGTATGCCACCAGGTATGCCCCCACCTCCTGGCGGTGGTATGCCCCCCCCAATGTAATAGGAGTTAATCATGGATTTGTTTAAACCCAGAGGCGCAGCGTCTCCCCGTAGACCCACAGACAACAATCAAAAGAACGGTGTAGTGATTAACACGCCCCGTTATTCTCAATTCGGTGGTTTGTCAGGTGCTACAAAAGCAGCTACAAACGGTATGAGAGTTGAAAAGCCAGCTGACGGCAAAAAAGTCATCTAACAACGGTAAGAGGGTAACAAAATGTCTTTAGAAAACCTGTCACTTGAACAAAGAGACGAGCTTGCTGGCTTAATGCAGCAGCTTGCGGACACGCCAGAAACACGCAAGGATATATTGCGGTTGACGAGAAAGATTCGTCCTGGTTTAAACGTGCCTGAACTCGACATCGAGGACAACACCAACTCTGCTATTTCTCAAATGCGTGCAGAAAATGAGGCTTTAAAGGCCAAGTTTTCACAGCGTGAGGCAGTAGAAAACCTTGAAAACATCAGACGTAATGTCGTGAAAAAAGGGTTGGTGAGTGAGGATGAGATGCCTCAAGTAGAAAAATTGATGTTGGAGAAACGCATTGCAGACCATGAAACGGCTGCAGAGCACTACAACTGGATGAAACAAGCTGCAAAGCCTACGCCTACAGGGTACAACCCCAGTGCTATTCGCCAATTTGATCTTGGTAAGTATTGGAAAGACCCACGGGGCGCAGCGCAGCAAGAGGCCGTGCGTGCTTTCGCAGATTTGCGGAAACCCACACGTCCTATCGGTTTGTAAAAGAGGGTGTAATTTGTTTGGGCAGAGATGCCCGTCTTTAAGGAGCTAACTATGGCTATTGGTGGCGGTATTCTGCCTCAAACAGGGTCAAGTCAGTTTACAGAATTAACCTACGTCACAAGACGTGCGTTTATTCCTAAACTGGTTGTCCAACTGTATAACTCTACGCCACTAATGGCTGCGTTGATTGCTAACAGTCAACAAGCCTCTGGTGGTGTTTCTTCAGTAACTGTTCCCGTCCAGGGCGCACAGTTTGTGAACGCTCAGTGGTCTGACTACTCTGGCTCTTTTGCCCAGCCTTCAGTCCAACAAGGTGCTTACAACGCTGAATTTGACCTCAAGTTGATGATCTCCCCCGTGCCGTTCCTCGGTATGGAAGGCGTGGCTCAACAAGATGCTGCAATTATTCCGCTGATTGAAGCCCGTATGAATGACGCAACAAACGTCATGATGGACGCAATGGCAACGGCCTTGTACAACAACACCACCAACAATCAACAGTTCATCGGCTTGCCCGCTGCTGTGGATGACGGTACAGGTGGAGCTACATACCAAACCACTTACGGCAACATTAACCGCTCTACCTATACTTGGTGGCAGTCTAAGGTTTACGCTGCTGGTAACGTGAATCCCACAAGACAAAACATTCTCCAGTACATCTCTGGTACAGTGAAAAAGGGCGCAGAAATGCCTTCTTTCGGTGTCTGCGGATTTGGTACATGGACTTTGTTGGCTCAAGACTTTGTTGGTCAAGAGCAATATGTTATTACCCCAGGCTCTGGCTTTGACGGTGACAACAACGGCCCTCAAGCAGCATTCAGAGCACTGATGGTTGCTGGTGTGCCAATTTATCCAGACCCTTACTGTCCAGAAGGTACGGTTTATTTCCTCAACACCAACTACTTGAGCTTGTACATCCACGAGCAAGGTTCATTTGTGTTCACGGGATTTGAATCAACTCTACCAAATTGGCAGATTGGTTATGTAGGTGCTGTTCTTATGATTGCTGAGTTGGTGTCTGTGAAGCCCAAGTCAATGTCTAAGATCACTGGCTACAACTACTTGTCGCTATAAGGAGAATATAAAATGGCATTAGCTCTTAATAAAATTATCCTTGCAAGTGCAGTCGCTAATACGCCTGGTGCGTATTTTCAGATTACCACTACTCCCGCTACCACAGTTGGTAACGTCATTCCCGCTGGTGTTTACATTGTGTTTCCCACTGCTAACGTGACCATTCAGGCCACTTCAGCCGTGAACACAGCTGGTAACGCAACAGCAACCTCTATTGTTCTAGCGAACAACACTGGTGGCATGATCTTCTCTGACGGTGTTAACGTGTTTGCCAACTCTTCTGTTACCAATGCTACAGTTACTTTGTTGACTGTTGACGGTGGTCAGAACGTGTCTGGCACATTTAATAACGTCTAAGGAGTGAACAATGGCTAATCCCGATTCAGTCAGTCAGCTATATTTGGACTCGTTTGGGAATGGGCGTATTGGTCAAGCTACAGTTGTGTCTATGGCAGCCCTGGGCAACGCAGTTGGCACTATTCCTTTAGTGAATGGTGGACTGACAAGTTCAGGAGCTGCATTAGGATCTGGTGCAGTGATTCCTCGCAGAATTACTGTAAACAATCCTACAGGGTCTGTTTCGTCTGCCTATGTGACTATTACGACAAGCAATGACGGCAACGCATCTAATGCGATAGTTGCTAACGTGGCTTTGAGTAACATTACGGCAGCGGGTAGATACCAAGACTTGACGATAGCAACACCTTACTCCACAACAACATCAATAACTGGTAACTTGACACAGGCACTTTATGTGAATGTGACCACAGTTTCTGGTAATTCAAATACTGTAAACTTCCAAGTTTACGGTGACGTTGTGCAGTTCTAATGAACGTGTTTGTGACTAACCGTGGGGACACACAGCTTGCTGTTGGTCCTTACGAGTTTAAAAAGAATAATCCTGTAGAGCTACCCCAAGAGGTGGCTGTGCAGTTGTTTGGGTATGGCCTCGCAGATCGAGAGCATATCCTAGTTCGCTGGGGTTGGATTCAACTTCACAGTGAACTAGCAGAAGGTTTGAAAAAGTTAGATCAGTTTGAAATAACAACTGAAAGACCAGGGAAAAACAGCTCGTTACCCTCGGCTGTTGTTCGAGTACCCTTGCGTCTTGAAAAGGGCGCAGGGGAAAAAACACAGCGGGTAGCATAACATGGACAGCAAATGGCAACGCTTAACGACTATCTCAGCCAAGTTGAAAATTTGCTCCATGACGTTAACAATGTTTTCTGGACGCAAAACCAGTTAACAACCTATATTAACGAGGCGAGAGAGCGCACGGTCAGAGATACGGGTTGCCTACGAAACCTACAAACGACAACAGCTCCACGGGCTTATAACTCTACCGCCCTGACGGGTGTGTCACCCACAGCATGGGCTGGCAACACCGCAGTCACGGCTGGTCAGTACGTCTTTTCCAACATCTTTAACTACGTCTACACCCAGAGTGGGACATCTGGCAGTTCTGCTCCAGCCTATCCATCTGGGTCTAGTCCTTTTCCCCCGTCCACCCCTTTTGCAGACGGCACTGCCCAGCTGCAGTATGTGAGCAATTGTGAAATCATCCCTTTTAATGCTCTACCTCAGGGTATCAACGTCTATGATGTTGTCAACATTAACCTTTACTGGGGCAATAGTAGGATTCCTCTGCGTTATCTGCCTTGGTCCAACTTTACCGCCCAATTGCGTTACTGGCAGAATTATGTGGGTAGACCCATCTGTTTCAGTATGTATGGACAACAAGCAATCTACATTGCCCCCATTCCCGATCAGTCTTACTTCATTGAAGTAGATACCAACATATTGCCCACAGCTCTGTCTCTCAATAGTCCTAACGTCACTGACAGCATCATTGACCCTTGGAATACGTCTGTGCAGTATTACGCTGCCTACAAAGCCAAGTTTTACGAACAATCCTACGGTGAGGCTGAGATTTTCAAGCAAGAGTACAACAAGCACGTCTTGAACATACTCAACAGCACGTTCACTAGAAGGATTCCAGATCCATACAGTAGTGGAGGGTAATCATGGCCTCCGCAGAACAGAAGAAGTCCTACCAGGTAATCAAGGCTTTCAAGGGTCTTAACACCAAGGCCAACAGAACTGCCATCGACAAGGATGAATTCTCCTGGTTAGAGAACGCCATGCCCGTGGGTTCTGGCAATATGCGGATTATTCCCACCAGTAGCAACGTCACCAACGGTGCAAATGCGGTGGTGTTCACCAATAATGTGACCTACCTCACCTCTGCAAATATCAATGATGACTACATTGTTGCGGCTGAAGATAACGGGGCATTACAAGCATACGATTTAACGTCCAATAACTTTGTCACTATTGCCAGTACAGGCACATTGTCAAACGCCAATGTTTCCTCTACGCAATACCAGAATACTGACTTGTTTGTGGGTGACCCCAACAAGGGACTATTTGACTGGAACGGGGTTAGTCTCATTCCTGTGGGATCTGTGGGCAGTATTGCAATCACAAACCCAGGCATTAACTACACTTCTGCCCCCAACGTGGTTATTTCCTCCCCTAACAACGCCAATGGTGTACGGGCTACTGCGGTGGCCTCAATAACTACTGGTTCTGGTGGGGTGCAGAGCATTCAGGTCACTGCTGGTGGTTCAGGATTTACGTCTGTTCCTACCATAACAATAGCAACACCTGACGTTCAGGGTGGCAGCACAGCTACGGCTGCAGCCACTATCTCTGGCGGGGCAGTGGTGGCTATTTCTGTGATTTCGCCTGGCTCTGGATACCTTACATCTCCCGCTGTGAGCATTACTGGGGGTGGTGGAACTAGCGCAACTGCAAATGCAGCACTTTCCACGGGTATTGTGAACTCCATAAGCCTGACAAACGGGGGTAGCGGGTACACGTCTCAGCCCAGTGTCACCATTTCAGGTGGTGGGGGGTCTAATGCCAATGCTATTGCCCAGCTCGTCACGTTTGCCACAGGTGTGGTGTCCATCCAGGTCACCAACGGGGGCACAGGTTATGGTCAATATGGCAATTTAGCAGTCACGATCACGGGTGGTGGTGGCTCTGCTGCCAACGCTACTGCCATTGTTTCTGGAAATGCAGTCACGCAAGTGATTATGAATAACCCAGGGACAGGCTACACGTCTGCGCCTACAGCTGTTGTTTCTGGTGGGTCTGGTACGGGTGCAAACCTTGTTGCGACTGTCCAGTTAAATCCCATAGTGGACGTAGCCACCTTTTCTAACCGTGTTTGGGTGGCACAGGGGCGCACGGTGTACGCCAGTGCGTCTACAAGCCCCACAGACTTCACTTCTGTATCTGCTGTAGCGTTCAACATTCAAGACAGCACTTTGCACGGCAACATTCAGGGTCTCTTGTCTGCCAACAACTTCTTGTACATCTTTGGGGACGATAGCATTAACGTGTTTTCTGACTTGCAAGTGACCTCCACAGGGGCTACGGTGTTCACCAACACCAACGTGAGTGCGTCTATAGGTACATCCAGAATATACGCCATTTTCCCCTACTTCAGGTCAGTCCTTTTTATGAACGACTACGGGGTGTATGCCCTAGTAGGTTCAACCACCACCAAGATCAGTGACCCTCTAGACGGTATTTTTCCCTATATTGACTTCACCAAACCTGTCACTGGCGGTCAGACGCTGCTCAATAACATTCTTTGTGCGGTGTTTAACTTCTATGTGAACAGCTCCTTTCCTCTAGGGCCATCAGGATCACGCTACATTCAGGCTATTTTCTTTGAAAAGAAGTGGTACATATCTAGCCAGGGCAACATCCAGTATGTGACCTCTGTGCCATTTAGTGGCAAGGTTAAACTGTATGGCACTGATAACAATAAAGTATTAAAACAGTTATACAACGATAGTACAGGCAATGTAAACAGTTACATACAGACGGCATTGAACGAGATGGGTGACCCCATCAGGACTAAACAAGCCCTCAAATTTGCCATAGAAGCGACTTTAGCGCAAGGTGGCACTCTTTATGTCACCGTGGACTCAGAAACGGGTTCTAGCCCCTCCTATGTGCTTACAAACTCCATTGCGTGGGTTAACAATGCTGGAAATGCTATAGGTTGGACAAACAATGCGTCTGCTACGATAATTTGGGTAAATCAGGCGGGATATTACCTGTACAAGAGCGATGCAGAGCAGTACGGTAAATATTTAGGGTTAACGATAACCAGTAATTCTGCTGGATATATTGTCAACACATTTGAGTTTGAACATGAATTAAGAGTGAGGTTCTAACATGGCACTACCAATCACAGTCCCCTATACATTTGGAAATGCAACTACGGCTATCCCGCTGTCTAACCTTGACAGTGACTATGCCACCGTTTACCAGGCGGTGAACGGTATAGGCAACGGATCTGTGGCACTGGCAAATGTGACGATTACTGGCGGTACAGTTTCAAATGTATCAGGGGTTGTGCCTACACCATTCACAGCCAATGGTGTGGTGTATGCAAGCACTACAAGTGCGTTGGCTACTGGGTCTGCGTTGCAGTTTAATGGTACTATTCTTGGACTAGGTTCTACTCCTAGTGTTTGGTTTAATGACTATCGCACAATACAACTTGCTGGAAGTGCTTCATTGTCGGGCAGAACATCTCAAACGGGATGGGTGCAGTTGATGTCCAATGTGTTTCGTGATTCGTCGGCAAATTATTTATACAATGGCACAGGCCCAGCGTCTGATTACCGAATGGTAGACAATGCTTGTTATTGGTATCAAGCCCCATCAGGCACAGCGGGTAACCCCATTACTTTTAACCAAGCAATGACACTAGACTCTAGTGGTTCCTTGCTAGTTGGTGGCACATCTCAGGCAGATGTTAATGCAAATGGTGGGTTTTATGTAAGCCCTAATAGTCGTAATACTTATACAGTTACAAGCCATCTAAGTGGCGCAAGTAGCGGAAGTTATTATGCCTATTTCTTTTACGCAAACTCAAATATTGGCTCTATCACTCAAAACGGTACAACAGGTGTTCTTTACAACTTAACATCTGACTATCGGTTGAAGAACAACCAAGAAGTTTTAACAGGTGCTAAAGATTTTGTTATGGCTTTGAAGCCTAAGAAATGGCAATGGTGGGATGGCTCTGGCGAAGGCGTTGGTTTTGTTGCCCATGAGTTTATGGAAGTTGCCAAGTATTCTGGTCATGGTGAAAAAGACGCAGTTGAAACAGTTGAGATTAAAGATGAAGAAGGTAACGTAACAGGAACAGAACAGCGTCCTATTTACCAGGCTATTCAACCTTCTTCATCTGAAGTAATGGCAAATTTGGTAGCGTTCATTCAAGAATTATCAGCAAAAGTAACGGCTCTTGAAGCCAAATTAGGAGTTTAATATGTCAAACACTTACACATGGACAATCTCTGCGCTAGACGCATATCCAACAACACCACAACCCGATTGCGTGTTCTGCGCCCATTGGCAGTGCGTGGCAACATCAGACCAAACAAACAATGGTGTACCCTATACCGCAAGGATTTATAGCACTTGCAACATTGTTTACAACCCTAATGAACAATACATACCTTATGCCAATTTGACACAGGCAGAGGTATTGAATTGGATTTATGAAAATGGCGTTGAACAAACGGCAACACAGACCGCATTGGATGGCATGATTGAAAACCAGATTAACCCGCCTGTAATTTCACCCGCATTACCCTGGAGTGCCTAATGTCAGTATCAGCACCATTTAGCCCATCTGGTAACACAGTAGTCATTACTGCTGCTACAACTGCACCAGCTCCTGTACAAGTACCGTCTACAACATTAGGCGGTAACCAGTACAGGATCATTAACTCTGGTTCTCAAGTAGTTATTTTGGGGTTTGGTGCTAACTCTGCACAGGCTGCAGCTGGTGGTGTCATACCTACTAGCACTCAGAACAACTGCATACCCATGTTGCCTGGTACAGATGAGATATTGACGTTTGTGCCCAATGCTTACTTCACTGCCAACGCAACAACCAGTACGGCAACTATTTATATAACACCTGGGGACGGGGACTGATATGTTAAAAACAGCCAGCGGTGGAAGTACAACAGGCCAATTGAATTATCAAGGCACATGGAATGCCAATACTAATTCGCCTACGCTTGCCTCTGGCACTGGTACTAAGAACAACTATTATGTGGTTTCTGTAGCGGGTACAACCACGCTAGACGGCATATCTTCTTGGTCTGTGGGTGACTGGGCTATCTTTAACGGCACAGTCTGGGAAAGAGTTTTAGGAGGCACTACAGAGTCCTTTGCAAATGTGTCCATCACAACGGCAACAGGTTACCTCTACGCCAACAATACTGCCAACGTCACAGCATCTTTGACCATTCCTAATTCTGGACTTGCCAACAGCAACGTCATTATTGGCAACGTAACAATTGCGTTAGGAAGTTCAACTGCTAACCTTGCCAACCTTACTTTAGCCAACGTCATCATTCAGAGTGGAACAATCCCTTCTGCCAACCTTTCTAGCAATAGCGTTGTTATTGGTAATACCACAGTTGCATTGGGTTCAACTGTAACAAGTTTAGGTAATGTAACGCTAACAAATACTACTATTTCTAGCGTTGCTACCACTTTTCCTAATAACTTTCTGTCTAACAGTTCTGCCACACTAGGGAATGCCACAATTACATTGGGCGGTACAACGTCAAATGTGGGTAACTTAACCCTAGCCAACGTCACCATACAAAGCGGTACATTCCCGTCAGGCAACTTGTCAGCCAATAGTGCAACCATAGGCAACACGGTGGTGGCCTTGGGTAGCACGGTGTCTACGCTAGGCAACGTGACTATGGCTAACGTCACTATATCTAGCGGGACTGCAAACCTGACAACAGCAAATGTAAGTTTTAGCGGTGCATCTTCTAGCATAGGTTCTTTGTCAGTTGGTGGTGCAGCCAACATCACAGCAGATACGGGATTGATTGCGAGTTTTGTAGGTAGTGCAACTACTTATTCTTATGTTGCTGTACAAAATAAACAAACAAGCAATACAGCATACGGTGCATATTCTCTGTATAACGAATCTGGCACTGTCTACGCTGACCTTGGAATAAACAGTACAACTTACAGCTATTCTGCTGCTGGATTTCCCAATAATAACTTCTCCTTACCAAATGCAACCTTCTTGCAAACGGGTGGTGGAGATTTAAGTATTGGTACAAACCAGGCAAATGCTGTTCACTTTATTGCGAATGGTAATACAAGTACAGCAGATGCTATGACCATCAACAGCAACAATAGTGTGACTATTGTTTCTATGTCTCAGTCTACGTCTAGCTCAGCAACATTTGCAACATCATCATTACCACTTGTCCCCGCTGGTTACCTGATAATTAACAACAACGGCACTAACGTAAAAGTGCCTTACTATGCTGTTTAAGATGAACGATGACAACCACAACATTACTTTCCTAGATTTACTCATTATGTGGGTAGGGACGGTAGTGGGACACATCACGCTGTCTACTATGGTGTTGTTGGCTACGTTAATTTACACTGTCATAAAGACATATCTCTTAATTAGAGATAACTTTAGGAGAAGATAAAATTAACCAAAATGATTTGGCCTATGTACAGTTTGGTGACGTGGAGGGTCTCTCTAGGCTTGTCTTTGAGAACTTCCAACAGCACAGACTCTTTTGGCAAACACTTAACCGCAACAACATTGCTACACCTTTCTATCCTATAGAACAGGCCAATCCAGACAACCTCGATGACTGGCTACTGATCCATAACCAGATGCACGAGTCCCTGGCAAAGATACTGAACTTAGCTAACCCTTTTCAGTTACTAGACGCTGACTGGAACGTGGAAGATGACTTCTATGACTGGATCGGGGTTCACCAGGATATTCACCAGCAAATAGCACAACGTCTAAAGGTGCAGTAATGGCAACAAGACTTGAACCTATACAAATATTGGAAAAAAGTATGCAAGGGTCTAGACAAGACCCCAAGCGTATTCATGCTGCTATGGCAAGTCTGGTTAAGAAAGACCCTAAGTTTAGGGTCATGCGTGCTAATAACACCTTGTTTTCTTACTATAACTTAGGCAACGGGAACATAGATATGTCTATGGACACGGCAGACAATCCTAGAGATCTGGTGGACAGCATCAAGCAATTTGCTAAAGCTCTGAAGGTGGCTAAGTTTAAAAACGTCAAGTTCCAGATGAACAACCCACAAGTTGAAAAAATACTGAAAATGACGGGTTTGCAATATCAACTGCAGCCTATGCCCAACGGTCAAATGATGGCGGTGGTGCAAGTACCATGAGTAATGTAGTCAACAGCGTAACAACTCAAGTCGGCAACTTTGTCAGCAATGTTGCTAGTGATATTAACTTGGTGGTTACTACTGCCATAGAAAACCCTATTCCTATTATTGAGACAATAGCGGTGGCTATTGTGCTAGGTCCAGAATACTTGGATTTAGGGTTGAGCAATGTTGCAACTTCTGCCATTTCTAGTGCTGCGGTGGCAGCCATGAATGGTGCAAGTCCAGAAAATATTGCAAAATCTGCTGCGGTGGCAGCCACAGGAACTTACGTTTCAACAGAAGTTGCAGGAGCATTAGGTGCTCCTCCAGCACCAGGTGCTCCTCCAGCTCCTCCTGCACCGCCAACGCCTCCTGTGCCGTCTTCTACAACAGCATTGTTGGCAAACATTGCGGGTTCTGCTGCGGGTGGTGCTGCTGCAACTCTTGTTGCGGGTGGTAATCCCAATCAAATTGTACAAAACGCATTAGCAGGTTCTCTGGGTGCGGGTACGTCAGCTGCCGCACAATATGCTGGTGCAAGTCCTACCGTGGCTAATGCACTAGGCGGTTATGTCAGTGGAGAAACACAAGCGGGTGGAACTGTTTTGTCTGGATTGACGGGAGCAGCCAGTGGAGCTACCAGAACAACATCTGTATTGCCTACAGGACAAAATGTAGCAACTATAGATGCGACTGTGATTGACCTATCACAAGGAACCAATGTTGCTGGAACTTCTGCTGTGCCAGGTGAATTACCTTCTGGTGGATTTCAACCAGGTCAGATTACTCAAACAGCAAATGGTTTGTTTACAACCTTTATTGCTGCAGACGGCACAACCGTAAACATTCCTGTTACATACAATCAGCAAACAGGCTCTGTAAGTACCACCTCGACAGACCCAGAGGCAGTTAATTACGTTAAAACATTAACGATTAGTGATCCATCAAAGATAAACCCTATCTTTTTTGACAAGACTCCTATTAACCCAAACTTGTCAGCAGAAGAACAAGCTGCGCTGCAGAATGTTGCTAGTAAGACCAGTAGTGACATGATCAACGCACTGAAGGCGGGTAAGTCTGTAGACGAGTATTACAACACCTACGCCTATACGTCATCTTTGCCCACTTTTGTAACGCAAATGGCTACAGAGTTGGCTAATGATCCTACAGGAACAGACCCTAGCTACAACTCTTTGCGAGCAGAATACAAGGCTGTGACGGGTACAGACTTTATTAGCCCTTCTGGTGTACCTAATTATATTTTGCCACCAGTAACTATTGTTGCATCTAGAGTGATCAGCTCAGATCCAGTCAGTGGAATTACTTTTGTAGTAGGCGCAGATGGAAACCCGTTACCAATTTCTAGTACTGTCCCGTTAACACCTGGTGAAACAGTTGCATACAACACAACAACAAATGCAGCTATTCCAAGTAGCGTTACAAATCAAACGCCACAAGATGTAATCAATACAAGTCCAGAGACCCCCGCTGCACCTGCAGAAAAGCCTACAACATATCCATCAGCTACAAACCTCACAGGGCCAGCAAACATACCTTCTACTGGTGCAGTGACAGGGCCAAACGCACAAACAGCGATAGCACCAGTGGGTACATACGCACCCGATACGCCACCCGCATCATCAAGCCCACGTTCTCCAGCTGCGCCCGCAGGACCTGCAACGCCAAAAGTGCCCGCAGGACCTGTTTACCCTACGGCAACAACAACGTCTCCTATTTCACCATCTGCTGTGACCACCTTGCTAGGAACATCACCTACAAGTCAAACATTGTCTACACCATCAGCACCAACAGGTCCATCTACAGAAAAAACACCTTATCCAACTTTTAAGCCTGACGTATTTGTAGAGAGTAACGTGCCAAAGACGTTGGCTAATATCTCTAAAATTGGTGGATCACTACCCACTACTGGCGAGACAGTGGGCATAGGTGGCGGTGGTGGGGGTGTTTCTGTAGAATCAGGACAGCAACAGCAACCCGTCTGGAACGTGGCCTCTTTGAAGTTAAAAGAAGAGGCAGAGGGAACGCCCGATTACGGGGCATTATCATCAGCATTGGGGATATGACATGGCAACAGCATTAAGAAACCTGACAAAAATGGGTACAGACGTAAAACAAATAGCACGTCTACTCCAGAAGAAAGCCCCACCAGGGCATATGCTCGCCTACATTTCCCCAGAAGAGGCAGACGTTCTCAAGAATAGAGGTGGTTCTGGACGCATTACAGAGGCGGGTATTCCCTCTTTTGAAGACACTGCAGTACTTAGCCCAGAATCTTTAGCCGCTCCTCCTGGAGAGGCAAGCTACAGCCCACCCGCTGGTGCTACCAGTTATTCACCTATTTCAGACAATCAACCTGTACAACAATCATTGTCAGCAGAATCGTTTGCTGCGCCTCCTGGAGAGGCTAGTTATACGCCACCCGCTGGACAGACTGCTTACCTTCCATTAGCAGACTTTAATGCGCCTACGCAAGTTAGCCCAACTCTTAGAGGTGGAGCTGCTGCTCTCACCCCACAAGAACTGGCACTTTCTCAAACACAAGGCCCACCTAGTGAGGCCAGTTACACGCCTCCAGTTGGACAAACAGCATTTCAACAATTACCAGACACTGGACCAGCACCAGGCGGTATGTCAGATGCTACCAAGGCAAAACTAGGCATTAGTGGTCTAGAGGCACTTATTGGCGCATCTACGGCTAGAGCAGCACGGGCACAAGGCCAACAGGCACAACAGGCTTTACAGGCACAGGCTGCACCATATCAACAGCAAGGTCAGGCATTGTTGGCTGCCACACAAAGGGGGGAACTCACTCCTGCCAACCAGCAAGTACTCCAAGCTCAACAAGCACAAGCAGCTCAGAATGTTGCTACACGGGGCGGTGTTGGCGGTATGCAAGCACAGAACCAGATCAACGCACTGTCGCAACAGTTGCTGCAAAGTCAGCTTAATTTGGGTCTACAGTTGCAGTCTGTGGGTGACAAGATTGCTCAAGGTGCTATTCAAGCTGGTGTACAGGCTGATCAGTATGTCAATACTCTTACGAGCAATTACGCCATGAACGTAGCGAGAACACTGGCGGGTGGTTTGCCTGGTGGCACAACAGCAACAACTCCTACACCTCAACAATAAGGGGTTAATATGACTACCACACTAGGCAAATTAGGATCAGGCACATTTGGAGCGTTTAGTTCACAAGATCTTGCGCCCAAAAAAGCAGAACCAACCAAGAGTTTAGACGAACAGCTGGTGGAATCTGCAACGGCTAAAGGTGGACTAGAGAAGGCACAAACAGAGCAACAGGCCAAGACTTCTGCTGAAATGGCTGCGGGGGAGAAAGGTCTTTCTGAAACATACGCCAAAAGCATGGCAGAAGACCCTACCCGTGCGCTAGTAGGACAGAAGACACAAGAACGGGCAGACATGAAGTTTGTGCCTACACAAGAAACTGTCCAAGACTTAGGGACTCTCTTTACTATTACCAATTTGTTGGGATTTATGATTGGTGGCAAGTCCAAGGGCAACGCCCAGGCTGCCATGTCTGCTATGAACGGTATGCTAGAAGGCCACCAAAAAGGCCGTGCAGACGTTTACAAGAAAGAAAAAGACATATTTGATGAGAACATCAAGACTCTAGACAAGACGATAGATTCTCTCTACAAGAAGATGCAAGACGATCTACAGCTCTATTCAACAAATAGAGATGCGGGTATGGCTGCTCTGCGAGATACAGTTGCACAGCACAATGCCACGTTCATCAAGGACGCAATGGAGAAATATGGCCCAGCCTACGCCTATGACAAGGTTAAATCATTGGTAGAGATGCGTGACAAACAACGCATTGCACAAGCCAATTTAGACGAAAAAGAGAGAACACGAGTTTCTAGAGAAGAAGACAAGATACGAGATAGAGAACTTAGAGTGCAACTAGCCCAGATTGCAAGAGAGGCTAAACAGTCAAAACAACAAGGCCAAGAGTCAATTCTAGGATCACCTGACATTAACGATGTCTACAAGATGGGTGTTCCTGTGGCTATACAAAACCCGTATAGGGGTTTGAACGACAAGCTAAAAGGTCAGGCATTTACAAGTGAACTGAGAAAAGCAGAAACAGAATTTCAGGGAAATGCTGCTGCCACCAACAAGGCTAGAAACACTATAAACGACATGACTGAGGCTGAAGATATTCTCAAAAGAATACCTACAGGAGGGTTAGCCAGATTGCCATTTGGTGGTGACGTACAAACAGCATTCAGCAGTGATGCTGCACGCTTTGACTCTATAGCCAAGAACCAAGCTAGAAACGCCTACGTCAAGGGTGAGGGAGCATTGTCAGACACAGAACGCAAGATGTTTGAAAAATCTAGCATTAGTTTAAGCAACCCAACTGCTACTAACCAACAGATTATTGGTGTTACTAAAGAAGTGGCTAAACGTGCGGTAGAGCACAATGAGTACCTTGAACGCTATTTTGGGGCTAACAAGACTTTGATGGGTGCTGAAGAGAGCTGGAATAGATACCTCAATAACAACCAATTATTTGCCCCAGGCTCAACAGAAAAGAACCTGAAATTGAATCCAGACAGGATGCCATATACACAGTATTTCCAAGATGAAATAAGAAGGGCAGCAAGTGGACAATAAAGAAGTTAAACCAATACCAGGCGGTCCTGTCTTAAAAGAGGCACTACAAGGTGCTACTCTAGGATTTGGAGAAGAGGCTCTAGCGGGCATCAGATCCATGATACCTGGACAACCTAGTTACCCAGAATCGGTCAAGGCCGAGCGGGAAGAACTACGCCAGTTTGAGTCCACGTCACCAGGCGGTGCTACAGCTGCTCAACTGGGTGGTGCAATATTGCCAGCAGTGGCAACTATGGGCATGACAGAAGTACCCGCGGCACTAGAGGTGGGCGGTAATCTAGCCCTGACTGCACTCAAAAAGTATGCACCTGACTTTGCAGCTAGACTGCCAGGCTTTCTTAAAAGCACAATCACGGGTGTAGAAACAGGCATGAAAGCTGGTGCGGGTGGAGCTGAAAAAGCAGAAGACATTCCCGCAGAGATGGCAAAAGGCGGTGTAGTGGGCGGTGTTATAGGTGGAGCTGGACGCATTGTTGTGGACACAGCTGCTCCCGCCTTTCGCAACCTGTTTGGCAATCCAGACAAGATTGCTGCCAAGAAGATTGCAGACGCACTAGAGGCCGACAAGACAACGCCAGAGGAGTTGGCTGCCAAGATGAAGAGTGCAGCCAAAGGTGCAGATGTAACGCTGTCAGACGTTGCGGGGGAAAACCTCCGAGGCTTGATGCGGGTGGCTACCAACGTGCCTGGTGAGGCCAGACAAGAGGCTACTCAGTTCCTAAATCAGCGACAACTAGACCAGTTCAACAGGATCTCTAAAGACGTTGAACAGACCATGATTGGCAAAAAAGGAGTAGATGTTGCCAAGTTAAAACGGGACTTAGACACCGTTAGAAAACAAGCATCTGCACCTTTATACGATCGGGCCAACAATGTAAAGATTGAGAACACGCCTGAGTTGGCAACCTTGGTCAACAGAATGCCTAATAGAGTCCTAGCATTGGGTAGGGAGGCGCTCAAGACTGAAGGCTTACCTATTCCTAAATTGCCACCCACCATAGAAGAACTGGTGCAAGTGCCTATAAGGGACAAGGCTGGCAATGTCACTATGCTCCAGATGAAGCCAGAGACCAATGACTTCAAAGTCTACGATCTGCTCAAAAAAGGTCTGGACGAGATGATTGACAAGGAACAAGACAAGGTGACAGGCAAGTTTACTCCTCAAGGTACACGCCTGATCAACCTCAAGTCTGAGTTCCTAGACTACCTAGACAAGGCAAACCCAGCCTACGGGCAAGCACGGGCATTGTGGGCTGGTCCTACACGGGCTAACAGAATGCTAGACAAGGGGAGAAAAGTCTTCTCCGCAGACCCTAGCAACATTGCTTACGAGATTTCTAAGTTGTCTCCTAGTGACAAACAATACTTCCAGTTGGGTGCTGCACAGGCGGTCAAGGAGGCGTTGGCGGGTAAGCGGGATATGTTGGACAAGGCCACGGCTATTTTCTCCACGCCCAAGGCCAGAGAACTATTACGCCCCATATTCCCTTCTAAAGCAGCCTATGACGTGTTTGCAAACAGGATGGAGACAGAACAGGCCATGTCTCGCACCAGAGGCTATATGTTGCCTACAGCGGGTTCTAAGACCGCTGGACTAGGGGTGGACATAGGTGAGTTTGGTGGCGAGGCTGAATCAGGTGCGTTGTCTAAATTGATTAGGGGTGATTTTGGTGGCGCTGCACTACAGTTAGCCCCAGGTGTTTATGGCAAAACCACGGGCATGACCCCGCCCGTTGCCAGCTCCTTGCAAAAGACTTTGCTAACCCCAGGTGTGACTGGTAAGACGTTTGCTGACCAGGTTAAGGCTGCACGTTTGGCAGCTGCTCGTGGTGAGAGACAACGTGAGGCCATCACAAAAGGTTTAACTGTTCCGTATGCCATACCTGGCGCAACCGAACAAAACAGATAGGAGTAAACCATGCCACTCAAAAAAGGTTCATCTAAAAAGGTTATTTCTGAGAACATCAGAGAGATGATGCACAAGGGTAAGAGACCCCAGAAACAAATCATTGCTATTGCCCTTTCTTCTGCTAGAAAAGGCAAAAAGGACAAGCGCAAGGCCAAGAGATGAGTAAGAAGAAAGACAAGGGAATCAACCCAGCTCTAGAAAACGCCATCTCTGAAATGCTAAAAGCAGTGATGGTAGACCCTACCGCAACCATTACCGACAAGACCAAGGTTATAGACCGTGCCCTCAAGTTGGAGGCCATCAAGATGAAGATGCAAGATGACGAGTGGGGTAGTGGGTTTATGGGATTAGAAGACGAGGAAAACGAGGCATAATAGAGCTTTTTAAGGGGGTTCTATGGATAAAGTCTCATTGATCACGTTAGCGTTAAAAGTTATTTCAGATCGTTTAATCACGATTCTGGCGTTGTCGATGTCGTGTGGCCTTGCTTGCTACACCATGTGGGCAGGAGATTGGACAAGGGTTGCCACTCTTGGTATATTTGTGGTATTTAGTTATCTAATTGTCAGAAACAAGGAGGCCAACCATGCCAAGCAGCAACCGCAACAAGAACCCTATGAGTCCCAAGGCTGATTATGAAAACAGCAACATGGCTAACTCTAAGCACCAGAGACCCCATGAGGTAAACCAACAGATTGCCAAGTCTGTGCGTCCCCAGTTACCCCGTGACGGGTCTGTTGGCATGGAGAGATGGCAGCCTGGCACATTGCCTATGGGCGGGTTTAGGTCAGTCATTGACTTCTCTGGCACGCCTAGTTACAACACCAAGAAGTCACCTACCTCTGGTGGTGGTGGAAAGGTTTACTGAAATGGCTAATAACATTCCATTCCAACAGATGGGCAATACTGTTAGGATGATTGCTAATGGTGCTGCAAACACGCAATCCAATGTGTTTACTATCCAATCCAACAGTCCTTGCCAACAATATTACTTGGCAAATGCTGACACAAACTCTGCGGTGTATGTGCAGATTAACGCTACCAGTACTTTTAACATTGCGTTACCAGACGCTGGTCCGTGTCCAGTCATAGCATTACCACCTTATGCGTACAAGGTATTCACAAACATACAGGTAGGACCTGGTGCAAATGTGTATGCAAAAATCATTGGAGATGCTGCCAACGCTACTTGCTACATCACACCTGGAGAGGGGTTCTGATTGGACCCAATCACAATATTCGCAGCGTGCAAGGCTGCTCATGCGGGTATTCGAGAGTGTATTGACCTTTACCAAGACTTTAAGAAAGATGGTAAGGACGTATCAGATATTGTTCAAGATGTAGGCCAGCATCTAGGTGCGTTCTTTACCCATCAAGAAGCCTTTAAAGAAGCTGAGAAAGAGGCCAAAAAGAAGCCCTTAGCCAAGAATATCTCTATCAATGAAGAGGCAATGAACCGCATATTGCGTCAACAGCAGATAGAGCAGATGGAGACAGAATTGCGAGAAATGATAATATACCAGGTCGGAATGCCTGGTCTTTGGTCAAAATTCGTTGATATGCGTGAAATAGTTAGGAAAGAGCGAGAAAAAGTCGAGCGTGAACAAAAAAAGCTCTGGAGTTGGCTGCCCTCAAGAGACGGCAGTTCATCGACAAATGGCAAGTACGTGCATCGTTACTTGCTGCTTGCTTTGTCCTCCTGACTGTCTTTGCACTATTGATGTACGGGATTCACTTAGACTACCAAAGAATTAAGGAGCACAGGAATGGATTGGCTTAAAACACTAGCACCTACCATAGCCTCATGCTTGGGCGGTCCACTTGCTGGCATGGCTGTAGAGGCCGTCTCTAAGTCTCTAGGGATTGACCCCAATGCCGTACAAGACACTATCAACTCAGGAAAACTCACGGCTGACCAAATAGCCAGTATCCAGAGTGCTGAGATAGCCCTAAAAGCAAAAGCTCAGGAGATGAACCTAGACTTTGAGCAATTGGCTGTACAAGACAGAAAGTCTGCTAGGGATATGCAGACTACCACCAAGTCTTTTATTCCTCCCCTACTGGCTCTAATCATCACTCTAGGCTTCTTTGGTATCCTAGTGGGTATGATGACAGGAAAAGTGACCTCTAGTGATGCCTTGATGCTCTTATTGGGTTCTCTAGGCACCGCCTGGACTGGGGTGATTAGTTTCTATTTTGGGAGTTCTGCTTCTAGCCAGAACAAAGACCAGTTACTTCACCAGAGCACGCCAACAAAATGACGATACTTACCGAACACTTTACCCTAGAGGAGCTGACCCATACTGACCACCGAGAGTTGGACAACAACCCCAGTGAGTATGAAAAGGCCAACTTGATGCGCCTGGCTGAGTTTTTAGAGTTGGTGAAAAAGACTCTTGGAGACAAGCCTATTATGGTGAGCAGTGCCTTTCGCAGTAAGGCCGTGAATGACGCTGTGGGTAGCAAAGACACTAGCCAACACAGGCTTGGGTGCGCTGCTGACCTGAGAGTACCTGGTATGACCCCAGATGAAGTGGTCAAGGCTATCATTGGAAGTGACCTACAGTATGACCAAATTATTCGTGAGTTTGACCGTTGGACTCATCTATCTGTGCCTAATAGTCCTAATGACAAACCTAGACTACAAAAGTTAATTATTGATAAACAAGGGACAAGACTATATGCCTGACAATCAAGAGGTAATCCAGGCTATATCTGAAAAGCCACCCATCCTAGACACTATTGCTCAACAGCAAGGTGAAGGATTACTAGGGGTTGCCCAACAGCAGTTCCCCTATTTACAAGGTAAGGACATAGCTTACAAATTTAGCCCAAAACCTGATTCAGAATATATGCTGGAATCGTATAAGGGGGATGACTTGCCAGATTGGGCAAAAGGAAAACAAGCAGCCATAGAAGTCTTTAATCCTAAAACAAGCCCGTTAGACATACTGGGGGATTATGTCAGCCATTATGGTGTAGAGGCAGATCCTAAACTGCAGCAGCTTTATCAACAGTTCCAAGGCCAGCTAGATCCACAGCTAATGCAGGAGAGATACCAATACCATACTGCCAATTTAGGTGAAAACAGGCCGTATGAACAATGGATGCAGATGACGGGTTTGCCTGAAATGTTCAGGGGTTACACGTTTAACCAGTGGACTCCAGAAGAGTCAAAACAGATATATAGCCCTCAACAACTTAAAACGCTAGATGCTGTCAGATCTTACCTGGGGATAAAATGACTACACGCAAGAATCCATCATTATCAGTAGGACGAGGAGAAAAACTCCCAGTATCCAAAGGGGGAGGCTTGACAGCCAAAGGACGAGCAAAATACAACAAAGCAACAGGGAGCAAGCTAAAAGCACCCCAAAAATCAGGCCCAAGACATAAATCATTCTGTGCTCGCAGTTCTGGTTGGACTGGAGAAAGAGGGCGTGCTGCCCGTAAAAGATGGGGTTGTCGTTAAGGAGCTGGTAAGAGTCCACCTTCAAACAAATACGTCCCAAAGTGCCCTAATTGCGCCCAGGGTGCTGCCCAAACCTTTAGTCCTGCCTCTCTAGCCTTCCAGCAGAAGAAATAGTCCTCAGACAGCAGTCTCTCTGTGCCTGGTTCAATAGCACAAGCAAAGTATTCTGTAATCCACTCTTGCTGTTCTACGCCTTGTCCTATAAAACCCACGTCATTCTTGTACTTGTTGACCACCTTCTTCATGCGTTCAAAAGTCCTTCTCTTGATCAACATGAACCCTGTGCCACCATTAAAGATTTCCACAGGCTTGTCCACAGGCACAGTAACTGATCCTTGATAGTCTTTTAAGTTGATCACTAGGCTACCTGTTCTATTCTTCCACTGGTCAACAGGTATACCTTCAGCAGCTGCTTGTGCAACGCCTCCCCAGTTGATTTCTTTCTTGGGGTAGATACCGCAGATGATGTCTTTGTCTGCCTGGATCATCTTCACCAGGTCAGCCCCGTTGAACTTGATGTCAGCGTCTATAAACATCAGATGGGTGTACTGCTTGTTCGTCATAAACGTGTGCGCTAGAGCGTTCCTACCCCGCTGGATAAGGGATTCGTTGAACATGGCAGAGAACCCCATGCTAATGCCGTTAGATTGCAGTGTGTGACCCAGAGTAATCAGGGATTGGGTGAAGTAGCCTGTACACATTCCCCCGTACATAGGGGTAGCCACAAACACGTTTGTCTTCTTCTCTTTCTTCTCAGGTTTTACTTCTACGACTTCTTTTTTCTTGCGAGTTGCCATGATTTGTTCCTTGTTTAGTTAGAAAAGGCATACTGTGGATTACAGGGGTATGCCAGCTCCTGTCCTAACTCCTGGGATTGCCCCAGAGTTCGCATCCACTGCTATGTTTGGTGGGACGTGCGGGGATCGAACCCACGACAAACGGATTAAAAGTCCGCTGCTCTACCATCTGAGCTAACGTCCCTCTTGACCGTCTTTGTACCCTTCCGAGTAAGCGAGTGTCCACAGTTCTTGCAGACTCATGTTGATGAACCTCACGAGATGTCTTCTATTCTCAGCACATATTTGCCCGTCTTCAAAGACTTTCTCCACCCGTGGACGTGTATCTTGATGTTGGCTTTCCTCACCCATGAGATGGTCTCACTTTCTTGTATCTTCTTAATTCTGGTGGACACTGCACTGGCAGTCACTTGCACCGCCAGCACCTCATTCTCTTTGATGGCTAACAGATCGCACCATCCCCACAGGTCCTGTCTAATGCGTGCAAATGGATTCCAGTGTTCAACAATGCTGACCAGGTAACCCTCTTCCCGCAAGTAGGCCAGTGACCTCTGGGTGGGTGAAATCTTTTTAGTAACCATTAGAAGGGAATAGAGTCATCTTCATCACGGGGTTTGTGAACCTTAGCGTAACCAGGAGTTACCTCACGGTCTTGCATCTTGACACCCTGTTCCTGTAGGCGTTTCTTCTTCAGCCAGTTGTCTTCTTTAATGCTGAGTAGAGTGTTACCTCTAGAGGTGTCCTTCTTCCACGCACCCAAATACAACTTCTCACCACGTTTATAGTCCATCTCTAGGAGGACGTAACCAGAGTAGTCTGGTGACATCTCATGTTTGCGGTCAGAGACTTCATTCCAGTACATGACACCTTTGCCATGTTGTTCTGGGTAACCACCTACGGCTGGTTTCTTTTCGTATGGCATTGTCTTCTCCTTAAATGTCTATAGTTTCTGCGTTGTGGGGGATGTGAGTTGCTGGGTCTACACCAGCCTGGGCAATAGCACTTCTGAGTAAGATGCGTTGGTGGCTGCTGAACTTGTCTGTGACCATTTGGTTGACCACATAGAGAGACATAATCTTGTCTGTCTTCTCGTGGACCTTCAGCTTGGCAGAGTTGTTGATGCGCTCTACAAGCCCTCTATAAGCCTCTATCCACTCTTCTGGAGAGTGGTGGGCACTGTGTGCCTCTTCTAGGTTTGGAACGAATAGAGGCCATTCTGCGGATTGCTGTTCTTGTACCACTTCTTTAATGATCTCAACTGGAGACGGTGGTACAGCAGCTTGTTCTTGTCTGGGAGGCTGGAAATCCTGTACTTCTTCAGGCGTGTAGACACCG
>Ga0214206_1000054_pt1 | contig 30618 bp, 29 predicted proteins | sample TroBogEpilimnion_26_FD_153044 | JGI IMG/M metagenome (GOLD analysis project Ga0214206, IMG submission 153044) | Freshwater microbial communities from Trout Bog Lake, WI - 07JUL2009 epilimnion | ecosystem: Environmental > Aquatic > Freshwater > Lake > Epilimnion/Euphotic zone | place: Trout Bog...
CGGCTGGCCTCGGTGACCGGCGAAGCCGATTGCGAACTCAAGGCCGGCGGGGCGTTCATGCTCCACCTTAACGGCGAGATCGCCCCGGCCAGCCTCGACCGCGTACTCGGAGAATGGTGGGTGTCCCTCTGGAGGCTGTTCCTCGTCCGCGAGAATCCTTACGCGTTCATCGACGTCGAAAGCCACTGGGGCGCTCAAAAGAGCGTGACCAAAGGCCGCGTGCTCCTGAACCGCTTCGACTTCATGGGCGCGCCGTTCCGCCACGTCGAGGTCATCGTCGACGCCGACCCCAAGCAGACGTTCATCGGCCTGCATCGCCTGGATGGCGGCGACTCGGCGGCCGACGGAAGCGTGGAAGGTTCGGCGACGTGGGATTGGTCGAAGCCCGTCGCGCTGGCCGGACCCGTCGTGCGCGCCGAAGGCAACCTTCAGCCGTGGATCGCCGCACGCTGCGCGGGCAAGGAGTTCGGCGAATCGCTGCGCGGCCTCGTGCTTCCGCCCGAGCATCGTTTCACGTTGCTGCTGACTCCCGGCAAGAACGGGCCCGATGTTAAGACCACGATTTCCTGCGATGGCGCCATCTCCGCCTGGGGCATCTCCGGTCGCGGCCTGGAAGCGAGCACCGAGAACATCGAAGGCGGCCTTCGGGTCCGCACGAAGCTCGGCCTCGCCGAAGGCGAAGCCACGCTGACCCTGGATGGCGACCCGCTCCATCAGACCAAGTTCGCCCTGGGGCTGCGTGGGTGTGAGCCCGCCCAGATCGGGCAGCTGCTCGGCGACCTGAATACTCCGAAGTCCAACCCCGAGGCAACCAAACCGGCCGCCAAGGCGAAGTCGGGCGGCAAGCTCGACCTGGATTTCAATGGGCAGATCGACCTCGAGAACCCACGCCAACTCAGAGGCCTCGGGCGGTATGCCATCACCGACCCTGAGCTCAAGAAGGTGCGCGTCCTCGGCGGCATTTCCAACGTCTTGGAAGCCCTCGGCGTGGGCGCGACGACCTACGAACTCACCCAGGCTAAGGGTACCTTCGGGTGCTTGGGCGGCCGGGCTTACTTCCCGGACATGGCGATTACCGGCAAGCAGTCCCGCCTGGACTTGGCCGGCGAAATCGACCTCAAGGCGTCGACCCTGGACTTCGAAGGGGATTTCTCCCTACCCCTCAAAGGGGGCTTCAACCCCCTCGAGCTCCTGAACCTGAATCGGGCCCTGGTCAGCTTAACCAAAATCAAGCTGAAAGGGCCCATTTCTAAGCCAGAAACCAGCGCGTTGCCGACCCTTAAAGATATCATTAACCCTAAGAAGGACAGCAAGTTAGGTAGGATTCCTGAAGGAATTCAGGAATGATGGGTTGATTTACCCCCCGCTCACCCTGTATCAGAGAGGGACACCCCCTCACGGAGGACATTACCTTGGACCTAATTAAGATTAAACAAGTCGTGGATTTGATGAAGAAGTCGGACCTTTCCGAGTTCGAGATCCAGGACCAGGACTTCAAGCTGCGCATCAAGCGCGACCTCCCTGGTCGTGCCCCGATCGCGGCCCAGGCCGCCCCTGTGGCGGCCGCCCCCGCCCCCGTGGCTGCGGCGCCGGCCCCTGTGGCTGCCGCCCCTGCCCCGGCCGCCCCTGCCGCCGCGGACCCCAGCATCAAGCTGGTCACTTCCCCGATGGTCGGCACCTACTACGCCACCCCCTCCCCTGAGAACCCGCCCTTCGTCACCGTAGGCTCCCCGATCAAGGCCGACTCCGTCGTCTGCATCATCGAAGCCATGAAGGTGATGAACGAGATCCAGTCGGAAATCTCCGGTACGGTGGTCGAGTGCCTCGTCGCCAACGGCACCTCGGTCGAATTCGGCCAGCCTCTCTTCCGCGTGAAGGTCAGCTGAGCGCGAACACCCGAGCATGAACAAGATCCTCATCGCCAATCGCGGCGAAATCGCCCTTCGCGTCATCCGCGCCTGTCGGGAACTGGGCATCAAGACCGTCGCGGTCTACTCCCAGGCCGACGAACAGTCGCTGCACGTGCAGCTCGCCGACGAAGCCGTCTGCATCGGGCCCGGCCCGAGCAAGGATTCGTACCTGCGCGAGGATCGCATCATCTCGGCCGCCGAGATCACCAACGTCGACGCCATCCACCCCGGCTACGGCTTCCTTTCCGAGCGCGCCGGCTTCGCCGAGAAGTGCGCCGCCGCCAACATCAAGTTCATCGGCCCCAGCCCTGAGGTCATCCGCAAGATGGGCGACAAGGCCGTGGCCCGCCAGACCGCCGCCGCCGCCAAGGTGCCCTGCGTGCCCGGCACCGACGGTCCGGTCGACAACCAGCGCGAAGCCATCAAGGAAGCGCAGCGCATCGGCTTCCCCGTCATCGTCAAGGCCGTCGCCGGCGGCGGCGGCAAGGGCATGCGCATCGTGCACAACGCCGCGGCTTTCCCGAAGGAATTCGAAAGCGCCCGCGCCGAAGCCGAGAAGGCCTTCGGCGACGGCCGCGTCTACATCGAGAAGTACATCGAACAGCCCCGCCACATCGAGTTCCAGCTCCTGGGCGACGAACACGGCAAGGTGATCCACCTCGGCGAACGCGACTGCTCCGTGCAGCGCCGCCACCAGAAGCTGATCGAGGAATCCCCCTCCCCCTTCCTGACCCCGAAGCTCCGCGAGGAGATGGGCAAGGTCTCCGTCCGCCTCGCCGAGACCATCGGCTACCAGAACGCCGGCACGATCGAGTTCCTCGTCGATAAGCACGGCAAGTACTACTTCATGGAGATGAACACGCGCATCCAGGTGGAGCACGGCGTCACCGAAGAAGTCACGGACATCGACCTCGTCCGCCGTCAGATCCTCATCGCCTGCGGCGAGAAGCTCGAGCTCTCCCAGAAGGACATCAAGATGACCGGCCACGCCATCGAGTGCCGCATCAACGCCGAAGACCCGGCCCGCAACTTCGCCCCGAGCCCCGGCACCATCGGCCTCTACTACACGCCCGGCGGCCACGGCGTGCGCGTCGACTCGCACTGCTACTCCGGCTACGTCATCCCGCCCCTCTACGACTCCATGGTGGCCAAGCTGATCTCGGTCGGCGCGACCCGCCAGAAGGCCCTGGACCGCATGCACCGCGCCCTCGGCGAGTACATCATCCGCGGCATCCACACCACGATCCCGGTCTGCCGCGCGATCATGAAGGATCCGGCCTTCCGCCAGGGCGGCGCGACGACGAAGTACCTCGAGGACTTCTTCGAACGCACCCCGAAGGAACTCTGGTCCGCAGCCCCGCTCACCTAAGCGGCCTCGCCGCCGACGATGAGCGCCCCGCAGCGCCCGACTCCTGCCACCACCGCCCGCCTCAGAACGGGCGGTGACTGTTTACGCTTCGCCAACCGGCTCTTCAAGTCGGCCGGCATCGCCCACGGCCAGGGCTTCGTGAACGCGGAGGAAGAATCCCTGACGCTCATGGGCCACGCCACCGGGCTGCCCTGGGAGAAGCTCCCCTCCTGCTTCGAACGCGCCCTGACGGTCAAGGAGAAGGCCTCCTTCCTCTCGCTGATCGAACGTCGCGTCTTCGATCGCACGCCGACCGGGTACCTCGTCGGCGAAGCGTGGCTGGGCGGACTCCGCTTCCGCGTCGACGAGCGCGTAATCATCCCGCGCTCCTACTTCGTCGAGCTGATCCCCGAGGCCATCCCGCAGTGGCTGCCTCCGATGGCGGCGGTGACCGACGTGGCCGACATCTGCACAGGCTCGGGCTGCCTCGCCATACTGCTCGCGAAGCGCTTCCCGAAGGCGCACGTCCATGCCACCGACCTTTCGGCCCAGGCGCTCGAAGTCGCGGTCCTGAACGTCGCCGACCATAAGCTCGCGAAACGCATCACGCTGCACGAGACGGATACGATGACGTCGCTGGTGAAGGGCCCGAAGTTCGACCTGATCCTCAGCAACCCTCCCTACGAACCGGAGGGCATCTACCGCCGGCTGCCGGCCGAGTTCAAGAAGGAGCCCAAAGGTTCGCTGGTCTCGGGCAAGGACGGCCTCGACGTCATCCGCAAGCTGCTCGCGCAGGCACGCGAGGCCCTCAAGCCGCACGGCATCCTCGTGATCGAGGTCGGCGGACTCCAGAAGGCGATGCACCAAGCTTGGCCGAAGCTGCCGATCCTCTGGCTGCCGACGGCCGACGGCTCCGACTGCGTGTGCCTGATCCACGCCTCGGACCTGCGACGTGAGCTGCCGTCACCAGGCGCGCGCCGCGGGCGTTGATTCAAGCCGGTCCTGCGTCGGCCTGGGCAGTTTCGGGAAGAAATCCAAGCCGGTCAGTTCTTCGATGCGCCGGATGCTCACGACGTAGCGCGTCAGCTCGGCGTCACGCCACTTCTCTTCATGCGGCACGAGGTAGGCGATGGCGCGGATGCCGTGGGCGGATTCCTCATACTCCGAGATGACCATCCAGAAAGCGGACGGCACCGGCAGACGGCCGACCTTCTTTTCAGGCGGTGACGTGAAGACCGGGCCGACCTGCACCCAGACGGTGCCATAGCGTTCGACGTAGCGCTTCATGATACGCTGCTCCATATCCTTCCAAAGGCCCGCGTTCAAGGCGTGCAGCTGCGGGACGACGTTGCTGAGCAGGAACGTCTCCTTCTGCGCCTCTTCGCCGTAGCAGACCGAAATCGCATAGTTCGGCGAAAGGTGTCCGCGATCGTACCCTGAGCGGACATATTCCGAGGTCACCACGTGCGCGTCGGTGCGCGGGTCGGGCTTGAAACTGGCGGGGCGGTCGCGATGCACCTCTTTATAAGTGAACACGCGATAGGACGACCAGCGGGGCGAAGGCAGCGTCTCGTCGTAACCGACCGAGTAACCACGGTTCACGAGATGCTTGAGCCCGAGGTGGTCGGCCGGCTCGCCATAGGGCGCCGTGGCGTCCTTGTCCGGGGCCGGCGCCGGGACGACGTCGCCCCTCACGGCTTCGGTGCGGTCGGCCAAACGGTCGAGCGCGTCGACCACCTTGCGCGGCGTCGTTCCGTCCTCGCGGACCGTGTCGACCGCATCGAGCACGCGGTGCTCGATGGCGACCTTCTGCGGACGCTCCGAAAGGTAATAGACGATGCCCAGCACGCCGGCCGAAAGCAGGACGAGCAGGCAGACCCAACCGAGGAAACGCAGCAGGTTACGGATCATGTCAGCGCGTCAGATAATAGCACTGCCAAGCCCAGTGGGCGAGTAGCACGATCACGAAAAGGATACGCAGGCGGCGCTCGGCCGCCGGCTCGACGACGAGCCGGAGCCGGAGCGTGTCGCGACGAACCCAGAAGACCGCGGAGTAGGTCGTCCAAGCGGCCGCCAGCATCACCACGAGGAAGAATCCGGGATGAAAAAGGAAGGCCTGGCCGAAATCCAGGTGCACCAGATTACGGGCGCAGCGCGTGCCGCCGCACCCGAGGCAAGGCAAGCCCGTCAGGCGATGGAAAATACACTCCGGAAGTTGGATCCCCGTCCCGAACCAGATCCACGCGAAGAGCGCTCCGCCCAGGAATGCCGCCGGCCAGACGAGCTCGTGGTTGAGTTCGCCGGGAAAGGCAGGTCTGCGGATCAGGCGAAGCACCGGTCAGTGCGCGAACTTGCCGGCGGCGCCGACGACCGTGCCGATGAGCAACGCGTAGATACCGCAGGCACAGCAGCAAGGAATGACGACCAGGGAGATAGCGACCTTCCACCACGCGATGCGGTGGACCTGCGCATGGGCGATGACGGCCGCCACCAACTGCCAAGGTGCCACGACATAATTGAGGCAAGGAATGAAGACGAAGGGCATGAACGCGGCCGATGCGTAGGCATTGGCACGATAGGTCTGGGCATAGCTCCCCGCCGGCTTCCAAGGCAGGAGGAGCAGATGGGTGATGGCTGAGCCTAGGAACTGAAAAAGCGGAGTCAGGACGAAGATGACCGCGAGGAAACCCGAGACGATGGCGGCAGCCGTGAAAGCGCCGAGGCCCGAGAGCCATTGCATGGCAGGATCCTTGGGCAAGGAGGTCGCCTGACCGACGCTCAGCATGAAGAAGATGATTCCTCCGTACAGCAGACTGCCGAGAATCCATGCCGGCAGGAGTGACCAATAGCTGAAGGCGATCGGCCGGCTGAAACCGCCGTCACGCAGATTCGCGAACGTGCGAACCGGATCGAAGGCGATTTCCTTGATCGTCGCGACATAGTTGGCGAAAGAAGAGCCGCGCTCCCAGGAAGGTAACTCAAGGGCGACTTCATCCCTGGATCCGGGGATGGACGATGCGGAACTCGGCGAAGGCGGCGGCACGCCGACGCCGCGGAATTCGGCCCAGTCGCCGAGCGGCGTCCAGGCCGGCAGGCCTTCGCGCCAGGCGAGGTCGGAGGCGAGGAAGCGGCCGGACTGCAGGCCGGCGATGATTTCTTCGGGGGCGAAGATTCCGAGCTGGGCGGAGTTACGGGCGACGTGGATTTGCATGACTTTGAGTAATCGGAGAGTCAGTGGCTCGCAAGCCAAGGCCGACCGGATACGGGCAGCCCGCCTCCCCGAAAAGGGCGGCGGGCTGCGAAAGTGGTGAGGAGGGCGGGGCTCGAACCCGCGACCCGCAGCTTAGAAGGCTGCTGCTCTAATCCAACTGAGCTACCCCCTCGTAAAGTGACCGTATGACGGCCACCACGGATGGGCAAGCCGTCAGCCGACTAGCAGATCAGGTCTCTGAAATTGCTGAAATCCGCCGAAAGGCCGCTCGGCATGCCCTTGTTGATCACCGAGACGGCGTCATGGGAATGGAGGGACTCGAGGTGCGAGCAGGCGATGACGAAGTCGCGCACGCGCGCATCAGCGTCGAACTGCTCGTAGACGACGCGCGCGGCGTCCTCGACAAACTTGGAATAGGCGCCGTTGAGCTCGGCGAAAGCCTGCTCGTCCTCGCGCTTCACCATGACCTGGGTCTCGGTCTGGAGGCCCTTAAGGCAGAGTTCCTTCATGTCCTCGACGAAGAGGGCGCGGCCAGGGGCGACCTCGGCGACCACGCGGGCCTTGGAGCGCTGCGAGTGCGGGATGCCGTAGGCGGAACGTTCTTCGCGGGCGTGCTCGGTGAGCTCGGCGGAGCAAGGGCAGGCGGACGAGTAGACGAAGTCGAAATGGACGTAGCGGCGGAGGCGGTCGAGATCGTCGATCGTGCCTTCGAGCACGGCACGATAATACTGCCAACCTTCGAGTCCGGAACGGAGGGACTTCTGCAAGATCGGGTAGCGGAACTCGACGAGGATGCGGGCGCGGCTGCAGTCGAGATCCTTCTTATAGCGGATCAGGATCTCCTCGAGGAGCTCATGCGAGAGCACGCGGTCCTTGAACTCGTAGAAGGTCCGCATGATGCGGGACATGTTGATGCCCTTGCGGTCGGCCGCGAGGGAGACGGAACCGGTGATCGTGCACTCGAGGGGAAGCGGCTTGCCGTCGCGCGTGGCGACGAGCATCGGCAGACGGAAGCCGGAGATGCCTACGTGCTGGATAGGGACGTTGGCCCCCTGGATCAGGGAGGCGTCCTTGTTCTGCATGTCCGGCAGCGTGGCGCGATACGCGTCATCGGCCCGGAAGTTCCGGTCGTAGCGGCGGGAAAGGTCCCGGCTGCGGGGCGGATGTTCGGCGCGGCTCATGACAGGAAGGTTGGAGGAAAAGCCCGGACGGGCAAACGGGCTGCTTGAAAATTGCCCCCTGCGCTGGAGCCACCTGCCGGATTTGAACCGGCGACATTCTCATTACGAATGAGATGCTCTACCAGCTGAGCTAAGGTGGCGTCGCAGAGGAACGATGAAGATGGGCAGCCCGGGGCGGAAATCAAGCCTTGGCGATGCGGGAATGCCCTCGCCAGCCCCGCAACTTACCGCAAATTACCCCGAAAGCCCCATGCGAGCCGCCATAATCGCCCGCCAGTTCGACGTCCAGGGAAGGCTCGTGAGCGTCGAGCCCTACGGCTCGGGCAACGTCAACGATACCTATCAGGCGATCTTCCGGACGACTTTCTCCGAGCAGCGCTTCATCGTGCAACGCATCCGGAAGTCGGTCTTCCCGAACCCGGAAGTGATCATGCAGAACATGCGCGTGCTCACGGACCACTGCCACGCGAAGCTCGAGGCCGAGGCCGAAGGCGCGGACCGCATCTGGCAGCTCCCGAAGATCATCCAGACGAAGGCGGGCGAAGACTGGGTCACCGACCCGGAAGGCGACCTCTGGCGAGCGATCTCGCAGATCGCGAGCGCCCATGCCTACGAGAAGGTCCGCGACCCGGAGCACGCCCACGAAGCCGGCATCGTGCTCGGACATTTCCATCGCATGGTCAGCGACCTGCCGGCCGAGAAGCTTGGCTATGCCCTGCCCGGCTTCCACATCACGCCGGGCTATCTCGCGAAGATGGATGCCGCGCTCGCCACGCCGGGCGGGCAGGAACGTCTCAGCGACTCCGTCGAAGCCAAGCGCGCGGTCCGCTTCGTCGAGGCGCGTCGCGCCCGCTGCTCGGCGCTCGAGGACGCGCGGGCCCGCGGTGAACTGGGCCTTCGCACCACGCACGGCGACCCGAAGGTCGGCAACATCATGATCGACGAGGCGACGGGCCGCGGCACCTGCATCGTCGACCTCGACACCGTGCAGCCAGGCCTGGTGCATTATGACATCGGCGACGCCACCCGCTCGGTGTGCAATCCGGCCGGCGAAGACGCCGCCGAGCTGGGCAAGGTGATGTTCGACCTCGAGCTTTTCAGCATGATTTACAGGGGTTATCAGGCCCATGCGAAGGATTTCCTCAGCCAGGCGGACCATCGCTATCTCTTCGACTGCATCCACCTGATCCCGCTCGAACTTGGCATCCGCTTCCTCGCGGACCATCTGGCCGGGGACGTGTATTTCAAGGTGCGCTATCCCGGCCACAACCTCCGCCGCGCCTTGGTGCAGTTCAAGCTGGCCGAAAGCATCGAGGCCCGCGAACCGTCCATCCGCAAGGTGCTGGGCGAATCCTGATGATCGCCGAGCTGCCCGCCCTCTCGCCGACCGTCTGGGTCGCCGTCGTCCTCCTGGGCTTGCTCATGGTGCGCGGCGCCTGGCGCGGCTACCGCCGCGGACCGATGCGCCAGCTCGCCGGCCCCGTCGCGTTGGCGACCGGACAACTCATCGGCTGGCTCTTCGGGTCCGACCTCGGACATGCCTGCCTCCAAGGCACCTCATACCCATGGATCCTCCGGGGCATCACCGGAGTGGTCGTGCTCAGCTGCCTCACCGGCCTGCTCTGCTACGCCCTCTTCTGGCGCCTCGGCCGATTGCCCGAGGGGCAGACGGAAGCCGAGAGCCCGGTCATGGGGGCCTTCGTCGGTTGCTGGACCGGCATGCTATATTTCCTGATATTGATCGCCGTGCTCGCGACCGTGGCTTCGGTCTACGACCTCTTCGAGAAGACCGGCGACACCAAGCACCACTGGACGGTCGAGATCCGCAATGACCTGGCTGGCACGCCTTTTACGGCCGACCTTAAGGAATGGTCCCCGATCCCCGACAAACAGCGCACCCTGATCCGGCAGACCAGACGCCTGATGGCGGACCCTGAAGCCCGCCGACGGCTCATGGTTCACACCGAAATCAAGGCCCTGGCCGTCCACCCCAGTTTTTACCTGGCCTGGGAGGATAAAAAAGTTCGTGAGTTACTGAATAACAACGACTTAACTGGATTTATCGATCACCCGAAGGTAAGGGCCGTCCTGGCCGACGAAGCCTTCCAAAAGGACGCCGAAAAGATCGATTTGGCCAAGATTATCGAACAGTCCCTTCAAAAGCCGAAAAAGTGAAGAGGCGGCCATTTTTTGATAGTCCCTCAGGCGGGTTTGGTTATGTTCAAACCTCCCTCCCCACTCCTATGAACAAGTTCTCGTTCCTTCTGGCTGCTCTCGTCGTCTCCCTGAACGCACAGGAAGCCAAGCCCGCCGATTCCAAGCCCGCCGATTCCAAGGCCGCCGCTCCGGCCCCGGAGGTCAAGCTCGCCGGCGGTGCCAAGGCCGAGCCCAAGGCGTACTTCGCCGAAGTCTGGGTCGGCAAGAGCATCGGCGAATGCCTCAACTTCCAGAAGAACATCCAGGTCCTCGGCCAGCAGGTCGAAGAACTCAAGCGCCTGCAGGTCTTCCTCGATAACGCGCTGACCACCCCCGAGAAGGAAGCCCGCGGCCATGAGATCGCCGCCAAGTCCGCCAAGCTCAAGGGCGACAACGAGTCCATGAACAAACTCTACAACGGTTTCAGCATCGAGCGCCCCTACCAGTTCACCGCCACCAAGGCCGTGATCGCCACCCCGATCTCGAACGAAGAGTACACCAAGCTCTCCGCTGAGAAGAACTTCAAGGCCGACACCATCATCGCCGTCGGCGAGAAGAAGTACCACATCCACGACACCGTCTCGGGCCAGGTCGAAGTCGAGACCTTCGGTCTCTCCCTCAAGCGCATCACCGATGCCAAGTCCCAGCTCCAGCAGCTCATCGACCTCCAGCCCAAGCTGACCAAGGACGACGACAAGAAGAAGGTCGAGAAGGCCATCAAGGAGATCCAGGACGACCTCACCAAGAGCCTCGAAGAGTTCAAGAAGTCCCGCGGTTTCGACTTCAACGCCGAAGCCATCACCCTTCCCTCCGAAGCCAAGCTGGCCGTCCAGATCACCGAAGAAGAAAAGAAGGCCATCGAAGCCAAGACCACCCCGGCTCCGGACAAGAAGTAAACATTACCCCAACCCCAAACCACCCCTAACATGTCCGCCACCGACACCCCCGCTGCTCCGGCCGAAGCCCCTAAGGGCCCGGTGATCGAGCTCATCCCGCTCGGCCAGAATCTGGCCCGCGTCGTCCTCACGATCTCCAACCAGGGCTCCCTCGCCCGCTTCCAACAGGAACTGCAGACCCTCGGACAGCACTTCGGACGCATCCAGCAGCTCCAGCAGCGCATCCAGGCCGCCCTCACCACCGTCGAGCGCGACGCCCTCATCAAGGTCGGCGAAGCCGAGGTGAAGGACTTCAACGAGAAGGACGCCGTCTTCGCCAAGGTCTGGGGCTTCAACGTCCCGGCCGTGGCCAACCGCCAGTCCACCTTCGTCAACACCGCGCTCCGCCTCTTCGCCGTCGTCTCGGAAGAAGAAGCCGCCAAGGCCCGCGCCGACAAGAACTTCAAGGAAGAGCAGCTCGTCGTCCGCGGCGACCGTCGCCTCCTCCAGACCGCCGAGATCCGCGGCCTCGACCTCGTCGTCCAGTTCGACCAGTTCGCCAAGGTGCTGCAGGCTCGTCGCGACGCCTTCCTCCAGCTCACCGAGCTCCTGAAGCGCGCCACCAACGACGAAGAGAAGGCCCGCATCCAGTCCCAGCTCGACCAGACCGCCGAACTCCTCCAGAAGGGCAACACCGAGATGGCCAACAGCGTCGGCTACTCGATCACGCATAATTACGAAGTAGAAGTGCTCGAATCCAAGTTCGTCATCCTGCTCAACCAGGAAGAAGTGAACCAGATCCAGGGCCTCTTCGCCAACGCCCAGCAGCAGGCTGCCGCCGCTCCGGCCGCCGAAGCGCCGAAGCTGGAGAAGAAGGCTGACAAGAAGAACTAAGCCACGCGCTGGTTCCTCACCACAAGGCCCGCCCTCACCGGCGGGCCTTTTTGTTGGCTAGAAGAGCTCGCCCTGCTGCGTATCCGCCGGCGGCTTGGCCTTGGGCTTGGGAGCTTCGATCGGCGGCATCGAAGGCTCGGGCGCGGCCGAAACACGGCCATGCTTGGCCTGATATCGCCGCAACGTGGAATGCATCTCCATCTCGGCCAGGAAAGCCTCCACGCCGGCGACATCCTCCGCGACAGGGTCGCCCGGAACGAATTCGAAGTCGGTCTGGAACGTCACGAGCTTCAGGTTGCCGCGGATGCGCTCGGCCTCGGCCTTCACCTGCTCGCGGAAGCGCTCAGGCTGCAAGGTGTCGGTCGCCGCGAGCACGCCTTCGAGGTCGCCATATTCGGTGAGCCATTTCACCGCGGTCTTGGGCCCGACGCCCTTCAATCCGGGGATATTGTCCGACGTGTCGCCGACAAGGGCGAGATAGTCGGCGATCCGCGCGGGCGGCACGCCGAACTTCTCGGTCACGGCCGCCGGATCGAGACGACGCCAGCCCATGGCAGGATTCGCCGTAGGAGGAGGAGCCAGCTGGATGACGGGGCCGCCGACGCATTGCCCGAAATCCTTGTCCGCGCTGACGATGACGCACTGGTCGCCGGCGGCGGACAAGATGCGTACAGCGGTGGCGATGAGGTCGTCCGCCTCCACCCCGCGGCGCTCGAAGACCTGGAACCCGAGCAGTGCGGTGAGACGCTTGATCTCCGGCAGCTGCTGCACGATTTCCTCCGGAGTGTCATCCCGCTGGCCCTTGTAGTCGGGCAACACGGCGAGATGGCGGTCGGAGCCGCCCAGGTCGAAGAAGACGGCGCAGCGGTCAGGCTTCTCCGCTTCGCGCAGGTCCTGAAGGGACTTCATCCATCCGTGCAGGGCGCCCGTCGGAAACTGGTCGCTCTGCCGGCGGAGGTTGGAGCGCTCCATCGCGAAGTGGCTCCGGAAGACCAGGTTGAAACCGTCGATGAGCAACCAGCGCATGACGCAGTGTCTGCTGACACGGTCAGGCCATCGAGAAAAAAGCGGGCCCGCCGAATGGCGGGCCCGTTGTCAGCGAAGCACGAAGCTTGGCTTACTTGGCAGGCTCGGCGACGACCGGGGCCGGAGCCACCGGAGCGGCGACTTCGATCGGTTCGCGGTAAACCGCGCCGCCCGGAGAGATGAGCGTGGGGTTCGAGAAGGTCGAACCGGCGCGCATGCCAGGGTGGGTGCTGCGAAGGGTGGCGCCGCCCGGGGAGACGAGGTTGGCGGTGACGAACACCATCAGGCTCTTCTTCTGGATGGTCTTGCCGCTGGAGCGGAAGGCCGCGCCGATGATCGGGATGGAGCCCAGGACCGGGACCTTGTCGTCGACGGTCTTCACTTCTTCGCGGGTCAGTCCACCGATCACGACCGTGGCGCCGTCGAAGACGGTGACGTCGGTGGTGACTTCGCGGGTGCTGAAGATCGGCTGGAAGAAGCCCGAGGGGACGGACACGGTGGTCGTACCCGAGATAGCGATCGAGGTGCCGCCGTATTCGACGAAGCCTTCGAATTCGGTCACCTTCGGCTTCAGGTTGAGGGCGATGGAGTCGTCGGCCGCGACGGTCGGGGTGACTTCGAGGGTCACGCCGACTTCCTGGACGGTGAAGTCCTGGGGCGTACCAGCGGTGATCGCGACGGAGGTGGAAGAGCCGCCGCCTGCGCCGGTCGTGGAAGCGGTACCGACGTTGGACTGGGTATCGCCGTAGGCCTGCGGGTAACGGAGGAGCTGGGCGACCTTGATCACCGCGGTCTTACCGTCGAGGACGGTCAGGCTCGGGGACGACATCAGGTCGCTGCCTGCGTTCTCCTCGATGGCACGGATGGTCAGGGAGAGCGCCTCGGCGCCGAGGATACCCACGGTGTTGGACGTGAAGGTGTTGCTCGCGCTGCCCAGGTTGATGCCTCCCGGGAAGTTCGGGGCGGGCTGCGGGATGGCGGGATTACCGGTCACGTTCAGGCTGCGCACCGTTTCATTGTTGCTCGCGAAGACGCTGTTGATCGTACGCAGACCCGTTTGGGCGCTGACGAAATTCGGGTCCGTAGAGACCGCACCGATGGTGTTGAGGCCCCAGTTCACGGCCAGTTCGTTCAGGATCTTCTGTTCGACTTCCATGAACTTGGCTTCGATGTGGACCTGCTTGATGTCGGAGTAGCGGCGGATGATGTTCTTCACGCGGTCCAGGTTCTTGCGGCTCTGGTACACGATGAGGTTCGTGCCGTCATACGACAGGGTCGCAGGGAGTTCGAAGTTCACGCCCGAGCGGGTGAGGAAGTTCTTGATCGCGACTTCTTCCGGACGCTGGCCGTCGCCGGCACCGGCACCGCTAGCGGCAGCGCCACCGAAGGGGCTGGCACCAGCGGCACCACCCGCGGCAGGGGTACCCGTGCCAGCGGCGCTGAGACCGGTCATCTTGAGGACGGCGGCCGTGGAGAGAGGGTAGATTTCGGTCTCGAGAAGGCTGTCGCCGGTGTCTTCGCGGACTTCGACGATGCCGCCGGAACCGACCGTGAAGCTGAAGCCGACGCGCTTACAGGTGTAGTCAAGAGCCTGGTAGACCGAGACGCCCTTCAGGCTGAGGCTGACGTTCGGATTCTTGTTGGCGGTGTCGATCAGGACGATGTTCACGCCCTTCTGGTCCTTGTCATAGGAAGCGGCCTGGCTCTGCAGGAGGGTCAGGGCGCGGTCGAGAGGCTGGTCGCGAACCGTGAAGCCTTCAGGGAGCTGGATGGACTTCATCTTTTCGATCACGGGGTCGTTTCCATTGGCGGAGTCAGTCTTGACGTTTTCGCGGTTGAAGACTTCGGGAAGCTTCCAGGTCTCGTCGAGGAGCTCGAGGAGCTTGCCCTTGGTCACGCCGCGGTTCCACTGGCCGGAGTTCTCGGAGAGCATCTGGCGGATGCGGATCTGGTAAGCCTTGGACTCGGAATTGTTAGGCTGGTACTGGAGGACTTCGCGGTAGGCGTCGAGGGCTCCCTGGTAGTCGCCGTAGAGGTAGCGGGCGCGGCCTTTGACGAGCAGCTCGTCGACTTTGGCATCCTTCTCCTTCAAACCAGGCGAGAGCTCCACAATTCCACGGTTAATAGGTGACTCCTTCTTGGATTCCAGTTCGCGTTTCAGGCGCGCTGCAACGGAGTTATCCTCAAGGGCACGTGCCTTGCGGGATTTTTCGGATTGGATAAGATCCAGCTCATGCTTGAGCTGAGCCTTGTCGGCTTCAAGTTCTGCAGTCGTCCACTTTGATTGGTTTTGCGACTGGAGGTTTTCATGGTACTCCCTGGCCGCCTTGGTCTTCTCCCTGAACTCACGATCAAGTTCAGCATCCTGAAGAATCTTGTAATCTTCGATATAACGGGTGGCCTGCTTGCGGTCTGGGTCTGAACCACTGATGGCCAACAAGGCCAAGCGGGCAACAACTGATGATTTAGCCGCACGGATATCAGAGAACAATTTTTCGTTCGTCAGATTTTCATCGCCGAGTCGCTTAACAGAGGCATCGAGCAGATCTAACGCCTTGTTCAAATTCCTCCGCTCTTCGGTGACGTCCTCGCCGCCCTTTCGAATGAGGCTTTCAGCTTCAGCTACGTCCAACCTAACCGATTCAACATATTGAGACTGGTTGCGTGAGAGGCGCTTGACCTCTTCCTGGACAGCGGAAGCACCGCCGGCATCGCGAGCGATGACGACTTCCTGCTTGGCGAGGGAGATGGCGTCGCGACGGGACTGGGCGGCGGAGGAGTTGATCGAAGCGATGGCGGCGTTGGCGCCGTCGAGCAGGTCGAGGGCGGCCTTATGGTCGCCGGCAGCGGACTTCTTGCGGGCGTCTTCGATCGCCTTGGTGGCTTCGGCGAAAAGCTTCTCGTGGGCGGCGGCGACGTCGTCGATCGCGGCGGCAGGCGCAGCGACGGCAGGCGCAGCGGCCGGAGCGTCCGCCTTGGCGGCAGGGGCATCAGCCTTGGGGGCATCGGCCTTCGCCGCAGAGGCGGCATCAGCAGCCTTCTTGGAAGCGGCGGCTTCGGCGATCGCGGCGTTCACGGCAGCGAGGCCTTCGGTGGCGCCGACATCCTTGGCGTCGATCGCGAGGATGGCTTCGAACTTTTCCTTGGCGGCCTGCAGGTTGCCTTCATCGCGAGCCTTCAGCGCCTCGGAAAGGAGCTGCGGCTTGCGCGTGGCGGCATCGCCATCCTGAGCGACGACGGAGCCAGCGGCGAGGGCGAGGGCGAGGACGGCCCAGGCAAGCTGCGAACGGTGGATTTTTTTCATGAGTTTTGGGCTTTGAAATTATTTCTTGGTGGAGTTGGCCTTCGGAGTGGGGGTAGTGATGGGCGCGATGGGCTTGGGCGTGGCCATGGGGGCGACTCTGACGGGCACGGTTTGCGGTGCGGTAGCCGGAGCAGGAGCCTTAGGGGTGGCAGCGGTAGGAGCGGGCTTCGTCTTGGGAGCGGTAGGAGCAGGGGCAGGGACGGAGAGTTCCTGCGTATCGACGGTCATTTTCTTCGGCTTCTTGGGGTTAAGAGCAAAGGATTTGTCAAAAATCACGCTCTTGTTGGCCAAGTCAATGCCTTTGACCACGTAGTGGGCCCCATTGTACGTAAACTTATCCCCAACTTGATGAAGGGTGTTGCTCCAGGAGGGATCGGAAGTGGAAGAGATTACAATGTCGGTACGGGCGGTGAACTCCAGAGGCTTTTCGTCGTCGATATCGACGACCTGACCAAACTGGCGATCGTCCACGGTGAGAACATTACGCGTGAAGGTAATACCATCGGCATCCTTGCCCTTGATGACCTGGAACTTCTTGAGCGTCAGGTAAGGCGCGTCGGGGATCGGCTTGTTCAGCTTGCAGTCGTCAATGTACTGCTTGGTCTTGACGTTCTTGAGGGTGAACAGGCGGTCTTCCTCCTTCTTGCCGGGCCCGAGGGTGGACTGGACCAGCATGAAGGTATAGGTAGGGTGCCCGACGGAGACCAGGGCGATGCCGAAAGGAGGCATCTCCTCGGCCTTGCGGCTGCGCGGCACGTAATCCTTGAGGGAAGGATCCCAGACGACGTCGATCGTGGTGAAAAGGTCGTAATCCCAGTTATCGTCGTTCTCTTCGGGGCTGAGCCAGTCCTTGACGTTGTCTTCGAGCGAAGCGCGGGCAGTCGCGGGGTAGGCGTCTCCCTGGGGAACGGCCTCCTTTAGCTTGGTGATCTGCGCCTTCTGGTCTTCGTCACCAGGAACGGCGGGAGCAATCAAGCCGGGGCGGATGTAAGCGATGGAGCCGACGGCGAGCAGGATGGCGCCGAGGGTGACGAGGATGAGGTCCTTGCGAGAATTCATGTCCGGGATGCTTTATTTCTTGGGTTCGCCTTCGGCAGCGGCCGCAGGCTTCTCCTCGGGGATGGAAAGATAATCGACCTGCACGACGAAGGCGGAGACCTTACGCGGAACGACCAAGACGCGCTTATCCTCGAGGGAGGCGGCGGGCTTGGAACCGTTGGTCGGCGGAGCGGCCTCTTCCGCGGGGAAGAACCCCCCCTGGAGCGCAGGAGCGGCGGCGGCCGGAGCGCCGGCGGCCGAATTGGCGGCGGAGCTTCCGAGGATCTTTTCAACCTCCTTGGTCGCGAGGCTCACGTCGATGGTGGTGATCGCGAGCGGACGGCCGGAGTTGCGGATCTTGTTCACGAAGGTGCGCAAGGTCGGGGTGTAGCCAGAAAAACGGACGCGGAACGAAAGTGAATCGACCAGATTACGGTGGTCGTAAGTGCGGACAGGCGCGAACTCGTCGATTTCGTTGCGGACGGCGGCGTCGTCGGACGGAACGTAGGTGCCGGCGCCGGGCTTACCTTCGGGGACGAGGACGAAGGTCTCTATCGGCTCGCGGTCGACGGACTCGATAAGGAGAGGCGATCCGGCCGGGCGGGATTCGACGAGCTGACGGATGAGGAAATCGATGATCTGACGCTGCTGGTCGACCTTCTGGAACTCGCGCTTAGGTGAAGTCCCCTGGTTATGGATGTAGCGGTGGAAGCCAAAGGCGGTCGGCTCGTTCGGCAGCAGTTTGATGCCTTGGTCGGCGGCGAGCTTGCGCCAGCCGTCGACGGACTCGCGCAGAAGCGCGCTCATTTCGGCCGAATTGGCGGAAGCCTTGCCCTTGATGGCCATCTCCGGATTGCCGGCGATGGCGGCGCGCAGCGAGGCGACGTGGATTTCCATCTCCTTCACGTCTTCCGCGGCGGCGGCAACGTTCTTGTCGTTCAAGGAGACTTTGGCGGCGCCCGGCGCGAAGGCATGTCCGCTCAGCAGAGCATCCTGCGCATTACGGGCGGCCTTGAGGCCGCGGGCCGATTCGGCGTTGGCGCGATAGCAGAAGAACGCGAAGACGCTCAGGCCGATGAACAGCGCGGCCATCGCGATGAGCGCGAGGTTGAAGCCGAGGTTTTTCTTGAAATTCTGCATGGCTTAGAGGGCCTTATCCGGGTGGATGACGAGGGTGAGGGTCGCCTTGGGGGTCATGCGGATCACGGTCTTGTTGTCGGAGGCCTTGATCGTCTGGTCGGTGACCACGATCTCGTTCTCCGGGACGGTGCTGACGTAGGGCGACTTGCGGACGACGGCGAGCAGTCGGCCGATGTGGGCCTTCTCGGCCTGCGAGCGGTACTGCGGGACGTCGAGGGGGACTTCGGTGAAGAGGAAGCGGACGGAGATGACGACCTTCGTGACCAAGACCGGCGCGGGCGCAGGCTGCCCTTCGACGGCAGGAGCGGCCGGAAGGGTTTCATACTTCACGTGCATCTCCTCGATCCAGGTGTTCTTCAGGGTGCCGACGCGATTCTGGAGGTCGCCCAAGAAGGCGGGCCAGTTGGAGCGGTTGAGGACGACGGATTCGAGTTCCTTCGCTTTGGCGGCGAGGTCGGTCGACTTCTTGCGGGATTCTTCGATGAGGACGCGACGATTCTCGAGCTCGGCCTTGCGGCAATCGACGATGGCACGCTGATCACGGTTCCACGAATCGGAATCCTTGAAGGCCAGCAGGACGAAGAGGGGTGAGATGGCCGCGAGGAGGGCGGCCACGAGCAAGCGGGGCTTGCGGGCGTCGAAAGCCTGCTGCGAGGCGATGTCGCGCGGGATCAGGTTGACGCCGATGGCCTGGGGAAGCGTGAGACGGGCGGCTTCGCCGATGACCTCGGTGATCTGATGCTTGGCGCGCTCGAGCTGCTCCTGGTTGATGCCGGCGCCAGGGGTGATGACCGAAGAAGGATCGAAGACCTCGACCGGCAGACGGAGCGTCTCGCAAAGCTGCTCGGAAAGTCCCGGGACCTGGGAACCGCGGCCGGTGACGAGGATACGCGTCGGCTGGCGGCCGTTGGCGCCGCGACGGACATTGATGAGGCGACGATTGATGTCCTGCGCGAGACGACGGATGAAGGTCTGCGAGTTGGCCTGCAGGATGGCGACCTGGGGGTCGGATTCGGCGAGCTGGACCACGCCGGAGAAGTAGCCTACCTTGATGGCTTCGGAGACCGCGAAAGGCTGGCCGGTGTTATCGGAGACGCCCTGGGTGAGGAGGTTGCCGCCGATGTTCGTGGCCGACTGGATATTGACGCCGCCGGGTCCGACGAAACTGAGCGTCGTGGAGCGGGCGCCGACATTGACGATGAGGACCTCTTCGGCGGCGGAACCGCCGGCGAGACGGAAAGCCTGGCTGTCGAGCAGCGGAGCGGCCTGGATCGCCATCGGACGGAGACCGGTCGCGGTGACCATGTTCGCGATCTTGGTCGCGATCTCGGTACGCAAGGCGAACAATAGGACTTCGGCTTCGACGCCATCCGAGGCCATCACCTGGCTGTCCCAGATGACTTCGTTCAGCGGGTAAGGAATGGCGTTCTGCGCTTCGAAGGCGACGATCTGCGCCTGACGGGCGCGCTCGACCTGCGGAACCTTGAGCGGCTTCTGAAGCAGGAGGAAGGCGGGCGCGATCACCGTGACGCGCCCCTTGAGCTCATGGGCGTTGACCAGGCTTGCCAAAGCCGAGATCGCCGCGTTCAACCATTCGTCGTCGCCGGTGAGGCCAGGGGCGATCTCTTCGACGAAGAACTGCTCGAGGACCAGGCTGCCGGATTCGACGGAGAACTGGGACACCGAGACGTTCGATGCGGCGAGATTGACGATGGTGGCCTTCTTCTGGCTCATGCGGAAAGGAGGGAAAGGAGGGGTTAGCGGGAGCCGGCGTCTTCCCGGATGAACTCAGGGGACGGCGAACTCTGCGGAAGATTGTCGAAGATGGCGTAAGGCACCATGTACTGCGGGCGCAGCATGCCGGCGTTGGCGGCGACGCCGCGGTCGGCCTGGTCGCGGGCCCCGTCGAAGTCCTTCTTGTTGACGAACTGTTTATGGACGGCGGCGATCATGTCCGGCGCGAGACGTCCGGCCTCGTTGAAGAGAGGGACTTCGGCGCCGCCGACCTCGAGCTGCACGTAGTAGTAATCCGGCTGCATCTTGAGGCGGTCGCGCTTCACGATGTCGCCGGGCAGGTAGAAGTAGAGGGAGCGGGACGAGTTCACTTCCATCGTCAGCACCGTGGCGGACGCGCGATAATAAGAAAAATCAGCGGCATCCTTGGCGCCGGCGGACTTGAAGATCTCCGTGACGGTCACCTTGATCTTGTCGACCCACTGCTTGTTGGCGGTCTTCTTCACGCCCTTGTCGGCCTTGTCTTCGGCGGAAAGCTTGGTCTCGGGATTGAAGGCGGCCTGAAGCTCGACCTGCATGCGGATCCATTCGTTCTTCTGGTTGCCGATCTTCGCCGGATCGAAATGCACCGAGCGGACGGAGACCGGGCTCTTGCCCGTGGCGCCACCTTCGGACTTCGCCGTTTGCGCGAAAACGCAGGACACGGCTAGGCAGAAAGCCATTAGGCTCACAAAAACAGCACGTACGTGGGGCATGGGGAGGTAAGATTTGCTCCCTGAGGTTGGCCGAGGCAAACGCAAAAACCCGGATGTTAGGAACATTTGTTAAATGCAAACTTCTTGCATCTAGAGCCAAGGGCTGCTGTACTGGCTGTGCGTGCTTCGTTCTCTATCCATCTTGGCTTCGAGCCTCCTGCTTTGGCTGGCCGCGCCGACCTGGGCGCAAGAGAAGCCGGTGATCGTGACTAGCTTCACGGTCATCGATGAGTGGGTTCAAGTCATTGGTGGTAAAGGCTTTGAAGTTGTTAACCTGATCCCGACGCGGAGCGAGACCCACGGCTACCAACTCAGTCCGCACAACGCCAGAGACCTGCGCCGAGCTACCTTGATCGTGGCCATGAACCCGGCACTGGAACCCTGGCTGGCAGCCTGGGCCCAAGCCAACCAGAAGACCGATTCCGTCCTTTGGCTCTACCCGGAAGGCTCGCCGACACAGAAAAATCATCTAGGGGGAAACCCCCATGTCTGGACTTGCCCTCCCGACGTGCGAAGGATGACCGGAGAAATCGCCGCCCGGCTGGCGAAAGTCCGACCAGACTGGGATACTCAATCCTCTTATAATCAATATGTTAAAGAGATAAACAAGGTGGACGAAGAACTCATCCGGCTTTTCGGAGACCTCGGCCCCGACCAACGGACGTTCCTCTCCCAGCATCCCAACCTTGAGCCGTTCGCCGAGCACTATGGCCTGAAAGTGGCGGGCACGATCTTGGCCAGCGGCGCGGCGGAGTCGGCCGACCCGTCCGCCCATCACTTCTCGATGCTGCTTTCCCTGATCCGCAAAGAGCGGATCCGAGTGGTCGTCACGGATGCCGGCCAGAATGACGCCTTCGCCCGCAGGCTGACCGAAGACGCCGGCATCCCTGCGCCCATCGCACTGACCTTCGAATACCTCGAGCCGGCGGGCCAGCCGGGAGACACCTGGGCCTCGATGATGCTGCTCAACGGGAAGCGCCTCCACCGGGCGCTCAGCCAGCGATGAGTTTCTTCGCTTCGCTTTCACGTCACCTGAGCGACGCCGTCTTCGAGTTGCTACCGTCGATCCCTTATGCGCCGAAGGAAAAACCCGGCTGTCCGGGCAACGCGGTCGAGGCGTCAGGCCTGTCCGCCAGCGCCCGCCCTGACGGACCTATCGCCTTCCGGGACGCGACGTTCGCGATTCCCTGCGGATGCCGCACGGCGCTCATCGGGCCCAACGGTTCCGGCAAGTCGACGCTTCTCCGCGTGCTCGCAGGCCTCACGTCGATCCGCTCCGGGAAGGTCCTGATCGGCGGCGAATCCCCGCGTCTCGGCCGCAGCCGCATCGCCTACCTGGCCCAGCGCCCGCACCTGGCGGAGCAGTTTCCCCTGAAGCTCCGCCGCCTCGTGCAGATGGGGACCTACGCCCATCACGGCTGGTTCGAAGAATGCCGGCATGGCGACGAATCCGTCGACCGCGCGCTGAAGCAGCTCGGCCTGACGGAACTTGCCGATCGTCCGGTCTACTCGCTTTCCGGCGGCCAGCTCCAGCGCGCGCTCATCGCCCGCGCCGTCGTCCAAGGAGCGGAGGTTCTCCTGCTCGACGAACCGTACGCCGCGCTCGATCAGCCGAGCCGGGAGATCATCGACCGCTTCCTCTTCGAGCAAGGCCATGCGTTCACCGTGGTGATGGCGACCCACGACCCGGCGGACCTCGGCCGCTTCGACCGGATCCTCGAGATGCGCGACGGCTCGGTCGTCACGCGCCACGCCTGCTCCGGCCACGACCACCGCCATGCTTGAGCCCCTGACCCAGCCGCTTTCGGAACCGTTCTTCGTGCGCGCGCTCGTCGCCGTCGCGCTGAGCGGCGCGACCTGCGCGTGCCTCGGCGCCTACGTCGTCCTGCGCCGCATGGCCTTCGTGAGCACCGCCCTCACCCACTCCATCCTGCCCGGCGTCGTCGGCGCCCTGCTGCTCGGGGTCTCCCCCTACCTGGGAGCGCTGGCCGCCGCGCTGCTCACCGCCGCCGGCGCCGCCTGGCTCGCCTCGCGCAAAGGCACCAGCGAAGACAGCGCCGTGGGCGTGATGCTCTCGGTGATGTTCGCGGCCGGCATCGCGCTGATGCAGCAGGCGAACTCGTGGCGCGACTTCGCCGGACTCCTCTTCGGAAGCGTGGTCTCGGTCGGCGGCGATGACCTGCTCGTCATCGGCGCGACGGCCGCAATCGTGCTCTCCGGCCTGCGCGCGCTGCACAAGGAACTCGAGCTGGCGTCGTTCGACGAGGAATATGTGAGCCTGCTCGGCGCCCGGCCGGCGCTCATGCGCGTCGTGCTGCTGGTGCTCGTCGCCCTGGGCTCGGTCGCCTGCGTGCGCCTCGTCGGCGCACTGCTCACGACCGCGCTCTTCGTGATCCCGGCCGCGACCGGCGTGCTGCTCGGCCGCACCGTGCCGCAGGTGATGGCCTGGGGCACGGCCTGCGCCTTGGCCGGCGGAGTCGGCGGACTCTACCTTTCCTATCATGTGCCGGCGGTGCCTTCCGGCGCCGGTATCGTCCTCTGCTGCGCCCTGCCCTATCTGGCGGCGAGGATCCTCGCGCCGCGGCGCTGATCAGAACCGCGGCGGACGTAGCGCGAGCGGCAGGCCGAGCACCTCGCGCGCGACGATCGCCTGACGGAGCGCGGCGGAACCGCGGAACTGGGTGCGCGTATGCGCGCGGGCGGGACGGGTGACCACGAGGGACGAAGCGTCGAGATGGGCCGCGGCCGCCGGGGCCAGGGCGACGGGAGCCGCCGGGGCGGAAGCCGGCGCCGGAGCGTTACGGATGCGTCGCATACGACGCGCCACGGGCGGAGGCGTCGCGGCCAGCGGGGCCGGACGGGAGGAGGCCGATGCGGCCTTTCCGATCACCCAAATCACGAAGGCGACCAGGGCGAGACAGGCCTTGATGAGAAGCACCGAATCCATGCTCAGGCCTTGGCGCCGGGCGCGGGACCGTCACCGGCGATGCCCTTGCGCATCTCGGTGTCGGAACGTAGGTTCTCCAGACGCTGGAAGTCCATGTAGCCCATGCGGCCGGAACGCAGCGCATCGGCGAGGGCCTGCGGGATCTGGGCTTCGGCTTCGACCACGCGGGCGCGCATCTCTTCGACGCGGGCGCGCATCTCCTGTTCCAGCGCGACGGCGGCCGCGCGACGGATCTCGGCCTGGGCCTGCGCCATGTTCTTGTTGGCGTTGGCCTGGGCCTCCTGGAGCATCGCGCCGATATTGTCGCCGACATCGACGTCGGCGATGTCGATGGACATGATCTCGTAGGCGGTGTGGGCGTCGAGGCCGCGTTCGAGCACGGTCTTGGAGATGCGGTCGGGGTTTTCGAGGACGACCTTGTAGCTCTCGGACGAACCGATGGTGGTCACGATGCCTTCGCCGACGCGGGCGATGATGGTCTCTTCCTGGGCGCCGCCGACGAAACGGTCGAGGTTCGTGCGGACGGTGACGCGGGCCTTGACCTTGACCTGGATGCCGTCCTTCGCGACGGCGTCGATGGTGGTGCGGCCGCTGGCAGGGTTAGGGCAGTCGATCACCTTCGGGCTGACGGACGTGAGCACGGCTTCGAGCACGGACTTGTTCGTGCCGCGGGTGGCGATGTCGATCGCGCAGGCGCGGTTCCAGTCGAGATGCAGGCCGGCCTTCTGGGCGGCGATGAGCGCCTGCACCGTCTGGACGATGTTGCCGCCGGCGAGGTAGTGGGCGTCGATCTTCTCGACGTCGACCGAGAGGCCGGCCTTGGTCGCGGCGATCTTCGCGTCGACGATCACGCTGTAAGGCACGCCGCGCAGGCGCATGCCGACGAGGTCGAACAGGCCGACTTCGGCGCCGGCGAGGCGCGCACGCACCCACACGGTGAGGAAGGACAGCAGGAAAAGGACGAGCAGCAGCAAGGCGCCCGCCGCGACCCAGAGGACGACCGTAGTGACAGCGGAGGAATCAGTGTTCATGGGAGGAAATTCAGCGGGCCCGACGGACGGTCACGCGGCCGGAGCCGGCTTCGGTCACGATCACGGCGGCGTTGCGTTCGACGAAACCGTCGAGCGAGAAGGCCTCGACGAGGGCGCCGTCGATCTCGATCGTGCCGGAAGGCGCGAGGACGGTCACGGCCTTGCCGGTCTTGCCGACATAGACCGCGTAGCCGGCGGCGGCCGGGACGGCGGCCCCCTCGTTGCTGCTGACGTTGATCATCGAGCGACCGATGCCGGTCTTGGGCAGGATGCGCCGAAAGGCGAAGAATTCGAGCGCCAGGACGGCCAGGAAGACGACGCTGAACACCGCGCAGGTGGCGGCGCCGGCGGCGGCGGAGAAATAGATGCCGGCGAAGGAGATGACCGCGCCGAGGAAACCGAGGACGACCGTGGGCAGGAAGAACTCCGCGGCGATCAGGACGAGTCCCGCGACGAGGAAGCCGATGGGCAGGACGAGGGAGACCTGATCCGGGGTGGCGGCGCTGAGCGTCATGAGGATGACGATGCGACCCGCCTGCCCCCTTTCCATTCTTTTCTGGGGATGATGCCTATAATCGGGGCAAAAAGCTGTAACGCCCGCCGCACGCTTGCGGATATCGACCCGCCCGCCCTATTCTTCGCCATGGCCAAGAAACCTCCCGCGCCGCGCCGCACGCCTGTCAAAGAAGCCCACGAAGTGCTGCAGGACGCCTTGCTCAAGGCCGGCCAAGGCGCCGGCAAGGACGGCCAGCTTTCGAAGCACGGCGAGATCGCGAAGTCGCTCGGCGTCTCGCCGTCGATGCTCTACAAGTGGCGCGAACCGGCCAAGCAAGGCAGCGGCCAGCCGAATCCGCTCCATCGCACCGCCCTGCTGCTCGAGCTCACCGGCGACACGCGCATCGTCGACTGGCTCGCGCAACGCGCCGGCGGCCACTTCACGCCGGGAGAAAGCGAAGCCGCCGGCGGCAACCTCAGCAAGGACGCCAACGCCCTCGTGCGGGAGTTCGGCCTGCTCATCGCCTCCGTCGCCGGCGCGATCGAAGACCATCGCATCACCGCCGACGAGGCCCAGGACCTGCGCGAGAAATGGAACGGCATCCGCAAGCGCGCGGAGTCCTTCGTCCGCCGCTGCGAGAAAGACGGCTTCGGCCCCAAGGGCTGAGCGATTTCGCTTCCACGGACGACGCGAAAAGGTAACCAGAACCCATGGCCGAATTCACCATCCGCCCCTACGGCGACCCGGTCCTCCGGGCCAAGGGCGACCCCGTGAAGGAATTCGGTCCGCCGCTGCGCTCGCTGGGCGACGCGATGCTGCGCGCGATGAAGACGGCCAAGGGCATCGGCCTCGCCGCGCCGCAGGTCGGCCTCTCCCTCCAGCTCTTCGTCATGGACGTGCACGACGAAGACTTCCTGCCGGTGCTCGACGGCAAGGCCTGCCAGCCGGAAGAAATCATGCCCATGTTGCTCGCCAACGCGACGGTCAGCGTGCCGGCCGGCGAGCCCGAGACCTACACCGAAGGCTGTCTTTCGTTCCCCGGCATCACCGGCGACGTCGAACGCGTCGAACGCGCGATCGTCCGGTACCGCGACGCCGACGGCGCGCCGCACGTGCTCGAATGCGAAGGCCTGCTGGCCCGATGCGTGCAGCATGAGCACGACCATTGCCAGGGCGTGCTCTTCATCGACCGCATGACGCGCCCGCACCAGCTGCTCACGGCCGCCAAGGTGAAGAAGCTCAAGCGCGCGACGACGGCCGAGATGAAGGCCGCCCGCAAGCAGGCCTGATCACTTCGCCGGGGCGGGGACGGCGATCTTCAGCGTGAGCTGGCCGACCTCGACGGCCTCGTCTCCGGCCGGGATGCTCGAGACCTGGAAGGCGACCGCGCCGGCGGGAGCCGTGGCGCTGATGGCGCGCCACTTCGCGCGCACGCCCTCCGACGAGACGGGACCGCCCCCGGCGACGATGACGACGTACGGCGCGGCCGACACGCCGACCTTGGTCTGAACGACGGAAAGATGCGCCAGCAAGGCGGAGCCGAGCGGGTTGCTCGCGCGGTCGAAACCAAGCACCCATTCGCCGCTGTCGGCGAGGCGCGGGATGAAGCTACGGTCGTCGCGCAGCGCGATGGCGCAGGTACCGACCGGAGCCGCGGCGGCGCCGAACTCGGTGTAGGCGGCCTCGGAGCCGATGAGCTTCATCGCGTAGGCATCGGCCAGACGGAGGAAAAGCAGGCCGCGGGCGCCATCGGCGGACACGGCGTAATATTCGGCCCAGACGACGGCCACCTGCTTCGGCGCGGTGGCGGACGGGAGGCCTTTGGACAGGGAAGGCGCGCCCTTGTCGACGCCGGGGACATAGGCGTACCCTTCGGCCGGGACAGGCGCGAGGGACTTGTCGTCCACCTTGCTCCAGGCGGCGCGGATGTCGGCGGTCATGTCGGCCGGGCGGGCGAGCTTGCCGTCACCAAGGAGGCTGATCGAGCCGATGAAGTGGACCTTCGAGTAGCCCGAGTCGCGGGCGAGTTTCTGCAGACGGACGGCCGACTGCGTCACGGCGACGTTCCAGTCGGCGGGCGCGAATTCGGCGGCGAAGGTGACGGGCTTGGTCTTCTCGGCCGCACGGAGCGCGGCGGCGGCACGCAGGCGGGTCAACGAAGGCAAGGCCTTGTTGATTTGGGCGTTGCCCTCGTCGATCATCTTCTGGGCGCGGGCCTTGGCCTGTTCCGGCGTCTCATTGAGGCCGCCGATCTTCGGCCCCTTGTTCGCGGCAGCAACGGCCGCGCTGGTCGCGAGGATGCTCTTGCCGGTCTTGGCACGGTCCATGCCGGCCAGGGTGCTACGCACGGCGCCATTCCACTCGGCGAGCTCGTTGGACTGAAGATAATTCACGACCTCCGAATCAGGGATAGGCGGCGGACGCGGAGGCGCCACCTCGCCGGCGGCGAGGAAGATCAGGGAGGCGAGGAGGGCGTACATGAGGGGGAAGGGTCAGGACTCGTCGAACTTACGCGCGAAGAGGGCTTCCATCTCGCCCAGGAGGGCGGCGCCATCCTTGCCGCGGACGGAAAAGCGGAGCTTCGAGTTCTGGCCGGCGGCCAGCATCATGAGACCCATGATGCTCTTGCCGTTCACGGCTTCCTCGTCCTTGGAGACGGTGATCTCGACGTCCGGATAGCGGTTGGCCAGACGGACGATCTGGGCGGCCGGACGGGTGTGGATGCCCATCCGGTTCTGAACGGTGAATTCGCGGGCCAAAGCCTCGTGGGTTTCTTCCATATAAGGGGTCGGTCCTGCGACGAACACAGGATAGAGGAAAAGGGAGGGTGGCGGCAAGGCGGGTCAAGGCAAATTGAGCCCAAGGGAGGGTACGCTTGACCTTCCCCGCCAGACCCCTCCAATCAACCCAAACGAACTACCGTGGCCAAGCCCGCTGTCCTTACCCACCCGGAATCCCTGAAGCGCCCCGCCGGCCCTTCGGAATACGCCAAAGATCCGGTCAACGCGTCCATGTCAAAGGCCGAGAAGATCGCCCTTTACACCAAAATGGCTCGTATCCGCCATTTCGAGCAGCGCTGCATCCGTATCTACCAGCAGGGTAAGATCGGCGGCTTCCTCCATCTTTACGTCGGCCAGGAGGCCGTCGCCGCCGGGACCATCTCCCTGCTGGGCAAGCATGACCACATCATCACGGGCTACCGCGACCACGGCCACGGCCTGATGGTCGGCATGGGCATGAACGAATGCATGGCCGAACTGACCGGCCGCGTCACCGGCTGCTCCCAAGGTAAGGGCGGCTCGATGCACTATTTCGCCCCGGACAAGAACTATTGGGGCGGCCACGGCATCGTCGGCGGCCAGGCCCCCCTCGGCACCGGCCTCGCCTACGCGGTCAAGTACATGGGCCTCAAGGGCAGCTGTCTCGCCTACATGGGCGACGGCGCCGTCAACCAAGGCGCGGTCCACGAAGCCTACAACCTGGCCTCCCTCTGGGACCTGCCGATGATCTTCGTCGTCGAGAACAACGGCTACTCGATGGGTACCTCCCAGGAACGCTCGACCGCCCACCCGGGCTGCCTCGCGAAGCGCGCCGAAGGCTACAACATGGCCTGGGACGTCATCAACGGCCACGACGTCTACGAAGTCCGCGCCAAGACGGCCCTCGCCCTCAAGCGCGCCCACGAGGAATCCAAGCCGACCGTCCTCGAGATCTTCACCTACCGCTACTTCGGCCACTCGATGGCCGACCCGGACAAGACCTACCGCGACAAGGAAGAGATCAAGGAATACCGCGAGAAGAAGGACCCAGTCCTCGCCTTCGAACAGGAACTCCTCCGCGAGAAGGTGCTGACCCCCGAACTCTCCCTGCAGATCAACGAAGCCGCGATGGCCGAGGCCGACAAGGCCGCGGTCTTCGCCGACGAGTCGCCGGACCCCACCGTCGCCGACATCACGAAGCACATCTACTGGGAAGAGGACAACCGCGGGCCCGACACCACGAGCCGCGGCACCATCATCTTCGAATAATCCTTCTTCGCACACACTGCCATGGCTGTCATTTCCTACCGCGAGGCGCTCCGCGCCGCGATGCGCGAAGAACTCAAGCGCGACGACAAGGTCGTCATCATGGGCGAGGAAGTCGCCCAGTTCAACGGCGCCTACAAGGTCACCGAAGGCCTCCTCAAGGAGTTCGGCCCGAAGCGCATCGTCGACACCCCGATCTCCGAAGCGGGCTTCATCGGCCTCGGCATCGGCGCCTCGATGCTCGGCATCCGTCCGGTGATGGAGCTGATGTTCTGGTCCTTCTCGTACGTCGCGTTCGACCAGATCGTGAACAACGCCGGCAACATCCGCTACATGTCCGGCGGCCTCATCAACTGCCCGATCGTCATCCGCGGCCCGGCCAACGGCGGCACCAACGTCGGCGCCACCCACTCCCACACGCCCGAGGCCATCCTCGCCTCGCACCCCGGCATCAAGGTCGTCTGCCCGGCCACCCCGTACGACGCCAAGGGCCTGCTCAAGGCGGCCATCCGCGACAACGACCCGGTCTACGTGATGGAGAACACCATCCTTTATAACGACAAGGGCGAGGTCCCCGACGAAGATTACATCGTGCCGCTCGGCGTCGCCGACGTGAAGCGCGAAGGCACCGACCTCACGATCGTCGCCCACGGCCGCGCCGTGATCACGAGCCTTAAGGCCGCCGAGATCCTCGAGAAGGAACACGGCGTCAGCGTCGAAGTCGTCGACCTCCGCTCCATCCGCCCGCTCGACGAGGAGACCATCCTCGCCTCCGTCCGCAAGACGCACCGGGCCCTGCTGGTCGAAGAGAACAAGCCTTTCTGCGGCGTCGACGCCCAGGTGGCCTACCTCATCCAGTCGAAGGCGTTCGACGAGCTCGACGCCCCGATCCACCGCGTGTCCTCCATCGATGCCCCGCAGATCTACTGCAAGCGCATGGAAGACCAGCAGCTCCCCGACGTGAACCGCGTCGTCCGCGAAGCCCTCAAGGTCCTCGCCTAATCCCCTACCCTCTCAAATCCGATGGCTGAAATTATCGATATGCCGAAGCTCTCCGACACGATGTCGGTGGGGACTTTGGTGAAATGGAACATCAAGGAAGGACAGACCGTGGCCTTCGGCGACATCCTGGGCGAAGTCGAGACCGACAAGGCCACGATGGAACTCTCCTGCACGGTGCCGGGCACGATCCTCAAGATCTACGCCCCCGCCGGCTCGCAGCTGCCCGTCGGCGCGCCGATCTGCGCCATCGGCAAGAAGGGCGAAGCCGCCCCTGAGCCCTCCGCCGCTCCCGCTCCCAAGGCTCCGGCGACCGCCGTCCCGGCGATCCCCGAGAAGGCCGAAGTGAGCTGCGTCCCCGCCGCTCCCGCTTCCTCCGGTTCCGTCGCCGCGCAGTCCGACGCTTCCCGCGCCAAGGCCTCGCCTTACGCGAAGCGCATGGCCGAGAAGGCCGCGCTCAACGTCGCCGCCCTCGCCGGCTCCGGCCCCGGCGGCCGCGTCGTAGGTC
>Ga0214206_1000055_pt1 | contig 30494 bp, 43 predicted proteins | sample TroBogEpilimnion_26_FD_153044 | JGI IMG/M metagenome (GOLD analysis project Ga0214206, IMG submission 153044) | Freshwater microbial communities from Trout Bog Lake, WI - 07JUL2009 epilimnion | ecosystem: Environmental > Aquatic > Freshwater > Lake > Epilimnion/Euphotic zone | place: Trout Bog...
CAGCAAATCATACTCACCGACTTTCCTAATCATCCCGCCGTGCCGAAAATCAAAGCTGCACTGGCGGCGCAAAAAACAAAATACGCGAGCACGCCTAACAGTTAATTGAACAACGCTAACTTTGTTTATTTTTTATGACCGCCATTGAAATGCTGAAATCTGCCATTGCTGAACAGGCTTGCGATGATGATACGTTTCAGCAATACGCCTTTTGGATTCGTAAGATTTATCATCATCTGAAAATTCCGGCATCGCAATGGATGACGGCAGACATGAATAAAGGGTTAATGTGGCTTCGGTCGGAAAATTATGCGGATGGATCGCAGCGGTGCGCTTTGTGTGCGGTGGTTTTCTTTTTCAAGCACGTTTTGAAGCGTGAACTTGGGCGACTGGATTTACCCGCTATGCCTAAGCAACGAAAGCATTTGAAGGAAGTTCCAACCCGCGAGGAAGTGGCCAAGTTAATCATGCTTTTACGGGATGAATTTCGGTTGATGGGAGGATTGATGTATGGCGGTGGAACTCGCGTCAAAGAAACATGTAAGCTGCGCGTCAAGGATTTTGATTTCGACAACTGCGAAATCCGCATCCACAACGACACGGCCAAAGGTAATAAATCACGGTTGCCGCCATTGCCAGAAGCGATGATTCCGGCGTTGAAAGATTATTTTTCTAACAAACGCCGCGAACTTTACGAGCGCGATCTAGCGCAAGGTTGGGGCTATGTCGAATTGCCCGGACGGTTGGCGAACAAATACAAATCGGCCAACCGTGAATATGGTTGGCAATTCGCTTTTCCATCGCGAACGGTTTCACCGACCGGCTACCGCTGGCATATTACGCCAGAAGCATTTCAAAACGAACTTCGTGATGCGCGCAAAATCGCGGGCATCATTAAGCCCGTCACGCCACATACATTGCGCCACGCCTTCTGCACTCATGCGTTAGAAAACGGAACAGAGTTTGAAACCGTCCGCAAATGGATGGGGCATGAAGATGCCAACACGACTTTGATTTACGCGCACAGCACGAAGCGCGGTGAATCGCCGATGGATTTTGGCCGCAACTTGCGCCAATTCCAAATGCCGCCGCAAATTACATTTGATTCGGTTAGTAGCAATTGATTTCGCCGCTATTGGATAACCCACACTTTTTAATTTTAGCCGAAGTTTAATTTTTAATGATTTGTTACGCCATCAAGGATTGGGATAAGCACTTCGAGAATTCGGAGAGCCGCAAGATCAAGTCGCTGACGTGGTTGCCTGTGAAAAACAAGCATGATGGAAAGGGCTATCGGCGCGTGGTTGCACACCCTAAGAGCATTCAGGTGTTTTGCGCTTGGAATCTGATGATTCAGGTTGCCAGCAAAATGCCGGTGCGGGGTGTCCTGCGCGACGAGGACGGTCCAATCACAACGTCTGACCTGAGCTTTAAGACCGGCTACCCGGAGCACATCTTCGAGGAGGCTTTTAAAGTCCTGTCGGATAACAAAGTAGGTTGGTTGGTGCAGGTAAAAGACACGGAAAATCCGCCGGTGCTGGGAGATTCTCCCGACGCATCCGTGGATGTCGGGATAGAAGGGAATGGAAGGGAACAGAAGGGAACAGAAGGGAATGGAACAGAACCACCCCCCTTGCCCCCTTCGGGGGAAAAAGTGGTGGCAAAAGGGGAGTTGCAGTTGCGGGCAGAGCGGTTGATGCGGCGGAAGCCGGAGACGCCTTTGACCGAGAAGGAGCGGCGGGCATTTGCTAAAAACAGAGCCGCGATTATTGGAACTTCCGAAGAAGATTGGCTGGTGTTGGAAGCGTTTTACGCCGCGCCGCAAGCGCAGACGTATGCGCGGAAAGACCTGCTGACGTTGGTAAATAACTGGAACGGTGAAATAGACCGGGCGAAAGCCTGGCACAAAAATCCAAATGCAAACAGCAAGCGTGTTAATACCCGAAACCTTGGCACAACTGAAACGGCTGAAAGTAAATCCGCCGATGTCCAAAAGTTCCTTGAATCACAAGGTCAATCCCATGATGCCACTGCTTAAAACTCCTTGGCAACAACGCCGATTGGCCTTGGCCGTCACGCATCCAAAGGTGCAGGAAATGGCGGATGCCGCAGAGGAATTGTGCCGGCGATGGCTGGTGAACGATCCGCAACTGCTGGTGCTCGTCGGCAACACGGGCACAGGCAAAACACACACAGCTAAAGCTGTGGCGAAGTTTGCGCGGGCGTCATCGGTGGTGGCGTTTGAAAGCAAGGCGTGGGGTGAGCGCAAAGTGCCATCAGTGCATTACCTGTCATGGCCGGAAGCGGCGGGTCGGTTCAATGAAAAAAACTTGGGCGATATGGAAGATGCCATTTCTGCGGACTTGTTGGTTTTGGACGATGTGGGTGCGGAAAACGACCCGTTCAAAATCTGCGCGGACAAATTCTGCCAGATTCTTTCACGTCGGGAATTCAAGTTCACGGTGCTGACTACCAACATTGCACCGTCGGCGTGGGCAGAGCAATTCGACGGGCGCATCACAGATCGGCTGATGCGTAATTCAAAAATCGTCAACTTAACCGGCGTGCCCAGCTACGCCATTGCGAAATTAACTTAAAACCTTTTATGAATCCAAACGAACATCACGAGACAGGGGAAGAAATTGAGGTGGATGAGGTGGTGGCGGAAGTTTCCGCTCCCGGCTTCGCCGGTTCGGGTGACGGCGCCCGCGCGGAGTTGCGCATGGCGTTGTTGGCGGATTTTGGCGGGGCGAATTTCACGCCGGCGTTGTGCGATGAATTGTTGGATGCGCTGGCCGAGCGTGGGGCGTTGCGCGGATCGCGGGCGTCGGCGGAATCGCCCACGGATGGCAAGTGGCGGCAACTGGCGGCAACGTGTTTGAAGATTCTGGCTTACATCGTGGCGCATCCGAGTCCGTCGGCCATTTTTGCGGCGTTGTATGTGCAGAATGTGGCGATGTTGGACGACATCCTGGGCGGGTTGAACCAGCAACAGTTCGCCGAGACGTTGGTGGGCAAAAAGACGATTGGTTTCCGCGAGGACGGCTCGACGTATTCCAAGAATCTGGAACAGACCAAGGCGGCGGTGAACAACGCGGTGAAGGATGCGCAGAAATACTTTCAACGGCCGCCGCGCGACGACCAGCGCAGCGCCGCGACCTGCGCGAAACAAAGTGAAGTGCGCAAGGGACAACTGGTGGAGGCGTGAACCACAACCCACAAAACCATTGAATGAGCTACACTTATTTGCAGGAGCGGGGGGGGGTATTCTCGGTGGAATGCTGCTCGGACATACCTGCGTGTGCGCTGTCGAAATCGAGCCATACTGCCGTGAAATCCTTTTGCAAAGACAGCGCGACGAAGTATTGCCGCGATTCCCAATTTGGGACGACGTGCGAACCTTTGACGGCAAACCGTGGCACGGATTTGTTGACGTTGTTTGCGGCGGATTCCCGTGTCAAGACATTAGCACACAAAGCGCCGTGTTTGGAAATCACGCCGGAATTGACGGTAAGCGCAGCGGATTGTGGCGCGAATACGTTCGCATCATTGGCGAAATACGACCGCGTTTCGCATTCATTGAAAACTCGCCAAACCTTGTTGTTCGAGGACTCGACCGAGTGCTTTGTGACCTTGCCGCGCTGGGGTATTCTGCTCGATGGGGAATTATCGGAGCAAACGCCGCCGGCGCAGATCACTTGCGCGAACGTATCTGGATTGTTGCCGACCGTGATGGCTTCCGATTGGAAGGGCGGCACGACGGCGATTCGCAAAGACCGGGGCGACCAGCGATTAGACCAATGGCGCGATTACGTCAAATGCAAGTTCGGACTGACTTACCCGCACCCGACGCATTCGGAAATGCGAATGGGTTGGCCCGAAAACTGGACCGACTTAAAGCCGTTGGCAACGGACAATTTCCAGCAGTGGCAGCACTCGCATGGAAAATACTTTCAGGAAATTAACAATTAAAATTCAAAACAAACACAAAAAAACTATGAGCAACAAAAAATCAAACAAACCTGTGGTGCATCGCGGGGCGGTGGTCACGGAAACCGAGCGCGAGGAGGTGATGCAGCCGGAAACGAATCGCGCGGCGTATCTGGCCGCGAATCCCGAAGCGAAGCGCGTTCACGAGGCGCACATCGCGCGGTTCACGGCGGGGTATCACGGTTGGCAGGGGGCGACGGCGTTTGCGGCGGCGATTCAGCGGATTCGCCAGAATCCCAAGATGGATATGGCAGCGGTGGAAAGCGAGATCACGCGGGCATTGCCGTTGCGTCTGACGGCGCGAGCGTTCGTGCTCAAGGCGGATGACGTGCGCGATTTGGGCAATATCCTGATTGAATGGCAGGAGACGTTGCCGGGGCGCAAGTTCACGCGGGATTTTTACGAGCAACACAAGGCGGAATTCACGGATGAAGCGGGCTTGGTGATTCCGTTTGAACAGTTGGAATGGTTGATGCGCGTGGCGCGCAGCGAGCAATCGCCGGTGGACGATTTATTGACGGCGTGGAAGTGTCGCCAGCCGATGTTGTTGGCGCTTGGTTTGGAAGATGCGGAGCGGCCGCCGGGCAAGCCGGTGGCGCCGAGTGATCCGCTGACGCAGTTGCAGGAGATTTTTAATCCGGCGGAAATCGCGGAGCGGTGGACGGCGTTCAAGAATAATCCGCGCTACTGTCCGAATGGCGTGCTGCGGGATGAATGGCGCGAGATGTTGGCGGAACAATGGAAGCCGGCGTTCAAGATGGTGGATGAGGTGAAGGCGGCGCTTGGGGTTTAACCACGGATAGACACGGATGAACACGGATTATGAAAAACAAACCGAGAAAGAATGAAGTGCCGTTGAAAGAGTTTTTTTATACGGAAGCGGAAAAGCACGGCGTATCGTCGCACATGGTGGCTGTCCGTTTTTATCGTGGCGAATACAAAGGATTGAAAATTCGGCGAGTGAATAAGCGCGTGGTGTATGTGGATGCGCGGGCGGCGTCGTGCGAAAACTTTGGCGAAATAAATCCACGTCCGGGCGAAATCCCGTTGAAAAACTGGTGGGCAGCCCAAGCGGAAAAGCTGGGCGTTAATTGGAAGTGTGTCGCGCAACGGTTTTATCGCGGGTTGTTACCGTTGCCACCGATGCGCCGGGTGTATCGCACGTTGGTTTATGTGCAGACCGGAGTGCCGGCATGAAATCGCTGGCGCAACGCATCAAGGAACAGTTGGCGGCGCAAAAACCGCGTGTAAAAGCGGCGCTGGTGTCGCGCGCGGAGCTTTTGACGTTGACCATCAGCGGACAGGTTTGCGGCGGCAAAAACAACATGGGCGTGACGCGCACGGGCAAACATTATCCGAAACCGGAGTTTGTGAAATGGCGCGGGGCGGTGTTGTGGGAAATCAAAAACCAATTGCCGCGTCCGTTCACGCCGTTCGCGCAACGGTGTCTGGTGCAGATGGATTATGTGGCTACGGATAATCAGCGCCGCGATTTTCCGGCGGTGTGCGATGCGCTTTGGCACGTTTTGGAAAAAGCGGGCGTGGTGACGGATGACACGTTGTTGTGGGTGGAAAGCAGCACGCGAAAAGTGAACAAAGATAATCCGGGTGTGACGCTGCGGATTCGATTGGAGCAATAAATTTATGGATGCAATCAACGAAAAAGAATTGGCGGACATCGCGCAGGAATTGGGGCGCGAGGTGTATGGCGGCAAGTTGAATTTCGGCGAAGTTCGCACGGATGATTTTATCACTTGGTATCAGGCGCGGAAGTTTATTGAAACCAAGCATGGACAGGACGGCGCCATCGGCATCGGCGAATACGACATTCAAAGCGTGCTGGATATGTTTGAAGAATGGGTGGTGGAAACAAAACAATTAAAAACATGAGCGAATTATTTGAAATACCCGTGTGCGAATCGCCACGGTTGAAGTGGTTGAACCGCGTCAAACGCGAATTGAAGATTTTCACGCAAGCGGACGTGGACGGCAAATGGATGGCGTTTTCCATGACGAAAGCTGTTGAATTTCTGGATGGCTACGATTTGACCGCCGAACAAAAAACCGCTGGTTTTGCGTTGTTTGCCGGTTACTGCCGATTGCTGGATGAATCCGGCCAACTCGCCGACCACGAACCAACCGAAGAAGATGCGATTATCAAGGTCGCAACCAAGCACGGTTACAAGTTGTGGAATGAAGAATGACTCACGCGCTTTGGTGAGCAAACAATTATGAGCAATTTTAACAAAGTCTTATTGATGGGGCGTTTGGTGCGTGATCCTGAACTAAAATATACGCCCAAGGGCACGGCGGTTGCCAAAATCGGTTTGGCGGTGAACCGCGTCTGGACGAACGAAGCGGGCGAGAAGAAGGAAGAATGCACGTTTGTAGATTGCGATGTTTTTGGCCGCACGGCGGAAAATTGCGGTCAATACCTCAAGAAAGGTCGTCCGGTGCTAGTTGAAGGCAGGCTGCGCCTGTCCACCTGGGACGACAAAGAAACGGGTGCGAAGAAATCGCGGCTGGGTGTGGTGGCCGAGACGATTCAATTCCTACCAAGCGGGCAACGTGACCAGCGTGACGCTGGACCCAATAGCGAAGGTGCGCAACCGGATGCACCCGTTGAGCCGCAAGCCGATTCCGACGAACCGCCGTTTTGATTTTATGGCGCTCTGGCATCAAGCGTTTCCCGATCAGGTGGACACGCATCGTCCGAGGGCGGCGGTGACGGCGAAACCGCGTAAGCCGATCCGCCGGCGCTCGGCCAAGATGCGCGGGTTGATGGCGGAATATAACGTGCGCAAAGCGGCGTATTTGCAAAAGCATCCGTGGTGCGCGGTTTATCCGTGGGTGGGCAAGATTGGGCGGCAAGTGCGGAATCCGGCCACGGAGATTCACCACACGCGCGGGCGCGCGGGCACGTTGTTACTGGACGAACGCTACTGGCTGGGCGTGAGCGCGGCAGGACATGATTACATCCACGAAAATCCGCAGGCCGCGCGCGCGCAAGGGTATTTGTGCCAGCCAGGGGAATGGAATCAAACGACTAACGCTCCGCATGAGCCGCCCGCGACTAAAGACTTATGAAAACCAGAAATCTTCTCGGCAAAACTAAACGCGCCATCGCGGGTTGGCTCCATGCGGTTGTTAGGTGGTCAACGTCGTGGGCTTGGCAAAAGGAAATCCAAGTGTGCGATGGATTGGCTGAACTGCGCGGACTCGAAATGGACGGCAATAAAATGGACATCAAAATCCATTCCGACCCGGCGCTGGCACAATGGCAAGCCAAATGTTTCGCGTCAATGGTCGCCAACTCACCGAACTACACCGAAATGAAATTTGAACTGCATGGCGAATACAAGGGGAAGTGGGAATGGCTCACCGTGCTGATCCAAAAAGGGAATGGCAAAACGCCGCATCAACTCCGCCAAGAAGCGGAACGCGAACGCGATCAACTACGCGCTCGCCTGACCACCTAACAGTGATTGTAACTCAAACGATTAGTATAATGAAATAATTTGTCCAAAGAAGCTACATTTTTGCGGGAGGTGACGGCGGTGGCGCAGGCTATCGGGTTGCGGTTGTATGACCAGAAACGGCGCAAGTTGCTCGCGGATCAGTTGGCGGCGGTGAAGATCTTGACGGAGGCGCCGGTGTTTCCCGCCAAGGTGAAGGGCAAAGGTTGGCCGCGCGCCGAGGTGTTGGCGTGGGTAAGCGCGAATCTCAAATTGGCAAAGGATAAGCGCGCTTTCGACATTGTGCCGGCAGCATCACGCAAAGACGCAAAAACGCAAAGTGAATTGCCGCCGGCGGTGAAAACGGCGGGTGACGGTGATTTATTTATCACGTTGACGCCGGAGCAGAAGCATGAGCGGCGCTTGGATTTGTTGGAGGATAAATTCTTTTTTCCCGAAAAGCATCTGGAATCCAAGATTGCCAAGTTTGAGATTGATGAATTGCGCCAGTATCGTCCGCATCTGTTCGCCAAGAGTGGCGAATCGCCGGCGGGCGGCGCGGAATCCAGTCTGATTTACGGCGGGTTGGAAGGGGTGGCGACGGCCATCAATAAAGAGTTTGCCGGTGCGAATTGTCATCGCGCCTACGTTTCGGATTGGATCAAAGGCAAGCGCGCGCCGTGCGACCGCGCAGGCGTGCCGCCGATGCCAGGTTCGCCGGAAGGGAACGGCCGGTATGATCGCGCGGCGATTTTCAAGTGGTATCGGCAATATGTTTTGGTGGAAACCACGGAACAAGGTTTGCCGATGCGCGGAGGGATGGATGCGCGGAGCCGCAAAGAAATGGCGGACGCAGAAATGGCGGAATTGGAGTTGGACGGCCTGAAAAAATCCGTTTCCGAAAAATACATGGAGACGGTTACGGTGCTGGGGTTTGTGGGCGGGTTCGCGCATTGGCTGGGGTTGCAGCAGGATAAATTCATCGAGGATCGCGCTGGGGTGCGCAAGCTGGTGGCGGAATGCGTGACGGCGATGTTCAAGCCGTCGGTGGAACAATTGGCGGCGTTGGATGTGCAATTGGCGGCGCAACTGGCGGCGGCGAATAGCGCGATGAAAACCGCAACGGCGCATCGCGTGACGGAACTGGTGAATGATTTGACGGAAAAACGAAAAGAGGAAGTGCAGGCAAACAAGCAGAGTTAGACACGGATTTCACAGATTTACACGGATTAAAAATGACTTTTTTCATCATCATCGGCTGGTTTGTGTTCAAGGCTTACACTTGGACGACGTGCATGATTTTAATTTTTCTGCACATTTTTTTTTCTAAATAATCCGTGAAATCCGTGGTTGAAAATAATGCCATTGAGAAGTTAGCGAACGCCGCTTTGCGCGGGTTTGGGCGGCAGCGGTTTCGCGGGGAGATTTATGATTACGCGCGGACGATTTGGCTGGGCGCGGGTTATCTGTTGCCGGAAGGAAATCTGTGCCGGAATTGTCGCCCGAAGGGGTTGCAATCGTGTCGCCATTTCGAGATTGATACGGCGCGGCAGACGGTCGGGCCGTTCCGCGCGTTGCTGGACCCGAATGTGCGGACGGTGATGCTGTTGAAGGCAGTGCAAACACTTGGTTCGTTGGTGTGGGATTTGACGCTGCATTTTCTCATCGTGCATTCGCCGTTTATGAAGATAAAAATCTTCATTGATTCGCAGGAAAAGGTGCGGCGCTATTGCGATGATCGGTTGATGCCGACATTGAAGGGAAATCCTGACATTGCACCGCTGTTGCCGACGGGCGGGAAATCGCGCTTTGACGAAACGAAAACGGCCATTTATTTCGCCAACGGCAAATCCATCGAGGTGCTGGCGTTGAATGATAACAATGCGTCGTCGCTCTCGGCGGATTTTGTGGTGATTGATGAAGGGTGGTTGCACGGGGCGGATGGCCTGATGCAAAAGGCGATGGACCGCACGAAGCAGGCGGCGGCGAGTGGTAACATTAAAATCTTCATCGTCGGGCAGGCGGGCAAGAAAGACGAGGATCAGGATGTCATCTGGAAACGGATGCACAAGCGGGTGCGGATAACGTGGGCGTGTCCGTGCTGCGGTGAGCGGCAATCGTTTGGTGAACGTGGACCGGCGATTCAGCGGCCGGAAGATTTCACCGGCAAGCTGTCGGTGGCCAATGCGCTACGCGCGGGACAACTGACTTTGCCAGAGCCGCCGAAGCCGGGGAGTTATGCGGGGTTGCTGCCGCCGAAACGTCATAACGAGGTGAATACGCCGGAAGAAATCAAAGCAAACGCGGCGGCGGCGTATCTGGAATGCTACCATTGCGGGCATCACATCCACGACACGCCGGCGGAACGGGCGGCGTTGATGGCGAGTTACGACCAGGAATATCGTGAGCCAGCGCCGGGCGGTGGTTTTTACACGCCGGAAAATTACGAAGTCGGCTTCTGGAATCCCGACCCCGCGAGCGTGACGATTCCGTTCAGCAGCACGATGCACGAATATACGGTGGCGAAGAAAGCGGATGACGATTTCAAGAACAAGGTGCCGCTGCAAGATTTCTACATGAACCGTTGGTCAACGGCATGGGATAATGATTTGGTGAAGGTGGTGCGCGCGCGGTCGCAGGAGAAATACGATGCGCAAAGCGATTGGCCGGAAGAATGGCGCGGGCATCGGGCGTTCGTGATTGATTGTCAATACGAGCTACAACATTTTTGGGGCAGCGTGTGGGCGGTGTCGAAAACGGGCAAGTCGCGTCAGCTTTGGCGCGGCTTGTTGCGGTCATTCGGCACGGCGACCGATACAATGCCAGCGGACACCACGCAACCGCCGACGGTGTGCGCGGTGCAAAAGCAATTCGGGGTGCTCGACCAGTTTGTGTTTCTGGACGGCGGTTACATGAAAGAAGAATTGGTGGAAGAATGCGCGAAGCACGGGCATTGGGGCGCGATTGACGGCGAGCCGGCGTGGTTCTGCTGGACGATTCTGGTGGGCAGCAAGCAGAAAGATTTTAGTCATGCGCTGGATAAAAACCCGAAGGTGCGGCATCCGGTGAGCGATCCGTTTTACGAATATCCCAAGTTCAAGGTGGATTATCGCGGGGCGAAAGCGCGGGTGAGCGTGGAAATCTTTTATTTCAGCAAATTGCAGACAAGCCAGATGTTTGCGCGGTATCGCGATGGCAACGGGCCGGAGTTCTGGAATCTGCCGGAGACGGATAATCCCGAAAACAAATTGTCATGGACGGCGCAAATCCACGCGAGCACGCCGCATTACGAATCCAGCCGCGAGACGGGTGAGCCGACGGAAATCTGGCGGCCGGACAAGCAAAGCACGCCACACCATTTCTTTGACGTGGGCACGATGTTCATGGCGGTGCTGTGCAATTGGGGTTTGAGTGGACATCGCCAGTTTGAGGAACCCAAAGCGGTGGAAGCGGTCAAAAATTGACTGGTGGGCGTTCGTGAGTGAATGCCCTGCAAAAAATCGTTTTTCAAGCTGGCCAGAAAAAGCACGAATCTTTGTATGATTCCACGCTGACGTTTCCCGCGTTTGGCGATGCCGGCGTGACTGTGCCCTGCGCCCACACGGAAATCACCAAAGATTTCGACCTCGTGCCCGGCGGTAAATCGCCAAAGTTATTCATCGAAAACATTTTCTTCCGCGCCGAAACCCTGCCGGCGGGAAAAGTTCCCGATAAAGGTTTGTTCTGCAATCTGGATTTGGGTAATGGCGATGCGCCGATTGCTTTGCAATTGTGGCATGGCGGGCTGCAACCGGGTGGACTCATCTACAAATTCATGGCGGTGGATAAAAACTACAAAGCCTGATTGGTGGGCGTAACGCAGTTACCTTTGACTTAACAGATTTGACGACATGGCAAAAGATTATTTCATCGGTTATTCGATGGCGGACAAGGTGGCGCTGTTGCGCGGCATCACAGAATCGCTGTTGACTGGCCAAATCGTGCGGGTGTCCACGTCGCGCGGGGTGGAAACGCAATTCAGCCCGTTGATTGATAATTCGCTGATGTATGACCGGCTCTGCACGAGCATCGCCAACGACCCGAATTTTGATGCGAATGATCCGACACAGGCGGCGGCACTGGCGAACCAGCGTCCCGGCATCACGCGCGGCTGTTTTACCAATTAACCACATGGCCGCAAAAACACCGAGCATCCAGCAATTGATTGACGTGGTGAACGCTTTTAACACGGCGCACGAACTGGATTTGCGGCACGCTGCGCCACCGGCCAAAAACCCGTTGATGGATGATTTGTATGACGCGGCGGCGGCAGCGGCCAAGGCGTTGAAACCGTTGATGGTAGTGGAATTAAAACCGCGAAAGGCGACCCGAAATGTCTAATCCGTATTCCACCACCCAATCCGTTGCGCCGGTCAACACGCTTTACAAGACGCCTTCGCAAAGCCGGAGCGATTTCCGGCCCATCTCCAAACCGCGCGCCAAGACTTACGAGGCGGTGACGGCGTGGCAACGGCGCGAAATGGTGGATGTCTCGCGCGTGATTGCGGCGGGCGTGACGAACATTGACGCGGCGCTCATCCAAGCTGGTGAATTCTCTGTGGGCGATTCGTGGCACATCAAATATCGCGGCACAAATAAGAGTTGGGGCAAGCAACGCGATGAATGGTTTAACACAACTTATGCGCGGAATTGTAATGCGCGCGGGCCGGTGAATGACTGGCGCAGTTCGTTGCGGCAATTCAATTGGACGCGCAAAGTGGAGGCGGATTACGGCGTGTGGTTCAATGGCCAGCCTTACCGCGATTCCACCGGCAAACAGATTGACCCGACGGGACAATTCAACACGGTAAAATTTGACCGCATCTCGACGGGTTTGATTGGCCAAGTGCGCGGCGTGGGCATGGTGGGCGTGGGGAACGGTTTGGAAGCGGTGAAGGAATTGCCGAAAACGTGGAATTATTATTCGACGTTATCCGCCACCGGCTCGTGGCCAGGCATTTACATCATCAACGATCCCGCCAGCCGCTTTGACGGGTATCGCATCATTGACGGCATCATCATGGATGCGGATATGCGGGTAGTGGGGTATCGCATCATCGGTTTCACCGAGGACGGAATGCCGTGCTACTCGGACATTCCGGCGGCGTGGATGCACTTCAATTATTCGGCGCGGAAAAACCTGGATTTGATTCGTGGGATTCCCGAAATCGCCGAAGGCATCTTGCAAGTGATGCACTTGGACGACATCCAAAGCCTGATTTCAATGGCGGTGAAGCTGGCGAGCGCCTTGGCCGTGACGCGCGAAAGCACGGATGGCAACCCTGCCGCCGGTGGCCGCGCGACGTTTGATGAACAATCCACGGACATCAACGGCGCCACGGTGACGCAAAAACGCGCGGTGCAAGAAATCTTTCCGGGCATCATCGAACTGGCGACGAATAACAAAGAAAAATTGGCGGCGCTCGGTTTTGACCGGCCTTCGATGAACGAAGAAAACTTCATCAAGCGCATCGAGAAAAGCGTGCTGCATAAATTGTGGCCGCGCGATTTGATTTACGCCGAGGACACGGGACGCGCCGGCACACGGGCGATTGCAAGTCAGGCGCGGACGATTTGCAGTTGGGATCAGATTTGTCTCGAACGCACGGCGCGCTGGATTGCCGACCGCGCCACGGAATTTGCGATGCGCGCCGGTTACATCGCCAGTAACGATAATCTTTACGACCCATACAATTACGTCTTTACCGTTCCCGGCCAGTTCACGGTGGATGAAGGCAATGACATGAAGATGCGGTTGCAAGCTCTCGGTCGCTGCATCATCTCGCGCGGTATCATTTCGGAAATGGACGGTTATCTGGCGGAAGAAATCGAGGAGCAACGCGCGGCGGAAGTGGATCGTTTGATGACGGCGGCGGAAAAACTGGCGACGGCGCACGATGATTTCACGGTGAAAGAAATTTACCTGATGCTGGATAACAGCGGCAGCCAGATGTCTTTCTCCGACCAAGCGAATCAGGACGAAGAAACCACCCCGCCCGGCACACCGCCGGCGAGTGGCGATAAGAAAACCAAACCGGCAACGGAATCTGAACCATGACTTTTTGGCGCGGCCATACTTTAACGATTGAACCGTCTCATGTGGTGCAGGGGCACGCGGTTATCCGCTGTCCCATCACGTTGAAAACCTTGCACTCGCACCCATCGCGCAAGGCGGCGGAAAATTATTGTCGCCGCAACGGTTATTCGTGGATGGAGCCGGTGCGGGATGTGGACACCGCCACTTTGGAAGAAAGAATCTAACTTATGCGCCTCGCTCAAATTATTTCGATGTTACGCACGGAACCGCTGTTTTGCGCGGCGGGCTACCGCGAAACGCTGTTGGACATCATTGACAGCCACGCGCTGCTGTCCGCGCAGGATTACAAACATTCACGCACGGGCAAAGCCAAGAGCGGTTCGGATTTGGAGATCGCGCAAATGGAAGTCGTGAACGGCATGGCCATCATCCCCGTCGGCGGACCGATTGGCATGAATCTTGGCGAATTTGAAAAAGGCGCGGGCGCGGTGGATGTGGATGACATTTGCGCGGAATTGGATCAGGCCGAGGAAGATGATGAGGTGCAGGCAATCTTGATGAATTTCGACACGCCTGGCGGCATGGTGATGGGCACGCCGGAATGCGGTGCGCGGATTCTGGCCGTGGAAAAACCGATTTACGCTTGGACACGCGGGCAGATGTGCAGCGCCGGTTATTGGCTGGCGAGTTGCACGAATGGCATTTTCTGCACGCCGTCGGCCAGCGTAGGCAGCATTGGTGTGTGCATGAGTTTCATGGATTTGAGCAAGCTGGCGGATAATGCCGGCATCAAAGTCAAATCGTTTGGTTCGGGCACTTACAAAGGCATGGGCACACCGGGCACCAGCTTGACGGCCGAACAGGAAATCTTTCTGAAAAATCGGGTGCAGATGCTCGCACAGCAATTCTACGATCATGTGCGCGCGCAACGCGGCCCGATTCCCGCCGAGGTCATGCAAGGGCAATCCTTCACCGGCGCGCAAGCCCTCGAACTGGGTTTGGTGGACGGCACCATGAACACGTTCGAGGAATTGGCGACGTTCCTGACGGCGAAATAATCTTCCGCCCGCTCCGTTTGGTCAAACGGGTTGACTGCCGAAACTTGGTGTATTGCGGTCAACTCCGCCTATAAAATTTTATGACCAAAATTTGGAATCTCGTTAAGGCTAACGCCGCCCTCGAATCCGCTAACGAAGCGGCTGACAAGGTTCTCGTTCAGGCAAAAATCTCCACGCTGAAAGTTGATGGCAAAGACGTTGCTTTGGCTGACGCCCCCATCGCGGCCAAAATCGCGGCGGTTGGCGCATTAGTCGCATCCGGCGAAAAATCGCAGGACGTTTCCGAACTCATCGCCAGCAACGGCCAGATTGCCGCGCAGGTCGAGGAATTGACCGGCAAATTGACGGTGGCCAACGCCACGGTCGCTTCGCAATCGCAGAAACTCACGGCGCTCGAAGGTGAACTCGCCACGGAAAAAGCCAGTGTCGCCACGCTCACGGGCAAAGTCACTGAAACCGCGAATCTCTTGAAGGCTTCCAACGACGAAGCCGCGCGCGTCACCAAAGAATTGAATGCGCAGAACGATGAGCTTTCTGCGCTGTGCGTCACCGCCGGCTGCTTGGAACTCAAAGGCGCAGACGGCAAGTTGCTCGCCAAAGATGCTTCCGAAACCGACAAATTGGCTGCGGCCAAGTCCGTTTCTTACGGAGACAAGTTGAAAGCCTATCGCGGGGCGGTGAATGCCGCCATCGCCAAGACGGGCGCGACTCCGCTGGAATTTCCGACCACGCCGCCCGGTCAAGCCGTGGAAAAGAAGCCCGAACTCAAAGGTGCCGACCGCATGAAGGCCGCAATCAAAATCGCCTAAACCAACCATCACCCAAACCAAACTCGCTTAAAATTTTATGGCAAATCAACTTTTCACCCTGCTGGATGTCACCAAGTTCGCCGGCAACGATCAGGAAGTCGGGCTGCTCGAAGCCACACTGACCTACGCGCCGGAATTGAACACCATCATGGGTCGCCCCATCGCTGGCACGAAATACAACACCATCCATCGCACGCTGCCCACCGTGGCATTCCGCCAGCCGAACAACGGCTCGGACACCATCAAGGGTCAATACCAGCAGGATTTGAAGGAATGCGCGCTCATTGACGCGCAGTTGATGGCGGACAAAGCCATCGTGGACGCGCAAGCCAAGAGCGGCCCGCACACCACGGTTGAAGATTTGCTCGTTTCCGCCGCGCAGGAATCCATCATGGCCACCTACATCACTGTGGGCGCGCAGATGTATTACGGCACGGCCAACGACGCCAACGGTTTCATCGGTATCTCGTCTGTCACCGGCAACTTGAATGCCGCGAAGAACAACAACCCCGCCGTGATCGGCGCGGGCGGCACCACAGCGAACGTCCAATCCAGCGCCTACTTGGTGTGGGAAAACGTGCGCGGCGCGCATTTCATCTTTGGCAACAACGCCGGTTTCACCATGCTCCCCGAATGGCGCATCCAGCAGGTCAACGGCGCGAACAGCAAGCCGATGACGGCTTACGTCAACAACCTCCAAGGTTGGGTCGGTTTCGCGGTGAACCATCACAATTCCGTTGCCCGTATCGGCAACATCAACCTCGGCACGGACAGCAAGCCGCTCACCGATAAACTGGTGGCTCAGTTGCTCTCCTACATCCCGTTGCAGATGCGCCAGGAAGTCATCGCCAACGCGAACGCGGGTGCGCCGAGCAAATGGGGCGGTGGTCTGAAATTGTTCGTCAATCCGCAGACGGCCTACTCGCTGCAACAGTCCCGCAGCCCAGTGTCCAGCGGCGTCGGCACGGCCATCACGCACAATCAGGCTTTGCAATTTGCGGAATTGCCCACGTCCAGCAACGGCATCCCGATTGTGATTACCGATAGCATCACGAACACCGAAGCCGTGCTCTCGTAAGCCGGTTGAACCACTGATTTAACCATCATGGCCAAAGAAATCAAATTTGGGTTTTACCACGTCACGGACGCCAAGCCGAAGAAGCTGACGGTCTTGAAGGAAAATGCCGACAAGACGGTTGACCTAGGCGAAGGCGACGTGCTGGTGGTGGGCAAGTGCCCCGTCGCCAGCGAACCCAAACACGGTCACTTTACCTTCGGTGAACTCCCGAAGGAAGCCGCCAAACCTGAAAAAACCGAAACCCCCACTGAATAAAATTTATGGCATCTACCCTCGCCCAACAATCTACGCGCGTTCAACAGGACGCATTGCTCTCCGCTAACATCGCGTTGCCCAACGCCGCGAACACGGTGAACACCGCCGCGCTCCAAGTCGGCGGCAACAGCGCCGGTCCGTTTCCGACCAATGGCCGTTTCACGGTCAAAGTCGCGACGACCCAATGCACGGGCGCCAACAGCAAGAACATCAACGTGTCCTTGCAGCACACCAGCCGCAACAGCGATGGCACGGCGGATAACGGCAACTGGGCGAACATCCCGGAACTCGCCGTCCGCACCATTGCCGGCAACGCCGCGAACTTTCCCGCTGCCACTTACAACATCCCCGTCCCGGATGCTTGCAAAGAATTCATCCGCGCTTCCGCCACCGGCGAAGCCAACGGCGGCAATTCCAGCGATGGCACCATCACTGTCACCCTCCTGTTCTGATCGGTTTGTTTCCTCCGTTCATTGTTTCCCGCCGCGCATCGAGAGGTGCGCGGCGGTTTTCTTTTGCAATGCTTTGACTGCACCATTTTTGTGAACATGAAGAAATCTCATCTATTCGCTTTCATCCTCGGTATTGTCCTCGTCGTCAGCACGGCGGCGGTCGTGCAGCAAACCACCGGCATTTTCATTTACAGCACCACGGCCAAAGATGTGCCGCTCACCGTGCGCGGCCCGACCAATCAAGCCAATCCATTCTTTGAAATCTGGAAAGGCAACACCCTTGTTTTCAACGTGGATTCCAACGGTTTGCTCATCGGCGGCTGGCAATACGGCGTCACCACCAATCTCGCCATCCTCACGCCTGGCCCGCGCACCAATACGCTTTACATCACCAACGGCGTGGTCAACGCAGTGCAATAAGCGCATGGACGCCAAGATTTATGTCGCGGTGCCGGTGTATGGCGGTTTGACGTTTGAGTTTGTGGCGAGCCTGATGCACCTGCAATCCGCTCCGCCCGTGCCGCTGGCCATCAAGTTTCTCCCCGGCGATAGCTTAGTCAGTCGCGCCCGCAATTCGCTCACCGCTGCTTTTCTGCAAAGCGATTGCACCCATTTGCTGTTCATTGACAGCGACCTTGAATTTTCCGGCGACCAAATCAAACGGTTGTTGGATCACAACGAAGATGTAGTGGCGGGTTTCTATCCCAAGAAAAAAGACGGGCAACTGGAATGGGTTTGCAACGCCCTCGATAATTCGCCCACCGCCAGCGGTTTGCAGGAAGTGCGCTACATGGGCACCGGCTTCATGCTGGTGAAACGCTCCGTGTTTGAGCAGATGATTGCCCGCTACGGCGACCAGATTGCTTACGCCCCCGACCACGCGCAAGAGACGACCGAATGGGATTTATGGCCCGTCGGCACCTACAAATTTCCGAACGGCGTCACCCGTTACTTATCCGAAGATTGGTATTTCTGCCAACGCTGGCTGGACATGGGCGGAAAAGTGTATGGCGACACCCGCATCATCCTGCGTCACGTCGGCCACGCGAAATATCCGTTGCAAAGCCAGATGAAAGACATCATCACGCCCGCGCCCGAAACTTTGACTGCCAAAGATTAACGGATGGCGGTTGATGCGGTTCAAATGTTACCGATTCGGCTGGCCTTCGTGCCGCCCATACTTACGCCGCAACCGCGTATCGCCGCCATCCCCCAAACCAAACTTCGTTTGGAATCACCTTTCAAAGACACTAATTGCACTAATTTTCACCAATTCATTTCGTGTTAATTCGTGGAATTCGTGTCTAGTTTCCCCCCGCAAGCCTACGGTTGAGCCATGAATCACGTCCGGCCGCGCGTAACCGCGCCTGGCGCAATTTGCTTTCGGCGGCGACGGTTTGCCGGCACGCTGGGCAATGCAGATACGGCTTGCCCGTGTGCGGGTTCAAATCGCGCTTGCCGTGACCGCACCGACGGCACAGTCCCTCGGCCAATTTCCGTTCCGCCCACCGCTGCTGATCGCACCGTTGCTCGACAATAAGTTGTTTTTTCTTTTTCATAAAACTTTTAGACACAGATTTCACGAATTCACACGGATTTCAAACCAGTATAAATCTTCCGGTCCGGCTTCGGGTTCAAGCCGTTCCCATTGCAATTCCAATTGGGCGCCGCAACCGCACGTTTTCCCCCAATTACCAGACTTGAGCAACGAATCATATTCGTGCTGGCAACCACATTGCGGACACGCTCTTTTATCGTGATAAAAAGAATCAATTTCCATTGGATTTAATCTGTGTTAATCCGTGGAATCCGTGTCTAGTTTCCCCGCCTTGCGCTTGCCCAACCGAGCTAGGTTGCGGATTTCCCCCCGATTCAGGTCATTCAACAATGACCGATAGATTTCCCCCACGCGCGCCACCGTCGCCGGTTCATCGCGCAGGAGCAACCCCGCCTTCATCAACCGACAAATCCCCCACGCCGCCAGCGCCGGGCGACCGTCTAAAATGTTTTCAAGCTGGGCACTCGCGCCGTCCGGTTCTTCCTCGGCTGGCGATGGTGCAGGATTTCCCCCCGATGGCTGCAACGCAGTTGCCTTTCCCCCGCGCTCGGATCGCATGGCGCGCCGATAACCGCGCTCGGCTAGATTCACCGCCGCGCTGACATTCGCGGGCGCGTGCCGCCACAGAAGGACGGTTAAATACTCGTCCGCCTCGCGGGCTAGGCCGGGATGTTCTTCGCGCAGGACCATGATTTCCAGCAGGTCAAAATCCCCCGCTGTGCAGCCCTCGGCCACCAGTTCCCACGCCCGCGCCGCGCGCTCCGTTTTGAATTTGGATTCACTCATAAAATTTTTAGACACGAATTACACGAATTTTCACTAATTAAAAACAGCTTCGGCTTCGTGTTAATTCGTGCAATTAGTGTCTATTTTCCCCCGCGCTTGGGTTGCTTGCCGTTGGCGGCGAATAAGATTCCCGCCAGTTCCAGGACTTTTGCCAATTCACCGCGCGAGAAGCAATTTTCACTCAGCCCGCTCCGGCCAAATTGCAGGGCGAGCATTCCCCCATCGGTGCGATCGATCCCCACCGTGATGCAATCGCCACCATCCCCGCGAAACTCCGCGCCGACATCCCCGCGACCGGCGGCAGGATGCGCGTAGGGAAAAGCGTAGGCCGGCAATTCCCCCTGCGTGGCGTTGTCTTTGGTCTGGAATTGCGCGGTAATAAACTCATCGCAATCAGGTTTGAATTCGTTTTTCATTTTGTTATGCGGTTGCGGTTTTCAATGTCCCCAGCGCGGCCATGTGCGCTTGCAACTGTTCAAAAAAGTTCGGCCCCGTCAATTGCGGTTCAATTTGCTCGGTGTAAATGTCGCGCAACACGTCCGCCGGTTGCATTGTCAGCTTCCCGTTGCGTTGCTGGCTGAAACAATAAAGGCAATGGCCGTGCTGCACCATCAAACGGCGACAACCTTTTTGGCGGACAAATTGCGCCTCAGTTTGAAAAATTTCAAAATTCATAAAATTATAAGTTAAAATGGATAAAGTTGGTTTATGCGGTTTAGCCGATATTCCCCCCGCGTGACTTGGCAATGGCGGCGCGCGCGCCGGTGATGGCTTCAAAGTCGCCGGAGCGGTCGCCGTGCTCAATTTCCATGTGGCGCAAAGCCGTTTCCAGAGCCGCCAGCAATTCCGGCGCGGCGGCAATCAAATTCAAATTTGCTGCCACTTCGCTATGTGTCCGCACGCTGTCCGGCGTTGTATAAACCTCAATGGATTCGACTTTTGCAATCGTGGCGTAACTCTTTTCTTCGTGCCGGACAAACCGTGTTTGCACTTCGTTATTGTTGTGTTCGGCAACCCACGGCCCCGGCGTGTGGCTGGCGGTGGTCGGTTCGGCAAACTTCGCGCGCGCCTCCATCATGGCCGGAGAATTCACGCCCGCGCCCGGTATGCCGCAATTCCCCCACCGCACGTTGCCATCAAATCCCCGCGCGTAGGTGCGCGCTTTCTCCCAAGCCAAATCAAGGCGGAAGCTATTTTGCTCAATGCGCTTGCCGTTGATGCACGGAAAATAATCCGCCGAGTTCGCCGCTTTCCGCACGCTCACTTTTTGTCCGTTGATGATTTCAGTTTTCATTTTATTTTGTTCTTTCGTTTTTGGTTGTTGTTGTTGATTTCCCCCGCCACGACTGGCGGGAAAGTTTTTTATCTGTGTAAATCCGTGTTAATCCGTGGTTAAAACTGCACCAGCCATTCCCGCGCCGGTTGCGGTTGCCGGATTTTGCCACTGTCCGTTAAATTCATGCCTTCCACGCGGATCAAACTACCCGAGCGCAGTTGGTCGCATTTCCCCCCGCGCAGTGTCACCTTGCCGCGATCCGCGCCGGTGTCCGCGTCCACGATGTTGACGCTCTGCGTTCCCCCAGCGTGCCCGGTGACGCGGCACAGCCAGATTCCCCCGCGCTTGCACGCTTGCATGTCGTCAAAGTAGGTTGCGCCCGCATCTTTGCGCACAACGCCCTCGCCGCCCGCCGCCAGCACGCGCGCCAAGAGTTCCCCGCCGTGCGGTGACGATGGGCAGAGCGGCAAGGCGTATTTCCCCGCGAGATCGCGCGCGATATGCCAGCGCCGCGCCGCCGGTTCAATGCGGATGTCGCGCCCGTTGACCGCCAGACAATCCCACACCACAAAAACGCGCGCGCCACGCCACGCTTGCCCCGGCAAATTGTTTTTGATGGATTCCCCCGCAAGGACATCCCCCCCGAAAGTGACGGTTTCAAAATTGCCATCTAACTTCTCTTGATAAATCGCCCCATCTTGTCCCCACGCGCGCCCCTGCTCGATGGTGACTAAAACTTTTGGCGGGTGGATTGAATAATCTGTTTGTGTCAGTGTCATAATGTTTTTGCGTAGGTTCGCCAACTGGTTTTAAGTGTCGTCAAAAAATGGTTGAATGTCAAGCGCAACAATTTTCCCCCGCTTCGGCTTGTTTCTCCGTCTCAATTTGAACATACAAGGCCGCAACCGGCGCGGACATTTCCCCCGAATGATTCAAGCCAAAAGCTAGGGCATCATCCGCGCGTTCAAACATCCCGCGCGCAACCAAAAATCCACCGTCGCGGACATCGCACGCGAATTTTGACGGGTGCGGATTGCCGCACGTTTCCGGGTTCAAGATGGAAAACTTGATTGCGCCGGCGACCTTGGCATATTGCAAAGCGTGGTTGCGTGTCACAAAACCACCTCGCTTTCTTTGCGGTGCATCAAACTGGAAAGGTATTCGTCCGCGCCTTGCACGCGGCATCCGTTGATCCAGCGCCAAAGGGCATTTTCATCGGCGAAAGTTTCCGGCACGGCCTCGCCGTATTTCCCCGCGATTGCCCGCGCCAACAGTTCCGCATGGGCGAAAGATAATTCGCGGCTGGCGGTGACGTATTTTGCGCCATAACGCACGAGCACGCAATCCGGCGCGTGCGCTGAACCGATTTGCTCCGGGCAACTGCCCGCGCTCCCGCCAGTGTCTTGGGAATGCGCCAGCGACATTTCCCCATCGCGCGAAAGCCAACGGCGTTTGCCGTATTCCATATCAATCATGCCATCAAATCCGGCAAAGGAAAATTCCCGCGCAATTTCATTCACCGTCGCCGACAACGGGCCATCCGTCCAACTCACGCGCACCGAACATCCGCCCGCGTAATTTTCCGAAGTCACGGAAAATTTTACTTCGGGAAAATGCTTTTGCAACGTCGCCCGCAAACAAATCGCGGTTTCAGCGGCGGAAATATAATCATTGCCCGCGCGCACTTTGTTCCAGACATCCAACGGCGTGCGGCATTTGTCCACTTGCCGTTGCGCCGCGTGCGCTTGCTTGGCCGTTTCCCGTTCCCGCACGGCGGCGGCATGGCTGGCGATGCGCGCCCGCGCTTGCGCCTCATCGCGGAAAGAATAAAACCAATCCGGCTTGGCGCGCTTGCCGGAAAAGGCTTTGGCGGTGATTTTGCCCGCTGTTGGAATGGTGAGATAAGCCACGGCGGAACAATCCGCCGCGCGAATCTCGATTGAATCTTTGGGAATGTAAAATTCCCTTGTGAATGTCATTTTCATTGTTTTTTTCGTTTCCTCGACAGGTTGCGGGATAATCCCCGCGAATGTTTAAGAGTCTAATTGATTTTATCTAAAGCGCAACAATTATTTTTGGAAAGGTGAATTCATTTTTCAGGCCGCGCAAAACGCGGTGGAATTCCCCCCGCCCGTGTCCCCCGCCATCAGCGCCGCCAGCGTTGCCCCAGCACGCTCGAAAATGTCCCGTGCGCTGCCCGGTATCGGCGGCAATACCACCGGCCCCGTGGCTTCGCGAAACGGGAAATTGCCATTGATAATTTCCCCCCGTTCATCCCGGCGAATGATCCACACCACCGGCGGCGCTTTGGGCGTCTCCGTTGCGGGCATAGTTTCAACGGGCGCGGCATCCTGGCCACTTTCCCCCCGCACACTACCCGCCTCGATTGACTTTTGCCAGCCGTCCGCAAATTTGCTTTCCAGTTCAGCGCGGGCAATCTCGAACGGCTTTTCCGGCTCCGGTAACTCAGCCACCAGTGGCGACACCTTTGCCAACTTTGCGGCGCGCGTGCTGGCAACCTTCGCGCGGGCGATGTCCCGGCAAACTTGCCCAAAATCCCCCCGCAAAGGCATCGCCCAGCCCCCGCGCGCGGGCGCGGTTGCGGTTACGCTTTCCGGCTCCGGTTGCGGCGCGGGCGTGGCAACTTTGCGCGGCGCGGGATTGTCAACGGTTGCCACAATCAAACGAGCGGGCGCAATGCCGCTTTTTTCCACAATATCGGATTTAATCACTTGCGCGGCGCTGGGGACATTTTCCCCCCGCAAGGGTGTTTCTACGCTGGCAACCGGCGCGGCTTTCCGTTGCGCTTGGCTGGCCTGAATTTTGGATAACCATTTTTCGCAATGCTGGCGGTCCCCAGCGGCCCGCAAGGTTTCCCCCGTTGTCCCGCGCGTGTCGGCTGATTCAATCACCATAAACCAAGCGGCCTTGGTAGGATGCGGCACAATAGAACATTCCCGCGTGACGCATTCAACGCGCGCCGGGCGTTGTTCCTCGGCGGTTTCATCATTGGCAACCGGCGCGGGCGCGGATGTTCCAACATTGTCAGACGTGACGGCGCTTTTCCAGTCAGACGCAAAACTTGCCACAATGCGGTTTTCCCGTTCGCTTGCCGTTTCAATTTTTGCCGGTTCAATAGCGGGCGCGGGCGCGCTCGTTTCATTGGTTGCAACTTCGTTTCCCCCCGCAACCGGCGGCGCAATGTTGCCAACGGGGAAAGCGGGGTGGTTTGATTCTAAAATATGGACCGTTGCGCCCTGGGCGTGTGCATTGTCAATTTGCCGTTGCATAAAATCCGCAACGGGCGCGCAAAGCATGGCCGGTATTTTTTCGCCGTTCGCTTTCGTGGCGGAAATGACAATTGCACCCCCAGCGGCGGCCGCTTTCGGTTGCGCTTTGCGGCGCGCGGTGATCGCGGCAACGTAGCTTTGCGCAAAAGCGGCTTTCTTTTCAGCATACCCCCGCACGGCAATGCGGGCGCGGCTATACGGGCGAACATCCATCGCCGCGCCGATCCGCGCGAAGTAAAGTTTTTCGCCGCCCGCGTGCCGGGGCAATTCCAGTTTTTCGCAATAGCTGGAAAACTCTTTTAGAATTTGCGCCCGCAAATTGTTTTCCGCCGTGGCAACCAAGTTTTTCAGGGCGTCAAATTTCGGGCCGTAAGTTTCGCTGGGGCGGATATAATCAGTGCGGCCCATTTCCGCATTTTTTTGGGCGGCATAATCTTTTATTGAAAGTCCCGCGCGCTTGGCGCAACGTAAATCATAGCCGTCCCATTTCATTTGCGGCTTATAGGCGGCAAGGTTTGAGCGTGCTAGAATAATCGCGCCGTGGCAATCAAACCGCTCCGTGCTGGGGATGTCGAGCGCGCCAAGGCGGGAAATGGTATCGCCAAGGCAAGGAATAGCCGCCATGGGATTTTTCAGCGCGGCGCGCAACTGGCGGCGCGCGGTGACTATCGCGCGCGCAGTTGCAATCGCGGGCGCAATTCCCCCCGCAACCGTTTCAAGATTGGCGCAATGTTCGCGGGCAATCACTTTCAAATTTTCTTTCGCCTGATTCTCGGCGGCGCGCAACTTGGCAAACTCTTTCGCGGCTTTCGCGGCCTTTAAGTTTGCGCTGAGATTTTCCATTCCCGCCGGTTTTTCAAGTTGGAATTCCCCCGTGTGTTTGTCGTCAAATCGGATCGCGGGAACATCTGCCAGCAACGCTCGCCACGTTTCGCAGTCAGTCCCGAACCGCATAACCATTTCAGCACGTCCCCCGAACTTGGTGACGCCGATAATTTTGACAGCGCCCTTGTCAATTTCCGCTTGCTGGCAATTGTCGGAAAATTCCAACTCAAACCGCGTATCACTGGGGAAAGCCGCAACCCATGTTTTCAGCTTGCCAACGGGCAAAAGCGCGGTGTTCAAAACTCCGTTCTGGAATTGTAACCGCATAACCTTGTCGGATGTTACCGCGTCAGTGTCGCTGGGGGTGTAACCTTTGCCGCGCAAGTCGCCCGCGTAAAGCGTGGCAAGTTTTTCGGCCTCAATAATAGTATTTTTTGCAATGGTAGTTTTCATGTTTTTTAGTTTTGCGTTAATTCGCCAATGGATTTTAGTTTGTGGTTTGTGTGGTTATTTTACGGCGTGAAAATGTTTGCCGATTGCCGATTGAAAATAGAATTCGCTTTTGCCCGTATTGGTGTTCAAAAGCTCGCAAAAAAGCTCCGCGACGAATTGTCGCTTTATGTTTTGCTTAATGACTTTAAAAATTCGCCCGCTTGTGTGCTGAACCATGATTTTAGTTTTCATTTTTTTTTGCGTTATCTCGCCAGATATTGCAAGCAACATCGCCCGCAACTGAAAAGAGTATTGCACACACTAAAGCGCAACACAATAGAAAAATAAAAAAACTTTTGCGGTTAACATCATGCGCCGTTATACCGCTCGCCCGCAGGCAAGTTATAACGCACCGCCGAACGTAAATCCGCGCGCCAAGCTGGGCAGGGCAGTCCGCAAAGCTGGTAACGTGGCAACATCGCCAGCGGATCGCGTAACGCTCGCCGCTAACCTTTAGCGCGTGCGGATCGCCAGCCCGTAAAGCTAACGCATAACGCAACCACAGCGGCTAGAGTTATAAAACCGCGCCGCGCTCCGTTATAACGGAGCGGCAAAGCTACTTTATAAAGTAAATACGCTTTGCGTTATCGTTCGCCGCTAAAGTAAAGCCACTAACCGCCCACCATACCCCACGCCGAAAGGATTCTTTTAGCCAGAACCGCCTAGATGCTAGTGACGGAACGGCTTTGTTTCCTTGTGAATGGTGTTTTTTTATCAAGTTAAACATTTGTTTTTGGTGATTATCGCCTTTGTTTGCAATGGGTTGGTGATGAGTAATGCGGTTGCGGGGTGGTGGTGATGCGTTTTCCTGTGCAAATCGCTAATGTTTGCAATGGTTTTGTGATGCGGTGGCTGAAATTGTTGTGTGGAAACATTGTTTTTTTCAAGTCAACAGGGTGTGTTTTTGACTGATTGGGGTTGTTGAATGAGCGTGCCAATGCCAGCGGTTAAGGTGGATGTGGATGTTTCCAGCATCCAGTTGGCGATTGATTTGGCTTCGACGCAGACGCGCGGCTCGATGGATAAGCTGTTGGGCTACACGGCGTATTATACGGCGGTGCGCGCGCAGAAGTATCTGCCAGCGGCGGACATTGCGACGATTGACGCGGAATTGAGCGAAACGGTGCAGGTCGGAAAAAGTGCGTCTAACCAAATGACGATGGGGCAGGCGATTGTGTTGGCTCGGATGAATCCGAATTCGCGGTTCAATCAGATGACTTCTAATCGGTGGGCGATGCAGCGGCCGTCATTGAGCGCGGCAAACTTTCAGCGGGCTTACGGCGACGGCGGTATGGCAAAGTCGGTTTTGTGGGAATTCATCAATAATGCCGAGGAACGGATGCAGGCCGCGCGCCATAGTTCTACGCATTTCCTAAAAAGTGGTTGGAAAGCGGTGAAGCAAAAGATTAAGGCGGCTGGCTTTCGCATTTCGGGCAATAGCCTAGGCGTCACGGAGACTTCGGACAGCAACAATTCTAATCGGTTGCCGATTGATTTGCTTGGCGATGCGCAGGCAGGCGGGCAGGGGACGAACAGTTCATGGATCACGATTGAAAACAAAGTGGGCACGGACGCCACGTTTCCGCGTTTGGCGGCGGAACACAATGCCGCGCTGATGGATTACGGCGTGCCGGCGTTGCAGCAAGCCTTGGATGAGCAAGCGCAATGGATGCGCGACAAGTATTTTCCGCGCGCCGAAAATGAAATTGCGGCGGCATGGAATTCCGTGCCAGATGCGGGCGCGTTTGTGCCGGGGACGCATACGCGGGCGGTGGCAGCGGCGGAAGATGAAGCGTTAGCGGAAGCGGGCGGCGAATTGGTGGCGTTCACCTAACTTTGACTGATTGCCTTTGGAAATGGCTGATTTGACTTCATTGCCCTCGAAAGTTTGCCGCGCGATCCGGTTTTACCTGATTTCTGCGGGCATCGTGGATGCGGACCATTGTTATCATCAATGGGACAGCCGCGCGCGGGCGTTCAACGACCAGCCGATTGTGGACGTGCTGATGAAACCCATTGGGCCGGAGATGCAATACATAGGCAACGACGTTTTCATCGTTGAGATTCAAGTCAAATTCCAATGCGTTGAGCAACCGGGCGAACAGGCCGAGGCGAAGCGCGTGGCGTTTGACGCGATGGTGGGCAAGGTGCGCCAGCAAATGATGATGTCCGACGACGGGCAGACGTTCAGTTACGTCATCAAAGCCATCAACAACGCCGCGTATGCTGCGACAGCTCCGCCCGGCGATAATGGCATTGGCGACCGCGTTGCGGCGGCAAATGCTGATCTGAACGATTTCACCATCGTTGAACTGTATCAAGACATTTACGGCAACGCGAAGTCCGAGGAAGTGAATTGGGCGGTGGTGCAGCGGTTCAAAGTGGTCGCAAACGAAACGAAGATTGCCGGTTACTACTGATTTTATGAATGACTCTGAAAAAACAACCGTCAATCCCGAATTGCCGCCACCCGCGCCAGGCTTTTGGTCGTTGCCGGGCGGTGCGGGCGGTTTGTCCGGCTCGGTGGATGGCGTTTTGGCGGTGATTGCCGACTTGAAAAACGTGCCTGCGCACGACAAGGCATCGTTGGCCGAGCGTATCAAAGCGCATTTGGACGGCACGGATCACAATTTTGTGAAGGTTCACGCGCACGCGCAAATGCGGGATGATGCGGGCGGACGGCATTCCATCCTCGTTTCCGACATTTTGAGTAAGAAGGCGCTTTGACTTTGCTTTATTCACGATGAAACGATTTTTCCTGCTCCTGTTTTTAGCGTGTGCGTTGCTGATGGTGCCGCGCGCCGAGGCGACGTTGTATCTGGTGACGGCAGTTTCCACCAACATCGGCACGGCCTCGACGAATTACGGCACGCCTTACAACACTTCGGAGCAAGACCACTTCATTTCGCAGACGTTTCAAATCACGCACACGAATCTGCTCACGACCACCAACCTGACGCTGATTTACCGGGTGACGTATGACGGCGGATTGACGTGGGCGAATGTCACTTCGGCCAGCGGCGGCAGTATCACGAATTGGACGACGGGCGGCACGAATACATCACCGGAAACGTGGCTACCGTTCGGTAATACCGGCGTGAACATCACGCGCAGCAATCAGGTGGTGGCGGTGACGCAGACCAACGCCAGCTTTACCGTTCTGGGCGCGTGGAACAACTGATAGTTGACTAACCCGTGTTTTTGAATTTATGGCCGACGAACCCACTATCACCGCCGCAGACATCGAAGCTGCGTTGAAAGAATACAACGAAGCCGCTGATCGCGTGGCCGTCATCAAGAAATATCCGTTTCTCGTGCCGATTTTGAACAACCCACAACCCACCAAATAATTTATGGCAGCACCTATCGTTCGCGGTAAAGCAGTCGTCGCCGGTGTCAACGGCACCTTCGACGCCTACCTCTATTCCATCCAACAGACTGGCAAAGCCACGCAGAATTGGGAGGAAGAAATCATCAAGGACGCCGATGGCGCGGATATTTCGTGGCTTGCGCGTAATGAACACCTGACGCTCGATTGGGGTTTGAAACTCGTCGGCGATACCGTGGCGCACGCGATGGCTCCGGCGCAGGTTGTGGCTTACTCGGCGGGTTCCGCTGGTTCAGCGGTTTCCAGCCTCGGCCAGCCGTTCCTCGCGCCGTTGAGCGCGGTCAATTTCACCGCTACCAGCCCGACGCAAGCATCCTTCACTGGCACTTATCAGGTGTTGAGCGGTAACGACGTGGACATCGCCAACACCAAAGTCGGTGATCTGGCGTTGAAGCTCCGGCGCTACGCGGCGAGTGCGCAGAATACTTTGGCCAACACCGTGCCGAGCTAATCCGTCTGGCTTTATCAAGCGCCCGCCGCCGAATTTTGGCCGGCGGGCGTTTTTATTTTCTGAATCATGCACGAAGTCTTATTTTGCGAATCGCTCCGGCCCAAGCAGCATTATTGCCTGTTCGTCCCATTGCGGGCGTATGCGCTCGGCCACGAGGTCGAATTGTGGCGCACGGAAAACAAGCTGTGCCAGTTATCGGGCGCAGAATTTGACAAATTGCCAGCGGCGGAACGCAAGCACGCGCTCATCATGGCGGTGGACATCTGTTCGCAAGCCTGGGGTGAATACGCGGCGAGCGAGGCATTGCTATCAAGCAAGCCGAGCATCTTCAATTACCGGCAATGGCGCAAGGTGCGCAAACTGAATGGCGTTTGGGAACGCTGGCGCCACGCGACGGATCGGATGACGCCGGCGGAATGGGATTTGGCCACCGTAGATTTCCGCATTTACCTCAACGCCGGACGGAGCGCGTTGCCGACGTTGTATTCCGGTAACGAAGATCACGCCAGCACCTACGAAATGTTGAACGGCGGCGAAAAGTTGGAGAAAGGCCGCGCGCCCGGTAGTCCATTGCTCGCGCAACTCATAGAGTTCGCGCAAAAACGTGATTTGCGGTCGGTGTTCGGCGTGGAATCGGTGTTGGACGTGCCGTTTGCCGGTTGTTGCAACCTGTTTTTTGGCGCGCTGGAAAGCGAAGGGCGGTTGTATGTGATGAATGACAAGGAATTGGCACAGGTGAATGAACTCAAAGCCATTCGTGAGACGCAACGCACCGAAAATGCCAACGCGCAAACCGCGTGGGATGCCTGCACCACGGACGACGAACGCCGTGACGTGCTGAAAAATCATCCGCGCATTTTTAATATCAGTCCCGAAGCCGTGAAATTTGCCAACGACGAAGCCATGAAACAACAGGAGAACCAATGCCAGCCCTAAAAGTCCTGTTCACGGGCGATACGACTGGTTTATCGGCGGCATTTGGCCGTGCCGAGGCGATGGCGGCATCGAGCGCGCGCCGGCAGGCGGCATTGATTAACCGTGCTGTCACCGCGCCGAACAATCCGATGTCAACGATGTGGCGCGGTAGTGCAGGCAAAAGCGCCTCGGAAGATTACGCAAAATGGTGGAATGAAACCCTGATGGCGGCGGATTTACGAGCCGCATCACGGAGTAACACCGCCCGTTCATTGTGGCGTCAGCGCGGCAAAGACCGTGCGGAAGCCGAACTCGCTGGCGAAATCGAAGCCGCATCACG
>Ga0214206_1000056_pt1 | contig 30266 bp, 45 predicted proteins | sample TroBogEpilimnion_26_FD_153044 | JGI IMG/M metagenome (GOLD analysis project Ga0214206, IMG submission 153044) | Freshwater microbial communities from Trout Bog Lake, WI - 07JUL2009 epilimnion | ecosystem: Environmental > Aquatic > Freshwater > Lake > Epilimnion/Euphotic zone | place: Trout Bog...
TGCGTGCGCGGGTTCAGGATCGGCACGGGATCTGCGGGAATGACAATTGAGCGGAGTTGCTCCTGCGGCGTGTCATAGCAGGTATTGCAGACAAGCAGGCGGATGTTCTGCAAAGACGCGCCGCGCCAGTCGAACTGCCACTTGAGTTGGACGTGGTTGTAGCGAAAGCCGCATCTGTCGCATATGGCGTGGGCCTGCGGCGACGTTGCGCTCGTTGATGCCCGGCCTGCCTTGGAAGCGTAACCCATGTCTGCGCCCCCTTACGGCCTGTAGTAGCCCATGACTTGGGGCGAGATGTATTGCTGCGCGGTTTCGACGTTCTGCTCGGCGGCGATTGTATAGGCCTCGTCGGCGAGGGGCTTGAGGAGCTGCGCCTTGTCTGGCGCCCAGATCACGGCCAGACGGGCCGCGAGGCCGTAGGCGAAGGCGTCCATCCAGAGGAAGGGGATCTCGACCTGCGTGCCATTCTGGAGGACGCTATCCTGTATCTGCCGCACGCGGTAATACTTGAGGTATTGCGCGCTGTAGCCGTCTGGAACCTCCCAGAGTGTAACGGTTGGATTGGGCGAGATCAGGCGGTCGAACCAGAACGTCGTCGTGAAACCCTGCTGGTCCTTGTTCGGATAGCTGGCGTATTCGCTGCGGCTCACCGGCATGATGATGCGGTCGATAGGCTGTCCATTGCCATTGTCGATGGTGACGTAAGCATCGAGCATTGTGACCGTATTCAGCGGCACGTCGTAGGTTTTCTGGCCCTGCACCAGCGGGACCGTGATCAGGTCCACCGCCCACAAGTTCACGCCCCTGTTGCTCCAGTTCGCGCACAGCATATTGGCGGCCATGCGGGCCGCCTCCATGTGTTCCTGAAGCAAAGACGTGTTCCGAAGCCCGCAGAGGTTGTACGCATAAAGCGTAAGCTCGCCGAGCGACGGATTGAACGTGTAGGTGCCGCTCGTGGCCATCTGGGCTCCTTAGAGGCCGGTATCGTTCGCGATCAGGACGCCGCCAATGTTGACGCTGACGACGGCCGCAGTGGCGGCGCTGGAGGCGATCTGCCACCGCAGGTCCGTCTTCTCCGCATAGGGGAGCGGGAAGTGGCGCTGCACTTCATAGGTCGTGTTGAAGGGTGTCTGCACGATGACCTTTTGAACGCCAGCCGAAGAGTTGGTGACGGCGCGGTACGTCGTGTAGTTGGCGGTGTTGCCATTGAAGGACGAGTAGGCGCCGTAGCGATAGCCATAGAAAGTGTAACCGGCGGGCACCGTAAAGACGGCCATCTGGGTCTGCCCGATGCTGGACGTTGTGCCGTTATAGACCGCCGTGTTGATCTGCGCGTAGACGGTGCCGCCATTTGAAAGCGAAACGACGCCGGCGGGATTGGTCGCGCTACCAGCGGAGACAACCATGCTATTGATGCGCAGATACTGCTTGGTCGTCGGGACGTTCGTCGTGCCGTTCAGAGCCAGCGTCTCGGAGATGATCGCATAGTTTGCGTCGAGGCCGTTGATGGTGATTGAGGCCGTATCTGACACGCCGGTGCTGACGAGCTGCATGGTCACGGCGGAGCTGGGAAACACATACTCGGTCGTCCCCATGTTTTCCCAGACGGTACGGAAAGTGCCAGCAGTCGCGGGCGTCGTTCCGTAGGCGAAGATGTTTTGCTCGGAGTGCCAAGAAATCTGACTGCGCGCGACCTGAAGCTCAAAGGGCTCGAACAGGCCGGACTGCGTGATGGAATATGCGACGCTGCCCATGTTTAGCTCCTCTTACCAGCTCGCGCTGCGGCTGCGTTGTCGATCAGATTTGGATAGGGACGGCCCGCTGCGCGAGCATGGGCCTTGGCGGACTGAACCTGCTTGCGGTTCAAGTGCTTAACCTTCGCGTCCTTGGGTGCGTCTTTTTCCCAGAAAGGTTTGTCCATCTCAGCAATCCCACTTTCTGAGCGACTTGTTGATGCGACTGTTCGGATCTGCTGCCTTGGCTGACCCAGTCATCTTTCGCTTCATGCCCGTCATTCTAGCGCAAAAGCTGTCTTTGCGCGAGCCGCCTTCGGGCTGCGGGCGCTTAATGTCGTGGCCTTCGGCCTTGAGGGATGCCCGCCCCTTGGCGTTCAATCCGCCCTCGGAATTTTTTCCCTCTTTTCGTGTCCATGCACCAGACATGCGTCACCTCATGGAAATGCGGGGGCACGAAGGCCCCCGCGCGCTCTACTAAGTCGGGGAGGACGCCCTTAGTAGTGCGAAGCCTTGCCACGGGGCGTGCCGGAGGCGGCAGACGACAGGACGCCACCACCGCTCTTGCGGGGCTTGCGGCCAGCGTGGTGCGCAGCGTGCTCGCCGTGCATGTGCTCGACATGCTTCTTGTGCTTCATGTGGTGGGCTTCACCGCCATGAGCCTTGTGCATTTCGTGCTCGGCGTGATGCTTCTTGTGCTTGGCATGATGAGCCATGCCGCCATGCTTCTTGTGCATTTCGTGACCCTCATGACCTTCGTGGTGCATCATGCCGCCATGCTTCTTGTGCTTGGCGTGGTGCTTGGGGGCGCCGCCGTGCTTGAAGCCGTCGTCACCCTTTTCAGCCTCTTTGAAGACATTGCTGCCGCGAGCGTTGTATTCTTCACGATGTTCGCGACCGAGTTTCGGAGCAGTACCCTTCATGATTGCCTCCTATGGCAACAGTTCAGTGGATTACGGGACGAGGTTGAGGGCCTGAACGTAGCGAACCGTCAGGTAGCCGGTGCCCGATCCAGTGTTTGTGGACAACAGGTAGATGCGGACGTCAGTGGCGCCGATGTCGACCCAGTTGTTGACGCGGGTGGCGCTGGTGCCGGGGCTGACGGCGACGCGGCCAATGGCCACGGCGGTATTGTCAGACGCAATCGCCAGCTCGGTTGCAGTGGCGCTGGTGCCCACGTTGAAGGTGGAGGCGGCGCCGGTCCATGCCACGTTAACCCACAGGTCAATTGAGACGATCTGGCTCTGGGCCGGGATCACGATTGAAGTGGTGTTGAGGCCAGCCACAGTGCCGTTGGTCGCCTGCGTGACGGCAACGGTCTGAGCCATCTCAACATAGCCCACGTTGGCCACGTTCTGCCCGAGGGTAGTCCCCGAGGTATTCAAGATGTCGCCCGCAGTGAGCGGGCCGGTGAATGTAGACATCCCCATGACGGGTACTCCTGCACGATGAGATCCCAGAGTCTGTGCAGCGTCCGCTAGGCCGGTCGCTGGGATCAGTTGCCTAGATCATTTGCCAACGGAGTGCTTCCTGATGTAGTCGGCGCCCGCAAGCAAAACTTCTATGTCGTCCTTTGCTTGACCCAACATGCTATTACAAGAATAGCACAAAAGTTCACGCACGGAACCAGTCTTGTGGCAGTGATCGACGGCGAGAACGCGAACATTCCCGTGGCGATCCTTGTCCGTTTCTGGAAGCTTGCAAATTGCGCACTTGCCATCTTGGACACGGTACATTTCGGCGTAATCGTTAAGAGACATCCCGTAATAACGCTTCAGGCTATAGTGCCTTTGCTTTTCACGAGTGGTCCTATTAATTACGCGGCCATCAGGGCTTATTGTTCTTGTTGTTGAATTGGACAGCTTGAGATTTGAAATCTTCAAGTTTGCCGTATCACCATCTTCGAACATAACCGACTTGTCTGGCCACACGCCGTAATGCAACATCCACGCAACTCTTGAGGCGACCATTTCCCGATCTTTATACCGAATATAAAGGTAGGATTTTGTTTGCCCCGAAGTACGGTGGCGGGTACTTTTTACAGTTCCTGCCGCCATACCTTTTTTGACATTCTTGGAAACATCCACTTTCCAGATAAAAGAACCAGCTTCGGGGTCATAAGCGATAGCTTCAGAAACTTCGTCGTAACTAAGCTCTTGCAGTCTCATGTCTTTCTCCTACTTAGACAACCTTAATATAAGGCTGTTTTCTAGAAGGTCAACTTGAAACTTGTATCGCTCATAACCCCGCTAACTAGTTGATTTCATTAGGTCGGGAAGGATCCATAGATAGATCTCCAGTTGTAGTACCCGAACGAGTAGCGTTCGTATCCTTTAACTAAGAGGTTGTCTGTAGTGAAGTCGACCTGCATGTCTGTTTCAAACTTGATACGTTCCATATAGGAAAGGCCATCAATGTTAGTCAACAGGAACCATGCGCGGGTCGAAGTCAGGTAGTCGTTGACCATGTAGCCTTCCGGGAGACCGCCTGCGGTCGAAAGAATGGCGTTCACGTCATTGTCTGCCGTACCGGGGCGCAGCTCGGTCTTCGTCAGGCGGATCGCCACCGGCTCAAGAGCGGGCGGGATGACCAGACGACGACCGCGAGCGAACACCTTCAGACCGGCCTGATCGCGGAAGTTCGTGCGGATGGCGATCATGCCAGCCAGCAGCGTGCTCTCGTTCAGGTCGTAGGTGGCGTAGTTCGAGATCGTGCCGCCATCAATCGGATGGCTGGCAGACACGAGGGCAACGCCGTCGCCGCCGACCGCCGAGTTATAGGTGGTCGCGGTGTTCAGCACGTTGGCGCCGTAGATTTCCTTGGTCTGGGCAAAGGACTGCGTCAGGCCGAGGTTGGAGGGAGCGAACTGGCTCTTGTAGAGGTTGTCGTCAATGGCCTTGCGAGTGATCGCGTAGCCGAGGCCGATCTCAGTGTGCTCCTGATTGTAGACGAAGCGTTCGCCCGCCGAGTTGTCGAAGGCGGTCTGGCCACCTTCAGTCTTCAACTGGGCATAGCCAAGGAAACGCATCTCAGCGGTGCGCTCCAGAGCCATCTTGGAGTCGTGCTTCGTAAAGATCTTGTCGTACTGGACAGGGATCTGTTCGTACTGACCTTCAACGCCCCGGAGGCCGGGGAGGAGGAGGTCTTTAATGGCAGAAAGATTGACAGCCATGATACCTTACTCCTTACACGCCGGTGAAGTTGCGGGTAGCAACATTGTTGAGCGCCACGATGGCCCAATCATAGGCCTGCCCGTTGGCGTAGGAGCCGGGGAAGGACGAGACGGTGGGCTGGTACACGCCGACGATCTTGAAGGGAGCGTTGACGTTGTAGGTGGCGGTGTTGAGGGTGGTGGTGTCGAGATACGCGCCCGAGATGCCGTTGGCGGCATTGCCCGTGCCAATCGCGAAGCCGATGGTGGCATTGATGTCCGTGGGGAACGCAATGCCAGTGCTGTCGGACTGGGCGATGAAGCGGGCGTTGGGGTCGTTCACGATGTAGCCGGTGACATAGTTGCCAGAGGCAACGTCAGAGCCGGGCCAGTAGTTCGACCACACGGTGCGCTTCTGCGCGACCGAGAGGTACTGACAGCCGACGAAGATGCCAGCGATGCCGAGGGCGGCGGGGGTGGCGCCGGTGGACGCGGCCTGAGCGACGGAGCCGTCAGCCTGCTGCGTTACGGGGTCGCCGAAGTAAATCGCGGATGCGTTGTAGTCAATAACAACGGCGACCTGCTCGTAGGTGGGAGCAGAACCATTGCCCTGATACTGACGGAAACCGTAGGGCGCATTGGTATTCGCCATGACGGGTTCTCCTTTTTACGGGAAAGCTCGTCACTTCACACCGGGGAAGCTCGGAAGCCGGGGGTAGGCGAACCTCCCACGCCGGGGGGAGGTAAGGCACAATGTGACCTTGACGTAGCACTATAAACAAGTTCGCAACAAAAGAAAAGGGGGCCAATTACGGCCCCCTTCAACTCAGAGATCCTCGGGGATCGGCATGTCAAATTTCTTGGAGATGGTCGGCTTGACGCGGTCCATCGTGCCCTCTGGCGTGCCGGAGAGCTGGGCCTCCTTGATGCGCACCTGATCGCGGGCGCGCTTTTGCTCAATGCGGCGGACCTCCTCCGAGATCTCGGTGGGGCGCTCCATGAGCATCATGCCCTTGCGCTCAATGGTGCCCTTGGTCCAGTTGGATGGCATCATCTGCGGGTGGCGGCTCGACGGCACGGGCTCCCAGCCCTCGCGGGCGATCTGAACCGTGTAGGCCGGATCTTCTTGGTTCCAGATCGTGTGGCGCTTCCACTCGTAGGTCCAGCCGTCCGGGATGATGTCCTTGGGAATGTAGAACTCATCCGTGCCCTCATCCATGCCGCCATTGTCGTCGCGGATCTGGGCGGCGCGTGCGGCCGCGCGTGCGCGAGGGTCTGCCTCACGAAGCTCGGGGCGCAGGGACGCGCGCTCAAGGACGGGGGCGGCCTGCGCCACCTTCTCGGCGATTGCTCTTTGAAATTTACCAGTCATTGCATGCGTCCTTCTTTCTTGAGAAGCGCCTTGTTGCGGGCGTAGGCTTCCTCGGTCATGCCAAGGTCGCGGGCGGTTTCTTTCTCTTCACGGGTCAGGTAGGCGCTATTGCGCGACCCGGTCCCGCTGCCATTGCGGCTGACGGGGGCGGCGGGCGGAGCGCGACGCTGCGTGACCTTGGCGGCGCCAGACGTGGGGTCTTCGTCGTATTCAGCCGCCTGACGGCGGTTGATGCGCAACGTGTCCTCGATGACGCTGAAGTAGTCGTCGCTGTCGGGCTGGTATCCGTCGGCGACGGCCAGATTGTGGGCGGCGACCATCTTCTGGTACATGCGGGGGTCCGTCACGCACTGCGGGTGGCGGCGGACCCAGTCTGCGGATCGAGGGGAAAGCTGCGAAGCAAGCTCCTCGACGGGGTCAGAGTGGCGCGGAAGCTCGGGCGCCACGACTTTGGGCGCACGTTCCATGTGGGCGCGGCCCCGCTCCAGCTCCATGAGCTTGGCGGCGTTCGTGCCCATCGTCTCTTGGATCTCGGCGGCCTTCGCGTAGTCGCCAACCGACATCGCCTCGCTGTAGTTTAGCTTGAGGATCTCGTTGTTGCGCTTGACCGTGTCGATGGCGTTGCGAACGAGCTGCAAATTGGTGTCTTGCGTCTCGTTTTTAGCCTCGGCGGCGGTCTGAAAAGCCATTCTGGCCTGCTTTTCAGCCTCAATACGGGCCGCGCGCTCCTGTTCGAGCTTCATTTTAAGCTCTTTTATGCCCTCATCGGGTTCAAGAGCGTCGTTTTGAGGAGTTTCGTCCTCATTTTCGACTTTTGCGGCCTCTGGAGCGTCCTTTTTAACGTCTTCAACTTCATTTTCGACGTCAGCCATAGGTTATCTCCTCAATAAACATTGTCGGGGTGCGGGATGCGGGCGCGCACGGCGGTGTCGTCGAACATGCGGCACAAGACGCCGTTGACGGTGATGTTCCACCCGTCGCTGGGGCGAAAAACGATCCAATCTCCAACGTCCAGACCGAGGTCGGAGAACCATTTTCCGTCTTCATCAACGAATGCGGACGGCCCGGTCTTGATGATCAGGCCGACTTTGGACTGGTGGCGGTCTTCATCGCGGGCCTTGCCGGGGATGATGACGCCGCCTTTGGTCATTTCGGGGCGGATGTAGACCGCCACGAGGACTTGTGTGTTCATCAACTCAATGTCGCTGATGTCGCCAAGGTCTTTTAGGAGGGTCTCCTTGGGGTCGGCCTCATGAAGCATGGCGATGTTGTGGTGCGCTGACACGTTAGACATTATTCCCCCTCGTTTGCTGGTCACGGCTACAAATAGCGGTCGCCTCGTCGCAGGCATCAAGTGCCATTCGGAGGCCGCTTATTATTCCTACTTGGTGTTTGTAAGTTGGGAAATCAATCGTCGCCAAACCTGTGGAAAGGTTTTCTTTCCGGTCTTCTATGGCTGCGATAATTAATTTCTTCAGTTCGCGCTCGAAGAGCGTGTTGAACGTAAGCATAGACCCCTCTTTGCTCCCCCTCGATGTAAGCGGGACGGCTGGTAGAGGGGGTCAAACCAGCCGTCCCTTGATCCGCGAGCCGACCGAACAGCCCGCGAATATTTTAGCCGCGACGCTTCTGGATCTCGGTCTTCTCAATGCGACCGAGGCCTGAACCGGCGCCTGCATCCATGTCCTTGTAGGAGCTGTACACCTTGCCGCCAGCCTTGCGGGGCATGGGGTGCATGCCGCCAGCCGGAGGCATCGGGGGAGCGCCCATCGGAGCCCCGCCCATTGGCATGCCGCCACCCATCGGAGGCATGCCCATCGGCACGGGAACGCCGCCGCCAGCCGGAGGCCCGCCGGCGGGAGGCATACCCGGCATGCCCGGAGGCAGGCCCGGAGGCAGGCCCGGCATACCGGCGTCGGCGCCCTTGGGGTTGATCATGATGTTGATGTGCGTGCCCTTTGCCTTGCCCTTGGGGGCCTTGCCCTCGGACAGCGCGCCGCCACCAAACTTGTTGGCGCGGTGCAGGTGCTTGAGGGTCTCGGCGAGGTGGGCGCGCTTGGCAAGCTTCGGATTGGAGCTGTGCTCGGCCTTCGCCAGCTTCTTCGCCGGGATTTTCTCGCCCATCGGGACGTGCAGGGACTTGTGGAGCGCGCCCTTGTGCTCAATGGCGCCCTGTATCCACTTACCCGCCTTGCCGCCATGCTTCAGGCCCTTCATGGACTGTTGCTTGTCGTGCTTTTCGTCGAGCTTGGAATTTTCCCAGTGCTCAAGGGTCATGCCGTGCTTCTTGGCGAGCTTGCGATCCTCGCGCAGATCCTGCTTGGAATGCTCCCACTCCATGTGCGAGACCTTGCCGCCCTTCTTGAGGGCGGGCGTGGCCTGCGCCCCCGTGAACTTGAGGAACGACGGGGAGTTCACGTTGGGCATGGGGGCCTGCGCGGCAGGCACGATGCCACCATAGTCGTAGTGCTTTGCCTTGGCGCGGCTGGGCTTGGACAGGTTTTGATCGTGCTTTTCAGTCGCGATCTGCTGCTTGGTCGAGGGCGCCTTCTTGCCAGCCTCGTCCTCCTGCGGCCCGTAGTGGACGTTGCCGCCATCCTTGCGCTTGGCGCGACCGCCACGCTTATGAGCCTCCTCGGACATCTCGCGCAGGCGGTCCTTGTCCTGCTGCGAAGGTCCACCAGTGGGCTTGTAGCTGGGGTCCGTCTTGGGCTCGTAGTCGGGGCTGTTGTAGCCGAGGTTGTCGCGGATGCGGTCGGCTGCGGAGCGTTCACCGCCACCGGCCTTCTTCGGAACCTTGCCGCCCTTCTTCATGGGGGGCATGCCGGGAGCGGCGGCGCGGGGCATGGCCATCGGCGCGGGGCGGCCGGGCATAACGGGCATGCCCTTCGCTGCGGCCGCCTTGGCCTTCATGATGGCCAGCATGCGGGGATCGGGGCCAGCGCCAGAGGCGGGAGGCATGCCGGGGCCACCGAAGGCCTTCTTGGCGCGGCCGCCAGATTTGAGGCCGTGCATCATGGCGTCGATGTAAGGCTTCAGGATGCCGCTGGCGGTGCCGCCGCCCATGTCGCGGTGCGCACGGCCGCCGGTCTTCAAGGCGCCGACGTGCTTCTTGCCGGGGCGCTCGGCGTTCGCTTCCTTCTGGTCGCGGTTCATGAGGCTGTCGGCGGTCAGGGCGCGGCCACCGGACTTGCGGGGCTTGCGACCAGCGTGGACGTGGGCCTTGGCGCCAGTAACCTTGCCGCCCTTCTTGAACTGGCGCTGGGAGATCGGGCGCATGCCCGTCTTCACGTCCGCGTTCAGGGGCTCGGCGGGCGTCCAGTTTGAGCTGTCCACCTTCTGATCTTTTTCACCGGCGAGGCGCTTGGCCTTGCCCTTCATGGCCTCGCGGGCCTTGTGCGCCATGCTGTACATGCTTTTCTCCTCGGAGTTCCGGCGTCCCGGTTGCCACGTTGGCGTTAGTGAGTATACACTGAAACGGTATTCATTAAACGCCCCCTCATGGAGATCTATTATGGCCGTTGTTCGCACGTTCCCCAGTGGCTTCAAAATCTGGGACGGCAAGCTCACCAAGCAAGAAGAAGCCGATTTCTACCGCCGGATTGGCGGTGGTCCGACGAAAATTTTGCGCTCTAACCCTCATTGTCCTGCCGCGCAACCAACGGCGCCAAGAGCGCAGCGCCAATTGCCGGAAGAACCGTCCCGTTCTTGAGCGCAGCTTCAAGACGATCAATCCAGCCCGGACCTTCGCCAATGATACGGCGTGAGCGTTGGATGTCATCGCGAGTGGCACCCCACTTGCTTGCCCACTCTTCATCGCGGGCAAGGTTATTGAGCGCCTTCTGCGGGATGTCTGCATTACGGTTGAAAGCCTGACGAATGCCGGGTGTTTGATTGACTTGCTTGAGGAGAGCGCGAGTAGCGTCACCAGATCCGGGCTTGGCAAATTCGTCTTCATAAGACAGGTAGCCGGTGTCAACACCGGGTTGTATTTTAACGCGCTGCGCGCCGGTAGAACCTTCAGGGCGGGCAAGTTCGATAGCCCTTTCAACTTGAGCCCGCGCGTCGCGAGAAAGTTCTGGGGCACCGGGGTAAAAAGACGTGGCAGTAATGCCTTGGCCGGTATCAACAATGTCGTTTAGCCCATGAGGCGAAAGGCCTTCACGCATTTTAACTAATTCATCAACGGTCGCGGGACGATCCATCGGCAAGAAATAGCTGGTGGAAAGTTTAGGGGCTCCGCCAGCCCAAGGTTTATGCCAAGCACCAGCATTTTGTGCATCAATGTAGGCACGCGTGGCTTCGCCAGCATTCAGCAACGCACGGTCAGCAGGCGCCACGCTTTTCGCTTCGCCAGATTGGAAAGCAATCAATGGCCGCGCCACTTCGCCCGGATTGGTTTCGAGAACACCAGAAGGCGTCGTGTACATGCCCTGCATCTGATTTGTCGGGCGAACGCGCATCGACACGCCAGTGTTGGGGATGCCAAGACCGGAATAGATTGCGTCTCGATTGCCGGGAGCGAATGCCCAAGAACTGCGAGGATCTGCGGCAAAGGCATTGCGTTCTTCCTGCGAGGCGCCAACAGAGCCGGGCAAGTGCTGCGTCACGGAACCCGGCTGGGCTTCGTGCGTGGCGAAAGCAGTGTGCTTATCAAAGGCGTCACCAATCGTTTTGTTAGCTTCTTGAAAAGCATTTTCGTAGGCAAGTTCTTTGGCAATATCCATTTTTGTCATATTACGATTAGAACCATAGCCATTATTAAAAAGCTCTTCTGCACGAGGGAGCTGTTCATTAATTAAATTCGGACGCTGATCAAGAATGTCGAGGGCCTTCTGCCGAACCCAAGGTGCCGCTTGAAGCTGCTCGCCAGTCCAATTAGAGCGACCAGCTAAATTGGCTTTGTTTGCACGGTCAACAGCCAAAGCAGTTTCATAATCCAAGAACGAATGCTGAGTTCCGGTTAGTGCAGCGCGCTGTGCGTCGCCGCCAGCTTCGGTATAATTAAAATTTCGCGCATGGCGAAAATCATTCACGCCGGTTGCGCCGGGCTGCGTAAGCTGATCAGGGTTGATGAGGCGTGCATATTCACCCGTTTTTTTTCCAAGCTGCATTTCGCTCGGGTCTTGCATCTCAATGGCACGGTTATGAGCCTCAAATTGCGCAGGACGCGCAGCTTTTACTGGCATGCCAGCGATTGAAGCGTTGTTTTCCTTAAGAGCGAACGCCAGCTCACTTTGCGGGCTTACGCCAGCCGACCATTGTCCTTCTTGCGCAGCCATCCACGCATTAGCTACAGGGTCTCCGCCAGTGACCGAGTTGACCGCAGCACGGTAGCGATCATACCAATCGCCGCCACGAGGGTCAGCTCCAATGTAGGTATCAAAATTTTTGCGCAAAGCATTTAATTGGCGCTTATTTTCGATGTCGCGCGGACCTCCCACAAAACCACTATTAGGATTGCCAGCTTCCGTGGGAATTAAATGCTGCTCTTTGCGAGCAATTTTAATTGCTTCGTCAACGGGAAGGTCACGGATGCTGGGGAGTTCCGTTGCCTTAGTAATTTTGCCGCGCATGCCGGGGATTGCCGCCATAGCAGCATAAGGAGATGCTTCTGAAACGGCCTGACTGGTTTTGCCAAGGACCGTCGCAAGTTCAGGAGCAGCCTTCAACGCCCCAACATGGATAGGATCTACAACACTGGCAACAGCCCCAAAGCGGCTACCAATTTCTGGGTTGCCCGTTAGTTCAGTGACAGCTTGCTCCCCAGACTTAATTGCGCCAGTGAGCGGAGCAGCAAACATCCCGCCAACACCAAGGCCATATTGTAGAGGCCCACTTACATTGTAGAGCGGCCCTTTGTCACTGACAGTATTTTCCATGCCTTGGCGAGCATATTCATTGGCATCGCGAAGAGCCTCATGCACATTGCCAATGTAATTCTCAGCTCCCTTGCGAAGGGGTTCGCCAACGGCGGCGCCAGCTTTTCCAGCGCCAATGCTGGCAGCTTCAATTGCTTTATATCCGGGGACATTGCGATAATCAGTGTTGTCGCCATAGGCCACGTTGCCCATCGGATCAACATAACTACCATCACTGCCATCAAAGTGGCGCCGAAGGACATGCAGAGCATGGTCGATGATATGGCGATGCGTCATGCTCTTGTCTCCATTCGTTTCGCCACCACCAGCCCGCCCCTCACGGTGGAACCGCGTCGCGCCAATGTCGGTGTAGTCGGGGAACTTGCGCGCCCAGCTTGGCTCATCACGGCCCAGCGCATACTGCGAGCCCGGCCCCCAGAAGAACGTCGCGCCGCCGGTGTTGTCCTCGCCCTGCAAGGCGGCGTCGAGGGCCTCGGCGGCGGCTTGATACCGATCAGTGCCGGGCTTGATCTTCATCGGGTAGTTGGCCAGAGACTTGTTGCCCCACGGCTCGAACTGGCGCTTGCCAAACAGGACGTGCTCGGGCGTGGCGCCAAAGCGGCCCGAGTTGATCCGGTTCATGATCACGTTGGCAATGCCCTTGGACTCCTCGGGATGTCCGCTGCTCTCGGCCGCAATCGTGCGGATGATGTAGTCGGCCTGCTGGGGCGTCAGGTCAGTCATGCCGGGTTGCGCCTCGGCCCGGTCGGTCAGCTTTGGCGCCACCGTCATGGCGGTGTCGATGGCGGCCTGAGCAGGCGCAGGCGCAGGGGTGGCGGTCGAGGCGAACGCCATCGGCGTCACGTCCTGCGCAACAGGCGTCAAAGTGGGCAAAAATGGCCGTGGAGCGCCGTCGGCGCCGGGCATGGCGTAGGCCTTATCAGGCTGCGCAAACGGGATGCTGACAGTCTCCGGCTCCGGCGCGGGTGCTGGAGTAGCGGCGGCGATCTGTTGGCGCGGGGCGGGCTCCGCAGGCGCACGGCGCGAGGGCTGCGGGATCGAGCCCGTCACGTCTTCATCCCTCGCCTGCGCCTGCTGCGCCAGACGCATGGCCTTGTCGGCCTTGAAGAAGTCGGACGCTACCTCGGGGTTGCCCCAGTCGCCGGGCGATGGCGCGTTGCCGGTGGACATGATGTCAGGGCCGGAGAACAGGTCGGACAGGCCGCCGCCCTCGAAGTGCTGGCGAGATGCGTGAAGGGCTCGTGCGACCAGATCGTCCATCTCACTGCTCCGTCAGGGGCTGCTCGTTTGCCTCAAGGCGCTGGATCATGCCGGGGTCGAGGATGCTATTGGCAATCGGCACGCCCTGCGGATTGGCGGCAAGATCCTCGGCCAGCTTCACAGCGGCCAGACGCTCGCGGCTCTCGCGGTCGCGCTTGCGGTTGATGGCGTCCATCATGTTGTCCTGCTGCTTGTCGCGCAGCTCCTGCTGCTTGAGCTGCAAGTCCGTCATCTTGATCTGGTCTTCAATCGTCGGAGACTGCTGCCCCGCAGCGCCACCGGCCTGCCCAGTCTTGGCGCCCGCCTCCTGAACCTTGGCCTGCGCCACCATCGTCTTGGCGTCAGCCTCCTGCTTTTGGATCTGCACCATTGCCTTGGCGTATTCGACCTCTGGCGGGGGCTTCTGTTGCAGCGACGTGGGCGGCACCATGAATTGCTGCGGGTTGCTCCAGCCCATCGCCTGCAAGGCCGCAGTGTCGATGGCGATGGGGTCGTACAGGCTCGGGTTGCCCGCCTGAAGCTGCTTGAGGCCCATGATCTTCATCACACGCTGGGTCTGGCTGGCGGTGTTGGGATCAGCCTGCGGAACGAGGTCGCAGTTATTGATGGCGTTGAGGAACGTCGCCTCATCCCACTGGTAGGCGGGCTTTTTGTTGCGCTGCCAGAAGCTGTCGGGGTTCTCGCGGAAGCAGCGGACCAGAAGCTGAAACTCCTCGGCCTGCGCGGCGTGCATGCGCTTGTGGACGGCGTTCAGCACTTTGGTGGCCTGATCAATCATGGCCAGCGTCGTGCCCACCGGCGCGTCTGCACGGCCCTCGCCCACCTGCTGCTCGGACGTGCCGCCAATGCGCATGCCGGTTGTCGCCATGTTCTCGACGAGCTGCATGAGGGCGCCGCCCGGTTCCTTGTAGGGCAGGGGCATGATGGCGTCGCGGATCGGCATGCCGCCCGTCTTGACCAGAGCCCCGCCGCCCGGAGGCACACGGAACATGTTGGTGTTCTGGCGAGCGCCGCTGTCGGCGTAGAGGAAGCCGGGGAAGTTGGCGTACATGCCCGCGTCGAGCATCTCGCGCCACGCCGCCGTAATGGCGTTCGTGGTGTTGCCGAGGATGTGGAGCAGGCCGATGTCGTAGAACCCAAGGCCGGGCACGAAGGTGTACTTGACGAAGTTTGTGCGCGCCTCGGGCAGCTCCTGATCGTCCTCGTCGTAATTGCGGACGATGGACAAGATCTCGCGGGACGACAGGTCGATGGTCACGCGATAAGGGATCTCAAGGCCGCTCTCCTTGCCCTTGTACTTGTGCTCGAAGCCGGGCAGGTCGAGTTCGCAGTAGCACTCGTAGATCTCGCGGTCGCGGTCTTCGGGGCGGAACGTGCCAGCCGAAATCCCCTGCACCGAGCGTTCCTCGCGCTGGGCGGAGTCCAGATCCTGCTCCTTGGCCATTGGCAGGTCGATGTCGCGATAGACACCAAGGATCTGAAGGCGCCGCACGGTCGAGGCCCGCATCATCGAGCGGTGCGTGATCCGCTTGGCGTTGCGCAGGTCGGTCGCCGCGTTGTTCACGATCAGGTCGTCGGCGTCCACGCTCTCGGACACCGGGCGGCCACGGAGCGGGCAGAAGTAGACCTTCTTGAAGCTGGTGCCGCCAAAGCCGAGCATGAGCAGCATGCGGTCGGTGTCAGGATAATATTCCGTGGCGGTCGAGGTCAGGTAGTGGTTGAGGTCAAGCTCCAGCGCGTCGGCGAGCCGGTCCTCGACCAGTGTTCCGTTGTTGTTGTCATCACGGATCTTCACCGGCCCGTCGGTCGGGAGCAGCTCGGATCGGGCGTTGGCCTGAAAGCGGAGGACGGCCTCCAGCAGCAGCGGGTGGCGCACCCGGCTCATGCCCTCGACCGGGGCGCCGTCCGTCGAGCCCCCAAGGCCCGGTATCTCAATCTTGAGGCCGAGCAGCTTGATGCCGGTGGCTCGGGCCTCGATCCACTCCTTGCGGCTCTCAAGGTCGTCATTGATGCCGCGCAGCAGCTCGTCGGCCACCTGACCCAGCGTGCTTTGGTCAATGTCTTCGACGAGGTTGTCAAACCAGCCGCCCTTCTTCTTGCCGGGCTGATCGACGAGGCTCTTGCCATCAAGGCTAATCGTCACCGAGCCGTCGTCGTGCTCAATGCGCAGGATGGCGTCGTCGTCATTGGCGGGCTGGATGTCGGGGCCGTTCTCCTCGATGACGACGTCGGGCGCCCGCGTCTCCAAGCCGGGGAGGCGGATATTCGGGTTCACTAGGCCGGGCATCGGAGGCATGTTCAGCCCTCTTTGGACAACAACAGGGAGATCTCCTCGTCAAACCGACGGAGGCCTTCTTGAGCCGCCAATGTATCAGACATGGCGTTGATCGTATAGACGCGGACATAATCGTTGGGCTCGCGGCCCCAGACCTCAACCCTAAAGGCGCCCATGCCCACCGGCGTGGAGGGGCGGATAACATCGACGGTGGCGCTGCACGGGATCACTTCTGCTCTCCAAACTGGGCGATCCACTCATTCACCTGATCATGCAGGCGCTTGTGGTCTTCATAGGCGCGCTTGAGCTTGTCTTCGACCTGAGCCTTTTCCCGGCGGAGTTTGTCGAAGTCCGCCATGCGAGCGATATGCTGCTCGGGCGTCTTGCCGATCTTTTCACGCAGCAGTTCGTTCTCGTCATAGAGCTGGAGGCCAATGCGCCCAGCGTCCTCGCAGGCCTTGGTGGCCTCAAGCAGCTTGACCCGCAGGCGCCGGTTCTCAGCCTGCAAGTCGAACAGGGCACGCAGGCTATCGGGCCAGAACCACTTCGCCAGCCGGTCGCGCCACGTCGGCGCCAGCTCGGCGCGGTCGTAATCGCCATAGTAACGGCTTTCGCCTTTCAACTCAGCAAAACCCATGATTTTCAACGGTTCAGTCATGTGATCCTCCTCAGATCGGATAAAGCGGTGCGTGGACCTTGCTGACGTGCTTACGCCCGGCGTCGATCTCGGCAATACGCTCAGGCGCCCGGACAAGCAAGCCCGTCTCGCGCAAGTGGCGCAGGGCCTGACTGACGGTGTCCACGAGGTCGTCGTGCTTGCCCTTGGGAAACACCTCGCACTGGCGGATGACCATGTCGGCCCACCGCCGGTCGGGCGCGAAGATCATGCCCTCGGAAAACAGGTGCTGAATGGAGTAGACGCGGGCCAGCTTGTCGAGGCTCTTGGGGTTGATGATCTCGACCGCCCACTCCTCGTTGCCATACAGGCGCCGGATTTCTTGCGCCACGCTCAGGCCCGAGGCCTTGCCCTCGACCAGCAGCTTGTCCACCTTCCGATCCTTGCAGGTCTGGGCGACCTTGGCGACGAGGTCGGACAGCTCCAGCCGCTCCTGCCATGCGTCGATCAGCATGACGCGGGGCACGCTCTCCGGGTTGTAGTCCAGCATGTCGCGGATGCGGATGCCCTCGTCAAAGCGGGCGGCCTCGTCGGCGGTGTTCTTGCGGCGCCCGCGATCCGGGCTGATGAAGTTCTCGGTGCGGATGTTGGACATATCGCTGGAGAACACGCCCCATACCGTGCAGGCGCTGAAGTCGTTCTCCTGCTTGACGGTGTAGGCCGTGTCGATGCTGGCCACGATGTAGTCAAAGGGCGGGTAGCCCTGCTCGCCCCACGTCTCCCACCAGTCAGGCCGGATGACGCCCTTGCCTCGGGGCGTCGGCTCCTGCTGGAACTGACCAGCGACCGCATACGGCCCCATGACCTTCTCGTCGCGCTCGACGACCTCGATGGGGAACCGGGCGGGGAACAGCAGCTCGCCATCGACCTGACGCGGGTCTTCGATCCCCAGCATCGTGGGCGCCGCACGGACGGGGTCGTAGCGCATGGGCAGCATGACGTGGTCATAGCCGAGCTGCTTGTCGAGGATCACGCCCGCGATGTCGTTCTGGTGCAGGCGCTGCATGATGACGACGATGGCCGAGCGCACGGGGCTCGTGAGGCGTGACGGGATCGCTTCGAGGAAGGTCTGCACCTCGTGCTCGCGCATGGTCTCAGAGCCCGCGCTGTCCACGCTGTGGGGGTCGTCGATGATGACCCTGTCGCCGCGAATACCCGTCAGGCTCGTGATCGCGGTCGCGATCCTGAAGCCCGAGGCGCTGTTCACGAAGTTAAGCTTCTCGTTCTGGTCGGCGGCCAGCTTGACCCGGTCGCCCCACCGCTTTTGATACCAGTCAGACGTGATGAGCTGGCGCATGCGGCGGCTGTCGCGGGCCGAGAGGTTCTCGATCTTGTGGGCGGCGCAGACGTAGCGCAGGTGGGGCATGTTGCGCGGCCCCCACTCCCACGCGGGCCAGAAGACGTTGGTCATGAGGCTCTTCATTGTGCCCGGCGGCACGTTGACGAGCAGGCGGTTGTAGGGCGTGCCCTCGCTGATCTCGACGCCATCCGTGATCGCCTCAAGGTGGGCGGCGATGAAGTCAACGTGCCAGCCGTGGACGTAGGGCTCACCGGGCTCAATGGTGTGCCAGCTCTGTTTGATGAAATCGACGAGGTTCTCCTCGCAGTCCGCCTTCGAGATCTCGAAGAGCTGGGCGTCCACGTCGATGCGCTGGCCATTGAACTCGATGAAGCGGACCATCAGTAGGGCGTCCCCACGGTGTCCACGAGGTAGTGCTCGCCGGTTTCGACGTCCACCAGCTCGTAGAGCAGCATCTCTTTTTCGTGCCACTTCATGGCGCTGAAGATCAGGTCGCCGTCTGGCGCCTCGTAGGCGTAGCCGTCGCGGTTGTCCAGCTCCGGGCGCCGGAGCCACCCGAAGGTGTGGTGGAAGCCCACCCGCACGATCCTCGGGATGGCGGTCATGCCGAGGGCCTTTTGAAGGTTAAGTTGGGCTGCGCGCGGGTATCTTGGTTTTGCCATGACCAGATCTCCCCAGTGTCCTGAAAGACCACCCAGACGATGTCCGCCTCGGGGCCGTAGTCAATCACCATATGCGCCAGACCGCGCCCCTTGGGCGTCGTGACGGGCAGTGGCGGGTTAAGCTGCATCATCATCATCGTTATCATAACTTTCATTGGGATCGTGCTCGATGACGCGGGAGGCGCTCAGGAGGGCATGCTTGAAGGCCTCCCGGCTGTCTGCGTCAAGACGTCGCACGTCGATTGTTTGGGGCTTTACGCTCACGTTGCCGGTGACTTCGACGGCCGCATTGTTGCCGTAGACCCTCGGCGCCATCTTCATCGCCCTCCATTGGGCCGTCGAGATCTTGAGCTTCATGACCTCGACGTTGTCCTTCGTCGCCTCGTCCGCCATCGCCTCGATCTTGTCGAGCAGAAAGTCGGCCAGACCTTCGCGCGCGTGCGCGCACCGAGTGCGAAAATCGGGCCGATGTTCGAACCACGAATACACCGTGTAACGCGACGGCATGCGATCATCCGAACAGATCTTGGTCAGGTTCTCGCCCTCGATCATCCTGCGGCAGATCTCGTCGGCGACGTCCTGCGAGTAGGTCGAGGGGCGCCCGACGCGGCGCTTGGGCGCGTCAGGCACTGAGGCTGGGCGGGCTTTTTTGACCATCAATCGGTGTCCCAGTTGATGTTCGCCTCGTCGAGCGCGATCTCGTCCCAGATCTCTTGATTGATTTCGTCGTTGTAGATTTCCCAGCCGACGACGTCATCGGCGTCGAGTGCGGGATTGGTGAAGTCGAATACGATGGTCATGACTTGATCTCCACAGTTGCGGCAAACTTGCCCAAGGGCGTTTCCTTGAAGCCCTCGACGGCGCTCATGTACAGGTCGAAGATGGTCTGGTTCTGCTCACGTTGGTGCTGGGGCTTCTTGCGCTCGGCGACGACCTTCTTGAGGATCTTGACGTCGTATCCGCTGCCCTTAGCCTCCTTGTAAATCTCTGATATGTCGAGCGAAATGGCTGCTTTCTCGTCTTCCATTTTCTCGATGCGTTGGACGATGCTGGCGATATGGTTATTGCTAATCATGACTGGTTCCCCTCGCTATTGTGCGACCGAGACAGTGTGATCGAATTTCCGCACAGCGTCAATCGTGCCGGATTTGCGGGAGATTGCGGCCCACCGAAATTATTTTTCAAAAAAGTTATCCACAGGCTTGTAGAGGGGGTTTACAGGCGAAATTATTTCGCATAAGATCAATTCATGGTCGCTGATGACCGCAGCCTTCGGAGCCCACCATGACCGCCACCTACCTCGCCCTCACCATCTTCTCTGACGCCGCCAACACCGTTGTGGATCGCGTTGTTCAGTTTGAGGATGGCTCTTTCTGGCTGTCCAAGGCTGCCGAGCTTGTCGGCCATCCGGTCAAGGAAGGCGACATCATCCTCGGTGTCCGGGTTGACCGGATTGGCGACGAAGTTGAGGCGTGGGGCTGATCCCCACGCATCACCACAACCTGATGGAGATTGATATGATCAAGCAAGTTAAGACCAAGAATGCTGGCATCCTCGGCATCATGCGCAGCGCCGCCTTCGTGACGGGCTTCAAGGAGGGCCAGACGGGCAAGCACCTGCGGTACGACGCCTATCAGTACGACATCAATAGCCAGTGGGACTATGAGCGCGGGCGCCTGCTGGGCCTGATGTTTGACGGCCCCCTGAAGGTGGGCAAAGCCGTCAATCGCGGCGCCGCCCTGTATCTTGCGCTCGCCTTCCGGCAAAAAGAGATCCTGTAAAAAAGTTATCCACAGGATGCGAAAATGCTTCGCACCCCCTTTACAGGCGAAATTTCTTCGTGCTAAGAGTTGTGCATGGTCGCTGATGACCTGAACTGATGGAGATTGACATGGACTTCCGCTTTTACACCCTCGGCGACACTCTCCCATCCCTCGCCTTCACCGCCACCGGCGTGGATCTGTATGACCACATGTGCGAGGCCATCGTGGACCACGTCCTCGGCGCCGACCCCTACTCCGAGACTGCGGCGCGCGACCTCATGGAGATCGTGGCGATGGAGACCCCGGACGGCGAAGAGTACATCGAGGCCGTGCTCGTGCGGGGCAAGCTGGTCGGCTCAATGGACGCCCCGTTCGCCCTTGATCCCAGCGAATATTTGAAGATCTAAAAAGTTATCCACAGGGTGCGAAGGATCTTCGCACCCATTTGACAAACGAAAAAACTTCGTGCTATGAAAAATCACGGTCGAGATAGAGACCGCAACCTGATGGAGATTGATATGACCGCTTCCAACACCGTCGCCGCCGTCGAAGTCTACCTCGCCGCCAAGGCGCAGTCCGACGCCGCCGAGACCGTTCTCAAGGCCGCCAAGGCCGACGTCGTCGCCATCGTGGGCGGCTACGGTTTCCTCGAAGGCGAGACCGCCGACCTCGACGTGGCCGTGCAGGCCCGCTCCTCAATCAACGAAAAACTCCTGCTCCAGTTCCTGACGCAGGAACAGATCGACGCTTGCAAGGTCGAGGGCGCCGCTTACCCCGTCGTCCGCATCAAGGCCAAGAAGGTCCGCAAGGCCGCCTGATCATCAACGGGGGCCTCGGCCCCCACCACCTCACGCTCATGGAGATCGACATGCTCAAGTTCATTATCGCCTACCGCAAGAACCCCTCAGACCTAAATGCTCTCAAGCTCATGCGCTACGTCAAAAAACACCCGATGGGCGTCTGCATGCTCTGCCTCGAAGAGATCGCCATTCTCGAACAGGCTAGGGCGCAACTTGCCCCGCACGCCGAGATGCTGAAGGAGTTCGTGTGATGAGCCACCCAGTCCACACCTCCCGCCGCAAGTCCGACGGATGCTATGAGATCTTCTACTTCGACCGCCTCATTGGCTGGGCTCGCGAGGGCACCATGAAGAATGGGCGCCACAAGATCTGGCGTGCGCTGTCGATCCACGGCGACCTCCGCCACACCCACTCCCTCAACGCCGCGCGCAGCGCCCTACTGGAGATGCACCATTGAGCCCCGGAACCTTCAAGCAGACGATGGACAACCTCGACTTCACCACCGCCGACATAGCCCTGATCATGGGCGTCAACCGGCGCACGGTCCAGCTCTGGCTCTCCGGCGCCTCGCCCGTGCCCCAGCCCTGCGCAATGGTCTTGCAGGGGATCTATGAGGGCCTGCTGCCAATGGAGTGGGTCGAAAACCAGATCATCGCCGCCATGCAGATCGCCTGACGCCCGAGGGGGTGCAGTCAGGTGCAGGGGGCCGGAGGGACAGGTTTTGCGTCCCCTCCGGCCCTTTTTCGTTAGTCGTACTGATCCGGCTCATTCCAGATAGGTTTCAAACGACGGCCCTTGGGGGTGAGATATGCCCGCTCGTCATCTATGAGCTGATCGACAGCATCCCACACGTCTTCTTCCGGCTCAGGAAAATAAAGGGTCAGGAATTTGGTGGAAAAACCGCTCTCGCGGGAGATCAAATTCCATATCCTGTCGGCAAGACACGTCTCCAAGATCTGAAGCGCGCCGCTATCTGGGTCAAGAATGTTGTATTTCTGTTTCATGCTTTTCTCCTCTCAAAACGGAATTGCGTCGTCTATGTGCGCCTTGCTATCAGGAATGGCGTCCAACGGGTCTCTAGGCGGCCCTGAGACGCGCTCCACCTGCGCGCCGGGGGAGCTGGCCTTCACGGCCGCCAGCTCGGGATAGGCCGCCAACATCCTCGCCACCTCGGACATCGTGTAGACTTCGACGTGCCTGCCCTGCGCGGCCACCAAACGCAGGTCCAGATCGTTTTTAACGACCGCCACAACCGTGCCGTCGGGCGTGACGGCCTCCCACACCTCCGGGGCCAGCAAATGGGCTCCAGCGGCCTCCGCAGCTCGATCCAGAGCCCTCCACGCCTTGATCATCCGCTCGGCCTCGATCTTCACGTCCTGAAGGTTGCCATGCCAGATCGCCCGATTGGTCTTGTAGCGTTGCCTGTCAAACTTTTCACGCAGTTCACGATCTACAAGGAGGCGCAGGCGGTCGCGGCCCCACTTCTCCTCCATCGCGATGGCGACCATGTCGAGGTCGTCGAGATGCTCCCGGCCAGAAATGTAGGTGCCGGGGGTCTCGTGCCAGTCCGGGAAGTCCCGATCGGTCGTGGGCACGCCAAAGTGCGTGCGCGTGCCCTTGGGCCACGGCTCGAAGTCATGCGTCTTGGGCGCCTTAGCCATTGGGGATACTCCCAATAACCTTCAACCCTTTAATTTTGGTAGACCTGTTCCGGGTCTCATGCGCCAGAACCTGAGAGTAAATCAGGTGGCCAATCGTGGCCTCCGCATCAAGCTCGTTGATGCCAAACTTGTGAGCCAGCAATGCCGGGGCATAGCGGCCCTGCTTGCGCGTCTGCGGAAAGATCGACGACGGAGCAGGCGTGTACCACTGGTCATTGATGAACTTGAGCATGTCCGCGACTATAGGGCCGGTCAAGATTTTTCCAACGGGCTTTTTTTCCTTCTCTTTGCCAATATCATTCCAAGGTTTGAATTGAGGCAGAATGGCGGGCTCGCCCTTGATAGTCGCCACGACCCACTCGGCCATGCCGTGATAATGCTCCTGCAATACGATCACATCACTCGTATGAGCCAGCGTTTCAGTCTCAAGATTGTAGCCAAGGTAGAACGCCTTCTTGGGCGCCGCAGGAGCATCCCGATACAATTTGTAGTTCTGATATTTTCCACACAGCGACATGGTCGATGCGTGCAATATCCATTCGCCGCTCTTCGCAACTTGCCGCTGTCCATCCGTCCAGCGCATCTTCTTTCCGCCAATCACTATGCTATCCATGACACTCTCCCGTAAGTTGAGACGGCGGAGGTTGTAACATACCGTAAACCATACGGTCAATTCCGCATGTCGCTCGTCTAATGAAACGCGGGGGAGCCCTGTAGCGGAAGCGAAAGGGCGATCCCGCGCAACGTCACCGCCCAACCGCACAGTCCTTGGCGCGGCTCCGTGACGCCGCGCCAGACCGTCGTTGTCCGGTATAAAAACCGACCGAATAAATTAACCTACCATAGGTAGTTTATACGGTTAAGTTACGGAAAAAATTTCGCTTAAAAATTTGCGGAGGAAATGCGGAGGAAGTGCGGAGGATGTCTATTTTCTACCGGATTTCTGGGGTTTTTAGGTTCCGCATGTCCTCCGCAAGCGATGTGATAAAGGCGTTTTCTAGCTAAAATTTATGGTTGAAGCCTGAAAGTCAAACTCCGCACCATTTTATATAGGTTTTTTGCTTGTTCTTGAGAATTGTTGCGGAACGTCCTCCGCACATCCTCCGCATCACTCCCACGCCCTCTTTGTGTCGTCGGGGTGGTAGGGGCGGTGTACGACCCACCAGATTGGGGCGATGCCGACGAACTCTTCCTCTCGGTGCCAGACCAGTTTGCAGCCCCTTGGGGCGGTCAGGGAGTAGCCTTCGATGGCCTGAACAGGCACCCATTTAGCGAGCTTCAGGCGGGCCTTCCATCGGCGCTTGGAGGGCTGTTTGCGGCGCATCAGACGAAGTCCTTCGGGATGATGTAGCAGCGGTTATCGCGCCCCTGACCGATGATCTGGTGGGCGAAGGGTTCCGCTTCATGGTGCAGGCGGAAGGCTTGCGGCTCGGGGTGCTGGAAGAACCGCATGGCCTTTTCATCCGCCCGGCTCTCGATGGCCGCCGTTTGGAGGCCTGACATGAACATGCCACTGGTGGCCTTCCCAAGGCGCGTATAGAAGGCGTCGTTCAAGAAGGCGAAGGGGTCGCCCGCCGTCTCATAGAGTTTTGTCTCAATGATCGCATTCGTGAGGATGTCGCGCCCCCTGACCAGCATGTAGGGGTCGAACGGGATGACCTTGATGGGCATCAGGTTCTGGGCGCTGACGATGGCGGGCGCCGCAAACAGCGACGCCATGCCAGTGAGGAAGCCTCGGCGTGATGATGTTAAGCTCATGCTATTTGTCCTCCAGTGCTTTGCGGGCTTGATTGGCAAGATAGTCATCGCCTGCACTACCAGCGTAGCGGATAACGGCTTGCAGCGCCGCCTCCAGCTTCTCAATGCGGGCTTCTAGCTTAGCGGCATGTCCAGCACGGCGCATCGCCTCAAGCGTATCTGGACTGATAACCATGTAACGATCAGTCATCTTTCCCCTCCAATGCTTTGCGGGCGATTTTAGCGTACCAAATCATTGGGTTGCCCGCATGTAGTTCGATATACCGCAGCGCCGCCTCCAGCGTTTCGATGCGGTCATCAAGCACTCTTTTGTTTGAGAGATACCATTCAAGCTGTAGTTTTATGTTTGCCTCCAGCTTCTCGATGCGGTCGGCGGCTCGTTTGTCAAAATTGTACTCATTGTCAACATACTGTCGAGAACGCTCGCGCAGCCGCTTCACAAGATCATCAGACATCATTCACCTCTTTTTTAGGCGGATCGGGAAGAGGCATCCAAACCTCCATCCAGTTCTTCTCAATATGCGGCGGCGCGTAGGCGTCTATCCACCACTCATTGCGTTCAAGATCGTAGCGAGCAATTTCCATGTTCCCTGCGCCCATGTAGGCCAAAAACAATGTCCCGTCCTTCGGCGCCGTCTCAATCGGGCGCCACGGGCTCCCGGCATAGCGGCGCTCATCCGCCACCATCTTGTGAAGGGCTGTGGAAACCTCAGTTTCCACTTCCTCGCTGATCTCCGCCGGGATTACCTCACGGGGCGTCATCGGACGACCCATACATTTGGCGAGCGGTATTGAGGATGTCCTGCACGCTCGAAGTGAAGGTGCGCAGGTTCTTGTCGAAATTTTCCTCGGTGCTCGTGGTATTGATGGCCTCGGCCACAAGGAATGCGAGGCTGGTCATGATGACGGGGCCGCCCTTGCCCTTCATGATGATCCGCATGCGGTGGATGGTTTTTTCGCACTCGTGTGCGACGCGCTGGGTGTCAAATTCCATGATGTTCCCCTCTAGTCGATTGATCCAATTACCTTGAGGCCTTGCATCTTCGTGTTCTTGTCCACGACCTCGTAGGACAAAACTTGGTTGGAGAGCCACGTCTCCACCATCATATCGACCACCTTTTCGGGGAGATCGAATTGCGCGCTCAGGACCGCCGAGGCGTAACGTCCCTGCTTGCGGGTCTGGGAATAGCTTGAGAGGGGCCGCCCGGCGAACCACGCCACCCTGATCACGTTCAGCATGTCGTGGCACACCTGCTTCTCTGGCCAGACGCTCTTGGGCGCCGCCTGAGCATTGGCCTGCGCAGCGTAGAGACTGCCCTCGCCGGTGATGTCGTTGACAGTCACCTTCTTGAGTTCAAAGGGCTGGCGCCACCCGTCCTCGGCGCTCTTGATCTTGCGGGCGTGGATCTCGCCAATGCTCTCGCCCTCCTCGCGCTCAATGCTCAGGAGGAAGTCACCGGCGCCGTCAAAGACCGTGGAGCCCCGCAAGTTGCCCGCCCGGCTCGTGTGGTGGACGCCCACGACGGTGGCCCCGAAGGTCGTGCGGACGGCGTCGCAGGCGCCAATGAAGAGGGTCATGTCCTTCTGTAAGTTCTCGTCGGCGCCCGGCAGGACGCGGCTGACGGTGTCCACGAAGACGGTGACGGGCATCTCACCGGCGACCTTGCCAATCTGCGCCACGGTGCGCAGGAGCCGCTCGACGTCGGCCTGCGCCATGAAGTTGATGGTCTGCTGGATCAGGTAGAAGGGCAGGCCGCGCACCTTGACGCCAGCCTCCTTCTCCCACGCGAGGATGCGGGTGCCGATGTCGCCCACGCCCTCGGACGAGATGTAGACGACGGGGCCGGTCTTGTTGATCTTGCGCCCAAACCAGTCCGGCCGCTCCGAGCAGATCGACAGGCCCATGCCGATGGTGATGAAGCTCTTGCCGCAGCCCGGAGGGCCGTAGACGAAGCCAAGAGCCGTCTCGATCATGAGCTTGTCGATCAGATACTTGGGCTTGGGCAGGGACAGGATGCCCTCGACGTCGAGGAACTCAAATAGATCATCGGTCGTTTGTCTAATTACATCGACGAAAAGCTCGCCGGTTTCTGGATCAACCTTGTAGAATTTGACGGGCTCGGGCTCATCTGCCTGATCGAAAGGGCGGCTAGGGCGCTCCACCTTGGCGTGCTCGGCCACCTTGGTGTCCCACTGCTCAATGGCGTTCTCCCACTTGTGGCGAAACATCGAGATGCCCCGCCCCTCGCGCTCCAGACGGTCGGCGTTGGACTGCGGACCCGTCAGGCGGCTCTTCACCTTGCGCTCATAGGTGGCGAAGCTCTCAAGCATATGCGTCTCTGACAACGGGCCAAGATCTCCGGGGCAATCGCGCTTGAGGTCCACGACCGCCGCCCACACGAGCTTGGTCATGTAGTCCTCGCGGCCATCGACGATATTGCCAAAGTTATCCACAGCTTTATTTGGTGATGCAGTTTTTTCGCCTGTTACACGGTTCACGCCAGATGATCCGCCGTGCTCTGCGGCCAGCTTCGAGATCTCATCGCAGAGCCACTGCGGGGCCGTGGCGATCTCCATTTCCCACGGCGCGCAGCCCTCCTTCCAGCGGTATGGTGTGCCGCTCTGGTGCATGCTGGGCGGCATCATGGCGAAGCCCCCCTGCCCACGGATGTCCACGCCAATGCTTGTCTTGCAGGTGGGTGGGGTCCACCCGAGCGGCGCCCTGAAAAAGAGCTGCACGCCACCTCCGCCGGTCTCCTGCTCAACCGTCTCCAGCTCGCCCGCGCTCTGTTTCATGTGAAACATGTCGTCCCACCACGCCCGCGATCGGACGTCCTTGTGCAGGTCGAGGTCCACGACGAAGATCCCGCCAGAGCAGGCGCCGGTGATCAGGCCCATGTTGACGCGGCGTGCGTGCTCGCCGGTCTCGCCATACCAACGCTCGAAGGTGAAGTCCGGGACCAGCTCGTGCTCCAGCTCCCGCCACTTCGGGAGTGCCGGGCGCTTCCACTGGTTCTTGTTTTCCCTGTGGCTCATGGCCGGGACGACTTGCATTCCGCCGCCTCGGTACATGCGCGCCCACTCCGACGGCTCCGCAAAATCTGGGTCGAACGTGGCGTTCATAATAATTGTTCCATCATTTCCATCTGAAGGCATCGACATCACACCCGTCCCTATGCAACGACCCGGTATTCTTTTTGCGCGTCAATCCAGCCCTGATCCGCGTTGACGAAGACGGGCTGAATAAAGATCTTTTTGACCTCGGCGTTGCCCTTGCCAAAGTGCTGGTGCCGAATGTGCCCACGGCGCAGGTGAGGGCGGACGGGGCCACCATTACCGGAAGAGCGCATCGTCTCAGTGATCTTGCCAATGCTTATTTTTGTGATTGAGGAGTATTGGGACATTTTCCTCTCGCGGCGATTGCGCGAATTTGGCTTGTTACATGTCTGAATTTCCTTGGTGATGTTTTTTGTGGCAAGCAAAACGATCAATAAATTGACAGCCGCCTCGCCCATAAAACTAAACCAATTCAGATCAGAAGATCCCTCCGTCATATCTAAACCAAAGTCGCACGGATCATAAAAATCATTTCCGTCTTTGGACATGTTATAGAAAATGTCTATCATCCCCCCATTCATGTTTTGCTCAAAAATATACTCAAACATGATCTCGGCTTTATTATTCGTGACGTCTTCGCTATCAATTTGGTAAAAAGATTGCATTAAATTTTTAGCAAACTTCAATTTAATTTTAATGAAAAAATTCTCATATGGTGGCTGAAAAATGCCAATTTCCCACATATCGTGCGAAGTTTTTTTAACGTCCTCAAAGTTTATGGACTCAAATATATCCGAGGCCATATGGAACAGGGGCACGCGCTTGTCGATCATATCAATCTCCATCGGTTAAGTTACTTCGTTGCGGCATACCAAGCCATGCAGGCGGCGTCTGCGCGGCCATCATCTTTCTTCCGGGCGAACAGGCCCGCGTAGTTGGGAAACAGCTCACAGGCGCGCTGGCGTGCGCCGTCCTTGCCCCCACGCACCCCGGCGGCCTTCTGCCACGCCTGCGGGGTGACAATGCTCACGGGGATATGTTCCGCCGCCAGCACGCCCTCAATGACGCCCACGCTGCGTCCAAAGCTGAAGACGCTTGTGACGCCCTGACCGGGCATGGCGCCCACGCGCTCAAGGACGACGCCTGAAATTTTCTGGGACAGGGACAGGACGTCGGAGATCCCGTGGGGGCTCACTTCGCGCTTAAACTTGTTGTTACGTTTAACCTCGAAAGTGGGCATGTCCACGACGGACAGGTGACCCTTCTCGGTGTCGAGGAACGCAATGGCGCCATTCAGGCCGGGGTCGATGCCGATGTAAATCACGCTGCGGTCCTTGCTGCCTCGTCGAGGGCTGTGAAGTGGTCCCAATTGACCACGCCCCGCGTGGCCTCAATAATCTGCGGGCGCCAGCGGTGCGGCACCATCTGCCTGTTCTTCCACTTCGCACGGGCGTGGCGGCTGACGCCAAGCCTTTCCGCAGCGCGCAGGATCAAGTCCCACTCGTAGTCAGTCTTCCTCATCATGCACCTTCCAGAAGAAGTTGTAGGCCCGCTCGCACAGATCAGCGGCGCTGACAGCCGCCATCACCATCAAGACTGCGAATGCGGTGTAGATCAGCATACCCGTAACAATCTCGCTCACGGCTACCTCCAAGTGATTTGCGGAGGTTGAGACATTTTGTCCTCAAAGTCAATTCGGGGAAAAGACAAATTGTCTGTTGACGCCGTTTCGCAAATCAGCCTACCCTGCACCCGGTTCGAAATTGAAAGTGACGCATGAAAAATCCATTCGAGGTCCATGACCTCCAACACCTCTCTCCATCCGCCTGCAATCTCTTCGCCTCAAGCCCGGCGATGTTCGTGCTCGAAAAGTGCATGAAGAAACGCAGCCCCGTCGGCGCCGCAGCATACCGTGGCACTGCTGTCGAGGCGGGCATCGTCGAGGGCCTGCTCAACGGCACGGATGACGCCGCCTGCGTGAAGCTGGCCGAGGCAGAGTTCAACAAGCTCACGGCCCTGTCAGGCGACAGCCGCCGCGAAAAGGAGGCGGGCGCCATTGGCGACATGGTCAAGATGGGCCTGTCTGAGCTTCGCGCCTACGGGAAGCCAACCTCAACGCAGGGCAAAATCGAATACAAGATTGAGGGCCTGATGGTGCCCATGATCGGCTTTTATGACGTGGAGTGGTCCAATCATGGCATTCTCACTGACATCAAGACCACTCACGCGCTCCCGTCAAAAATATCCACCAGCCACGCACGGCAGGTTGCTCTCTATTGCGCTGCACGGGGCAACAATCTCGATGCGCGTCTCACATACGTTACCCCCAAGAAGGTGGCGACTTATCATTTGGAGAACGTGGACCAGCATGTCTTGGCTCTGGAGAAAATTGCGCTGACGATCCAGCGTTTTCTGTCGATCTCGAACGACCCCGCCGAGCTTGCGGCCATCGTCGTCCCCGAGGTGGACAGCTTCTATTTCGCAGACCCTATGGCCCGCAAGGCCGCGTTCGACGTGTGGGGTCTGTAAGTGTTCGGCGGCGGCGTGGAAAGGAGACACGCAATAATTCATGGGTAAAAAGGCATGTGAAGCGAGCGCCCATGCGCACGACCATCTGGCGGCACAGCGGAGATGGAGACGGTGACACTGTGAAGATCGCTAATGAACATGACCAGCCGGAGTTCCGCCCGGCCCGCCGATTAAGTTCAGCCCATGTGGGCGAAGGCAAGGGGCCAGCCATATGGCCCCATCATGGAGAAGTAAAATGGCACTTGGTTTTTCTTACGGCGGCACCGGCGGTGGCGCAGACTTCCTCCCCATCGTGAAGTTCGACGCCCGTGCGGGTCGTTTCTTCCGCGTGGACCGTGAAGACGGCGTCTCGACGCCCGTGGACATCACCCGCAACTTCAAGGCGGT
>Ga0214206_1000057_pt1 | contig 30062 bp, 56 predicted proteins | sample TroBogEpilimnion_26_FD_153044 | JGI IMG/M metagenome (GOLD analysis project Ga0214206, IMG submission 153044) | Freshwater microbial communities from Trout Bog Lake, WI - 07JUL2009 epilimnion | ecosystem: Environmental > Aquatic > Freshwater > Lake > Epilimnion/Euphotic zone | place: Trout Bog...
TACAATCTGTAAGAAGCGTTGTATCTAACTATAAGAGGCGGCACAACTTCAAAGGAGTAATGAAGGTTGTAAAAGACCATGTTAATAACCGACACATGATTATTAGATTGTCATAAAATTAATTGCACATGAATTTTATTTTATTTCCTTCAAGGTGTCTTATATTTATAATTTATGTTATTTTCCATCCTATGCTATGTTATAAGGCACTTTATTCAGAAGAAGAAGAATGCCAGTATTATAAAGGAGTAATTGATGCGGATTTAGAGTTTTACTTTTACTATTACGAACACATTACAACCATTGTTTTAATTTTGGCGTTTTTAGGTTTTATAGTTTGGAGATAAAAAAACCGCACATTACAAAATGTACGGCTAAGAATGTAATTAATAAAACTACAAAATAAAAAATGGACAAACCAAAATCAGCAATAGCTTTGCTGCGATAATGCAAAGATAATGATAAATAAAGTATTAAACAGTCAAATAGGATATATTTTTTCTTTTGCAGAAACAGATTACAAATTAACCATTTTTGCTAACTGTTATCTACAAGCAAGGCAATACTTAGCAGCGCACCCACATTTATATGATAAAACTGTAATTGATATGTGCTGCTTTAGACCGATAACTGGAATGACTAAAAGAAAGGTGCTTAATGGTACTTTCTTATGGGTAGGGGTTGAAAGCCCAGATGGATGGAGAAGGATAAAATAGAAAATAAACAATTAACAACAGTAATAAAAATAAAATAGTAAACAATATGACAATACATTCAGATTTACATTTATGGGGTCAATTAGCAAGTATGGTAATAACATTTATATTGTCATACTATTTATTAATAACATTCTTTAAGATAAGAAAAGAAATGAAGGATGCTGTAGATAATTCAAATGAAATAATTAAAGCTAATAAATATGAATTAGATAATATTATTAAATCTAATAAAGAAGAATTAAGTAATAGTATAAATGATAATAAAAAACAGTTTCAGGAGTTTATTACTAATGTTTATAATTATAACTATATTAATTACGACACAATAACAACAAGATTATTTAGGGATGTTATTTTATTAGATTTATTAAACCAAAACAATAGTAATAAAGAATATATAAGTAGAATATGCGGTTTAATGTATAATGCTAATATTAATATAAATCAATTAAAGGAATACAATAGAAATAATGAATTTCTTATTGATTCATATCAATTATATATAAATGAAGCAGATAATAATAAGCTATTAAATAACAATGAAAAATTAAGGAATATGATATTTGGTAATAATATAAAAGATGACAATAAAAAGGTCAAAAATGGAACATTCCTTTGGGTTGGCGATGAAAGTCCAGATGGCTGGAGAAAGATTGAGTAAAAATAAACAAATTATAAATTTAATTATATTATGATACAAAATAAAAACTCTGTTGTAACTTTACTTATTACTAATAAAACATCGGATGATAGGATAGTTAAACTATTTAATTGTAATGATTTATTTCATACATCATGTGATAATGATATAGAAATTGAGAACATTTTTTCTGGAACTTCATATAAAGAATTATTATGTCTTTTATTATCGTCAGATAACAAAATGGAGTTTAATGATATTATAATGCTTGATACATTAATGGAAGATACATTGTTAAAGTATTATTTTAAAGGATTATATGGAGAAACTGCGATTTCATTTATTAAGCTATATAAACATAAAGAACAACAACAACAAACTATGATAGGTACAGACGAAAAAAATTTAAGTGTTACTATTAAAAATGGTTGTTATATAGAATATACAGCTAAGGCTAATACGAAGGTTGAAATAATATTCCGTAATATAATAGAAACTTCTATTACTAACGTAAAATAAAGAAATTAAATTATGCCTTGTTACTATAGATATTCCGATAATAAAATTGAATATAGAGAGGTTATAAAAGAAGTTAATAAGACAGACCATAAGCTATTAACTAAAATAACCATTTTAGAAGATAGAAATAAGTATCTTGAATCTGGTTTATGTGCTATTATAAATGAACTGGAAAAGAGGTTCATATATAATGAGGTAATGGCAGATGCGAGTAAGAATGGAATGATTGATTTATTTACTTTCTGGCACGAACACACGAAAGAAGATGAAAGTAGAATATCAGCAAGGTTGAACAGCGAATTTAGCGAACAGGAACAGTCTATTTTAAGGAAATTACTAAACAAATAAAATGATACTTTTAAAGATTTTACTTTGCATTTTGATAGCCGACTTTTTTACTGGTATAATACATTGGTTTGAGGATGCTTATGGAAACCCAAATTGGAGTTTCGGTTTAGGTCAAGTAATTAAGGACAATATCATTCACCATGAGCAACCAGAAAAGTTTTTGGAAGGTAGCTTATTTGAGAGAATAAAAGTATCATTGGTAATAGCATCAATATTGTTCGCTATTTTCTACTTGCTGGGATTTATGAATTGGTATGTTGGTATAACTTTAGCTTATGCTTCATTATCTAATCAAATTCATGCAATAGGTCATGTTAAACAAACTAATAAGGTAATTATACTATTGCAAAGAATAGGGCTTATTCAGTCAAAAGAAATGCACGATTTACACCATTCTTCCCCATACGATATAAACTATTGTGTAATGACTAACTATTTGAATCCTATATTGACTTACATTAACTTCTGGTACAAGGTAGAAAATCTATTATCGTTGATTGGTATTAAGACCACAAGGGGATTAAATATTAGAAAAGGCGTTTAAGAAAAAATAAACAAATTATAAATGAATAAAATAGTAAACATAGTAATATTTGTTATCCTATCAATAGCAATTATTATATTGGTGTTAGATAACAAGAAAGCTAATGATGGTGTAACTACATATAAGGAACAGATAAAGTCATTGAATGCCAAAAACGATAGCTTACTAAAGGTGCAAGATTCTCTGGAGTATCAAATTGCCGAAATCCACTTACAGATAAACAATCTATCTTCAACAAACGATTTATTATTTACACAATACAAAAACGCAAAACATGAAATTGATTCACTTAAAAAAGTTAGGTACTACATTGAAACCATTGATAGTTCTGTTTATAGGCTTAATTGTAAGCAGTTGTCCGATTCGCTCTCAATCCCTAAATTCTAAGGATTCAGTAGTTGTAATATCTAAGGCAGCAGCCGAGCAAAGATTAATAGAACTAAAAGCGTATAGGATAGTTAAACAAATGGTATCTGATTTATTATTTACCGATTCTATACAATCAGCTATAATAGCAAATGATAGTTTAAAGTTTAAGCTAACAGATAAGGAACTGGCGGTTAAAGATTCTATTGCCAATAACTATGCTTTAATGAATATAAATAGCCGAAGAATGTATCAGGTAGCCGATAAAGAGGTAACTAAACAGAAACTGGTTAAAATAGTTTCATGGATAGTATCGGCGGCTTTAGCAGTATTATTAATAATTAAATAAAATAACGCACCTATATAGATAATCACAGTACATGAATATAACTAACATCATATTTTGGTTCTTAGTACTATATATTTGTTACAAATTAGTAACCAGTATGGATATATCTAAATCTTCTAAGTTCTTTTTATTCATGGTTCTTTCATTATGTCCTATTGCATTTTCATTTATGTTATTTGATATAAAGCCTTTGAGTAATTTTGATATTATAAAATTGTTCTATCCTCAATCTTTATTTATAGTAGGTGTGTTTTATACAGTTATAGTAATTTCGGTTAAAATATTCTCTTATTTTCTATCAGATAAGATAAGTAAGAATAATGTAACAAATGTTTTTAATATAGAATGGAATAAATTATTATATATTTGCGTAACAGATATTTTAATATATTCAATTGTACCTATTTTCATAACAAAGATTCAGGGCGGTAATATAATTAATCTATTTTGGAACTCATTTTTCGTGTATGTATCATCAATAGCAATTTTGGTAGCATTAATAATAAAAAAGGTCAAAATTTAAAACAAAAAACACCTATTTACTGTGATTATCTATATAGGTGCGAAAAATAAAAAAATTATAAAATGAGCGTAATTAAATTACCAAACAACCTATTAGAACTTACAAGAGTGCAACAAGAGAAGCAATTAACCGACCTATATATAGCAGTAGGTAAAGAATACGATAACATATTTAAAATGTTAGGTAGATTGAGAGGTGGCGAAAGGATAGATGCTGATTATCTTGCTGGTAAAAGAGAAAAAAAACAATAGATTATGCCATATAGTTTCAATGTATTACTTACAACAATAGGCAGACCGACACTATATAATATGCTTCTTAGTTTAGAAAACCAACTAAACAAAGAAGATTACCTAACTATTGTAATTGACCATAAAGAAGTAGCGGATTTTGTTTTTAGTTTAGTGTTAAAGCTGCATTTGAAGTGTACAGTAACAGTTATAGTAAATAGTCAAAACTTAGGTTATTACGGACATGGCAGCCGTTCCCGTTATCAAAATAACCTATTGGGAGATTTTATAATCAATGCCGATGATGATGATACATTTCTCGAAAATGCTTTTGAAGCTATAAGGGAAAACGCAACCAATAAAAATACGCTTTACTTATTTAAAATGGTTGATTGTGCTGGGTTTACTTATTGGAATGAAGATACACGAAAAAACGGGGTAAAAATAGGTAACATAGGTACTCCATGCGGAGTTATACCTAATAACAAAAAACTACCTAATTGGGGTAATGAATATGGAGGGGATGGGCAATTTTATATTGACATAACAACAAGCCCGACATACATAAGATACGAACTTATAGATTCTATTATATATAAAGTAAAGCACTAATATATGACTAAGGCAGAGAAAAATAAGTTATCAGATAATATAGGGGAGTTGCAAGAGCGTATAAATGATATATGTGGCGTGTTGAGTTCTTACACTACAAAAAAAGAACCATATAACATAGATTCTCAATATACAGAGATAGCATTAAGATTGATAGATGAAGGGATAAGAGTTGCCGAAAATATCATAGCAATGCAAAAGTTAATTGGTGCTAATCCAGAAATGGATATAAGAATGCTACAATCATTTAAGTTATTAAAAGAAAAAAATTTAAACACAAATAAAACAAATATCATGGACAAATTATTGAATTTCGGTGAAGCTATCGAAGCCGCAAAACAAGGTAAAAAAGTAGCAAGAGTAGGATGGAACGGGGCAAATATGTTTGCTTATATTGTTCCAGCTAATTCTTATCCTCCAAGTACGGATGCTATGAAGCAGTATTTTAAAGGTGGATTAGTGCCATATCGTGCATATTGGGCTTTAAAAACAGCACAGGAAGATATTGCAACATGGACACCAAGCGGAAGTGATACATTAGCGGAAGATTGGATTATAGTACCTTAATTTATTTACTAACGCACCTATTCAGGTAAATACAGTAAAATTATAAAAAATTAGCTATATGGGAACATATCAGATAACAAAAACATACGATACAAAGGAAAAATGTATTGAATACTTAGAAAAAGTAAAGAAAGTTTATAAGAAAAGGAAACCTAAGTCTAAGAAAAAATAAGATTCATTCAATAGTTTTAGAGTTATCTATATTTTAAGTCTAAAATTATTAAAATGAAAAAAGAAAATGTTACAGGATACGTATTACCAAGTATTTTTTTTGTATGTGGTATAATTGTTAGTATATATTCTAATGAAATAAAACAAAAATTAAGCAATATGGATATTCAAATATTTATTGTAATGACACTATTCTCTCTATCAGTTGGTAGTATTAGTTATAGCTTTTATTTAAGGTCTAAAAACAAAGTGAAACTTTTATATAAACTTATTGAGTTAAATAAAAGTGAGTATGACCATTTTATTAAATTAATAACTAATAGACTTGACGAATGTAATATACCTTATTGCTTGAAAGATTCAGAGATAGATTTACATGAAGAAATTTTAAATAAAAGAGAATCAGAAACAAAAGAATTGCAAGAAAGATTAAAAATTGAACTTAACTAGAAATAAAATTAAAACAAAAGCACTTATTTACTGTATTTATCTGAATAGGTGCGTTTACTAATATAAAAACAAACACATGAACAAGTCTTTAAGAGAGCCAGATATTAATATTAAAAAACAAATAATAGAAAAACAATTGAAAAAGTCTTTGACAGAGCCAATAGAGCCGACTATCAATAGTAAAGAAATAAATATGAACAAAGTTAAATTAGTAAAAGACCCCAAAAACGATGGGTACTTAGTAGAAAAGGACGGTCAACAAACAAGATGTGCTAATATCGCACCTTTCCCGACCCAAGATAAGTTTGGGGGTATTCAAATGTTATTTGTTCCTTGCTCTACCAGTTGCCCTAAATGCAATATACAAGCCGATGGAAAAACGCTAAACATTAGCTGCAATGGTACAGAAACAATATTCGATATTCAGGAAACTACAAAAGTAGATAAGCCAGTAGTTAGCGGCATAATTGCATCGGCTTAGTAAATGATACGACAATTTTGTAAATTTATAAATAGGCGCACTCATGGATAACGTAACAGTTTTATACTTTCCTTTGTGAAACGTTCGATTTTCTTCGTGTGTGTTCAGAGCCGTTTATCCTTAATTGGGTAAACGGCTTATTTGGTTTGGATTAAAATGTGTACTTTTGTAACCGTAATCAATAAAATATATTTAATATGTCCGAGAAAGGCGTAATAGTAAATAAACAAGGAGTAAGTACAGATGGCACAAAAGGCGGCTTATTTGTAGGTAAAAGGCATAGTGAAGGTGGGATAGAAGTAGATGTAGTGGGCGGTGGCAAAGTAGAAGTAGAAACAGATGAAGCCCTGATAAAAAATGGTAGTGCAAATACCAGCAAAACAGTTTCCTTCGATGGGAAACAAATGACACCTAAAGAAGTTTTATCTAAAATAAATACTGCATATAATGGAGTTCCTATTAAAAAGAAAGGTGGAGAAATAGAGCCAGAAGAAGATTTAAGCAAAAGGTGGGATAAGAAAATAACAAGTGTAAAAACCCTATCAAATAACATAAGAAAATTACGCTATAATGTTTCTAATGACTTAAAAAGTCAAGATGAAAAAACCTTTTTGACAGCATTAGCAATTAGATTAATGGATATTACAGCCGAAAGAGTAGGAAACGAAACAAGTGCTGAAAATGGTCATGTAGGGATTACTGGATTAGAAAAAAACCACATTAAAATTGTAGATAATAAAATATTTCTAAATTATACAGGAAAGTCTGGTGTTGAGCATGAAAAAACAATAACCGATACTGAATTATCAGAATATCTTAAAAAAGCAATTAAAAATTCATCCACTAATTATGTATTTTGTACGAGTGATGGATTTTGCATAAAAAATAATAAAATAAATAGATACTTAAATAAATTTAATATAAGTGCAAAAGATATTAGAGGTTATTCAGCAAACAATTGGATAATTGAACGGCTTAAAAATGTTGATATTTCTAATAAAGAAACACAACGTAAAAGGCAATTTAATGAACAAGCTAAATTAGTAGCTAAGAAAGTAGGTCATGGATTAGCAACACTAAAAACACATTACTTAATCCCAGAAATAGAATATGAATTTATTGAAAAAGCTAAATTGATAAATATTAGTGATTTAAAAATGAGTAATGGTGGTAACGTACAAAAAGGTGATGTACTAAAAATGGGCGTAAAAAATTACATAGCCCAAAGAAAATCAGAAAAAGAAATTGGAAAGCCAGTAGTAGTAGAAGGTGGCGCAATTGTTATAACAAGAAATGCAGTTTTAGACAATAAAACAAAGCATGAGTTCAACGGAAAAAAGCTAACTAATAAAGAAATACTATCTGAAATAAATAAAATGAATGGTGGAGTAGATTTTGCTAAAGGTGGTAATGTAGATTGCGGATGCGAACATGGTATGGAAGAAGGGGGAAATATAGATACATGGATAATATCAGCTTTAGCCTCAAATAATGAAATATTATCAGAAAAAATAAATCACCCTGTAACACATAAAGAGATATTTGATAAATATAAAAAAGATGGATATACAATAGTAGAATGCCAAATATATAAGGTAAGTAATATATCAGTTATTGATAACTATAAAAATGCCCTTGAAAAGTATATATTATCAAAATACGGGCAAAGTATAAAATGGGGAAAAACATTTATACCCTATGAAATAATTGGCGAAAAGATTATTATTTCAGATACTTTAGTTATAACAAATATCGGCAAAGAAGTAAATGTTAAACCTAAAGATTTATTTAACTATTATAGTGGCGGCGGCGAAATAATAGAACCATACGAAGAAAACACAATAGCAGAACAAAAGTTAAATGAATTAGATAAAGGTATTAAAATAGAAAGTACCGAACATTCAGAAACATTAGATAAACTTGAAAGCGGCGAAATAGATACATCAGAAGCTATAAGAGAAATAGCAGAAACACATATAGAAGAAAACCCTAATTATTATAAAAGTGAAGATTTAAAATTAAATAATATGTATTATATAAAAAAAGAAGATTTAGGTGTATTAGACAGTAGCCCTATAATCGTAGTAGGTACTGAATTTTATAGTGAAAATGGAAATGAAAAGTGGATTGTTGAATATTTTACTGATAAAGAAATTAAACTAAAGCATACACCCAAAAGTGTTTTATCTAATGAATTGGGCGAAAAAACATTAACATACGAACAAGTATTAGAATTATTTAAAAATAATCACTTGTCTATAAAAAATATATTAAACGATAGAGAATTAGAGTTGGCTTTATCTTTAATTAAAAAGGAAATTTCTAATATTAATTATATTGAAAAGCATAAAGTCTTAGAAGCTGAAAAAGAAGAATTATCTAAAAAGCCGCCAAAGATAATTAGAATAGTTAATGGAATAGAAATAAATGATAGCGACATTTCTGATAATAAATTATTAAAATAACAAATTAAATAAAAATACTACTTTTGTAAAATCTAAAAATAAAAAAATGACAAGTAAAATAAAAACAAGTAAAAAAGAATTGGCATCTGAAAAAATAAAAAGTCTTTTAGCAAAAGCTAAAGAAAAAAGAGAAATGGCTAAAGGTGGAAAAATAAAAGAAGTTGATTTTGAAAATTCAAATTTAATTCTTTATGGTTTTGGTAAAGATACAAATGGGAATAGCATTGTAAAAATTGGGTTCCCGAATCAAAGAACATTTTCTATTCAGACTAATAACATTGGACTAGAAACATCTCACAATAAAAGAGGTTATGCGGTTCACGAATTAGACCAAAAAGAAATTGATAGCATTGAAAAAGAAGTAGTTGAATACTTAAAAGAAAATGGAACAAAAGAACAAAAGGCTAAGTTAAAAACATATTCTACTTATTCTGATGGTGGTGAAATTTCAGAGTACGAGGTTATTATAAATAAAGGCAGTAAAAACGAAAGAGTTTTAGCTGATTTCGCTACTAAAAAAATAGCTGAAAATTTTGTTTATGATTATGGATTAAAGCATCCAAAAGCTAAATTATCTATTTGTAAAGTAGATGAAAAAAGTCATAAAATGTCTGGTGGTGGTATGATGGCTAAAGGTGGTGAAGTTGATGAAGAAAGTCATTATTTTAAAAATATTGTTAAAAGAAATTTATTAGAGTTAAAAGAAGATATAAAAAATTCAAAAAATACAAGAGAATCAGAATTTTATAAAAACAGATTTGATGTCCAATTGAGAGATTATGCAAGGGGATTAGGTATTAGTGAAAATGAATTAAAAAACAAGTTATCAAATCAATATGCTAAAGGCGGTAGAGTAGGTAAAGACACTTACTTAAACCCACCAGAGAATCCTAGTTATATGATTTCAAGGGATGCACAAAGAAGCGAAAGGGCAAAACCATCAGGATGGAGATATACAAACGCAGGTGCGAAACGCTTAAAAATAGATAACACAAAAGCATATCCGTCTAAAGAACATATTGAAAAATATAAAGGTAAATACTTTACCGATAGAGATGGAGTTGAACACCGATATATATACATAGAAAGAAGGGCTGATAAAGCTGATATGAGAAGGGGTAAACCTTATCTTGAAAGAGGTGGCGGCATTCCTAATAACTATGAAGGTAAAACAGCAAGGACTATTTGGAATGAATGGGAATTATCACAAAGAAAACATTTTTTAGAAGACCATAATGTAAATCCCAAAGGTATAATAGCTTTAAATTGGGAACAATTATCTGACAACCACGAAGATGTTATTAGAAAAATAAACGAACACATACACGAAGGCGAATACAAGCATGGTGGCGAAATAGAAGATAATTACAACGAAGATGATACTTTCCATAAAGGCGATAAAATAAATAAAAAAACAACGGGAGAAAAGGCAGAAGTAATACACCTTAATACGGGTGGCAACCATTTATTAGAATCATATCTTGTTAGAAAAGATAATGGAGAAACCGCTTATTGGTGGGCTTCTGATATGGAGATATGTTACGAATGTGGTGGTAGAATGGAACGTGGCGGCTCAATAGAATCCCAAAACAAAGAAATAGAGGAAGATGAAATAGGCGAAAACATAAATGTATTTGGTTATCAAACAGAACACTTTATTAATTGCCCAAAAGCGGTTTCCGAGTTTAAGAAAGCTATTGAAGAAATAATAACCAGTTATGCAGTAGATAGTGTTGAATACACTAAAGAAAGCGAAGCATTAAACAAAGCCGCAAGGGAATTAGATGTAATATTAAGATTAGAAGAAATTATAGGTGAAGATAAAGAACACCTTACAATTGATACTGTAAAAACCCTTAATACAGCTTTAAAGCTATTCTACATATATAACTACAAATCGGGATTAAGAATAGAAAGCGACTTTATAGCACAACATCTTTATAATATATTTGATGTAGAAGGAGAAAAATACCTTGAATATGAAGAAGGCGGCTCAATAGAATCCCAAAACAAAGAAATGGTATCTATAAAAGCAAAAGAAATAAAACACCATGCAAACGAACTTATGGAATCCTTAAAAGGGGATGAAGAAGTACCAGCATGGGTGGTGGCTAAAATAGAACGTTCCGCTACTGATATATCTGATGCAGCGCATTATTTAGAAGGAGTAGAAAATGAAGAATTTGAACGTGGTGGTGAAATAGGTATAGACGATAAAAATATAGAAGAAGGTTACCACAAAACTATGGTAACTAAATTTAATACATACTACACAGATGATAGCGATGGAATAATCATGTATAGAAATCAAGATGGGCATAAGTTTGGTGGTGGCGCAATGGTAGAAGGTGAATTTATTGATGATATATTAAATGATAGAGCCATTTGGATAAATGAAGATGATAAAGAAAACATTGAATTAATAAAAGAAGAACAAAGCGAAAATGTTGGTATTGAAGATAACGAGCCTTTTGCTAAAGGTGGGCTTTTGAATAGTGCAAAATCTCTTTTAAATAAAACAAAAGAGAGCGTAAAATCAGGATATAACAAATCTAAAAAATATACTGAACAAAAAATACATGATAAAAAAAGAGATATTGCTTATAACGTACTTCAATCTACCAGAAATAAGGTAAGAGACAAGAAAGAAAGCCAAATATTAAAGGAAGCAAGTAATATAGTTGATGCTAATTACGAAAAGGGCGGTACTACATTTAAAGACAAAGTATCAGCAATAACTAATAGATTAAACGGCACTAAAGTAAAACCCAAATATAAAAAAGAATATGGTTCTACTTATGATAAAAAAGAAGCTAAAGAAGCAGCTACTAAAATAGCTGGCAAGATGATACGCAGAGAAAAAATGAGTAATGGGGGCAAAATAACAAATGAAGAATGGATAAAAATAGAGCCTGTTATAAGTAAAACTTATGATTATATTATTCAAGTTTCTGCTGTACAAAAAAGGCTATTGAGTGCTAAAGATTTATGGGGAGATGGCACAATATTTAAACCATTAACATTTAAACAATTTGAAGTTGTACATAGGAATATAAAAGAAATAACAACCGACAACCCTAATTTCAAATGGTAATAATATATAACAAACAAAAATAGAAACACAAAATGAAAGCACAATTTGAACAATTATTAAAAGAAAAGAACTTAACAGTAGGTGACATTAACCAAAAAATGAAGGATAATGTAAGCAACTACTATAATGCAGTAAAAGAGTTAAAAGAATTAGAAGGTGATGCTAATTATAACGAAGATGATATTAACGAAGTAAAAAGCGCACTTACCGACTTAGATAACCAAATATGTACTTACTTAAATAAAATAGAACAGTACAAAGAAACGGGGCGCAAAATGCACGAAGCAAGAGTAGCTAAAAAGGTTATAAAAGCAGAAGGGGGTAATATGCCTCCAAAGCCAGTAGAGCAGCAACAAGCCGCACCACCAGTAGTTATTGAAGAACCTATCAAACCAGAAGAACATCAACAAACAGAACCCGAAAAGAAAAAAGGTATTGGTGTTGGTACTGTAATAGGTACAATAGTAGGTGTAGCCGCTTTTGCATTCTTAGGTATATCATTTACAAAGGGTACATTCCCTTTTAAAAGAAGATAAAAATGGCGTACAAAATAAAACCATATAGCTATCAACAAGCCGATAAATTAGGGGTGGTAATTCGCCCCTCAAAAGTAAAAGGTAAAAAGATAGATGTATTCAGTAACGGGGGCGATAAGATATGTAGCATAGGAGCAATAGGTTATAATGACTATCCTACATACTTAGAAAAGGAAGGATTAAATGTTGCAGAAATGCACCGAAAGGCTTATAAAGCAAGACATGAAGAAGATAGGAAAGTAAAAGGTAGTGCTGGTTATTATGCCGATAAGATATTATGGTAGTATTTTGTCTTGATGTAATGGTAGCATTTCAGATTTTGATTCTGACCGTTTAGGTTCAAATCCTAAAGACAAAACAAAAAAGCCGCTAATTAGAAAAAAAGCGGCGTTCCTAAATTAAACTTAAATGCTATATGAAAAAAAATCCGATACAAATATATAAAATAATTATGACATGGAAACACAAATTATAAAACAACATTTCACAAAGGGTAAAAACGCACTTACAACAATAGCGGCAATAGTAGGCTCAATAGTAGTAATAGCTGGGGGATGGGCTTTCTACCAAAATAACTTATATAAGCCAAATAAGGACTTAAAACTTATTAGTGTTGATTATGATAAGGGCGTGGCGCAAATACAGTTTAAAAAAGATTTAATTAATCTTACTGGCGATGCAACGTGGTCTTTAACTGGTAATTGGGGCGTAAGATTTGGATTAGTTAATGATGAAAAGGGTAGCAAGTATAGTAATATTGAAATTACCCAATCAGGAATGGTTTATGATTATTTAGATATAAGAAAAGGATAATATGAACAACAACACGAAAATAGGAAGATTAATTAACGCAGTAACTAATCCAAAACCAACAAATAGAAAAGGTAGTTGCACCTCAAATATTTGCGAAACTTTGGATGGTAAAAAAGGTGGTGCTTGTTGCCATTTAGGTTGCAAGTGTCCAGCATTATCAAATTCTAATTGTATGGTATATAAATTAAGACCTTTGAATTGTAGGGTTTTCCCAGCATCAAAAGAGGACTTAAAGTTGGTAAAAAATTGTGGATATTATTTTGATTAAAATTTATGGCAGAAGATAAAAAAGGTAGCGGATTATTTTGGTTAATACTATTGCTTTTAGGTGGTAGTTCTGTTTGGGCAATAAACAAGTTTATGTCCAAACCAAAAGATGAACAACAAACACCAAGTGGGGGTAATAAAACACCTAATGGTGGGGGTAATAAAACACCTAATGGTGGGGGTCAAACACCTAACGGTGGTGGGCAAACTCCAAATGGCGGTAATCAAACACCTAATGGTGGTGGGCAAATACCTAACGGTGGTGGGCAAACTCCAAATGGCGGTAATCAAACACCATCTACAAAAAGTTATACAACAACAATACAACAAAGTAGTTTTGTAACACCAGATATTTTAATTAATACAGATGTAAATACTGATTATCAATTTTGGTATCTTAATAATTGGATATGGTTAAACCAAAATGATATAATGTCAGCATTGGCACAACCATATTGGAATTGGGGTATTGATGTAAATGGTAAACCAACTGGAGTAAATTGGTTCTATTTTAATCAACTAAATGATAAAGATGGATTTAAAGCATTTGTTGATTTTGACCAAAGTTATTATACAGATGCTGCAAAAAAGAATTTAGTAGTAAGAGTAACACCATTTACCACTCCAAATTCAACTAATGGATTGACGCAAAAGCAAATTGACGATAGCTTAATTAAGCAGTTACAAGCCAACAATGGTTTATCATTAAAAACAGCAACGGACTTTTTAAGTAGGTTAAGGACAAACAAAGGTTTTGATATAAGAAGTTATTTACAAGACAATTATTAATTATGAGTGAAAACAAAAGCAATAGTGGAATATTTTGGGCGGTGTTACTTCTCGTAGGTGGCATTACTTTTTGGGGTATAAACAAAGCGTTTGGGGCTAAAAATGATACACCTAAAAATCCAAGCCCAACACCTAATCCTTCGCCAACACCTAATCCTTCGCCAACACCTAATCCTTCGCCAACACATTCACCTACAAACAAAACAAATGATGCTACCAAAAATGGTATGCCATATTCTTTAGATTTATCTAAAATAACTTATGATGTTGACCCTAAATATGTGCCACAAGGTCAAGTAAATCATGGTATGTATGACAACAAATATGAAGTAGCTATAAATGCAAATGGTGGGCTATGTTTATTTAAAAAAGATATTGATGGGTTTAAATTCTCATACCTATATAGTTCTAAGGGAACATATATTACAAAAAGTTCTGACACACCAATTACTATTGATTTCACTAAAATATGTTCTGTACATTTCATAGAGCCATCTACTCAAGTAACTCCGTATTATCATGTCATATTTTTCAAAATAACTAATAACTATAATTTACCTATTACTACAAATATAACCTGCCATTTAGAGCTTTCATACAATGGAAATGTAATATCTACAATTGATAAAGATTTCTACGGTATAAAGAATAAAAAATATGAATTGCCTGGATTGTCAACTTCTTCGGGCAATATGAATTTTTATCCTAGTGATAGAATATTTCAGGTAAGTAAAAATACTAATGGCATATACAATTTAGGTACTACATTAAAGGTTAAGCAATCGGGTACATTTTTCATGCCGTTTTTTTATGACAATAAAAATGTTTCTGTTCAAGATGCTTTTAATGATTTTGGGAATAAGCCAAACTATTCGGGTTCAAGTGTTAATATAAGAATTACAGGTTATATAGGAATATCTAATCCAAGCAATAGCACTCAATATAAAAAAATAGATGTTGACCAAAACTTATCTGTTCCATTAGATTTAGGAACGAATGATTTTTCTTTTTGTACAGATTTTTATCCATGGATACAAGGCAATCCTCCTGCGCTAACTCCAAACGGAACACAAGACCCACCACCCGTTAATTTTACAAGTAGCGCAGAAGAAAATTATGCTATATTAGATTCAATACAATCTGACTATTGTAGTAATAGTAGTAATGCGGGTGATGGTGAAAAAGCGTATAATGATTGGGTTCAATATTGTAAACCAATTTAAAAAAAAAATAATATTAAAAATAAAAATATATAATAAATGCAATTAGGTAATACTATAATTGGTTTTGGAGGTGGTGGCGGTAATGCTATTTTATACTCCTTTAGATGGTGGGGTTCAAGTAATAAATAAATTTATAAAAGAAGATTAGTATGGCAAATTTTGATATTTCTCAAAAGGTATTATTAGAAGATGAAGGTTTATGGTCGAATGATGCAGAAGACTCTGGTGGGGAAACTTGTTGGGGGATAGCGAGAAAAATTGATACAAAGTGGAGTGGTTGGGCGATAGTTGACCAATATAAGCAAAAGCCTAATTTCCCTAATAACTTAAATAACCCCGAAATAAAAAACTTAGTAAATACATTCTATAAGATAAACTATTGGGCTAAAATAAAAGGCGATGAAATAAACAATCAGGATATAGCAACCCAGATATATAAGTCATACGTTAATACTGGTAGCGAAGGGATAATATTAGCGCAACGGGCTTTAAGTATAAGAGAAAGCGGAATTATGGATGATGCAACATTGAGCGCATTAAACAACGAAAAAACACAAAACAACGCATGAGAATAGAAATATTACGCTCTATATCAACTGTAAGAATTAAAGGTAGTTGTAAATGCTATGCTGAAAAGGGAGAAAAGCTAAAAGCCATAAAAAGGGATGAAGAAAGCCTTTTAGTTGATGGTAAAAAAGAAAAGTTTATAGTATTTACAAGGGATGAAAGTATCACCCATAAGATAATAGAAAATTAAATAAAATGAAGAAATTATTATTTGCATTTTTTCTGGTATCAATAATAAGCTGCAATAGTGGTAAAACCGCACCGAATAAGCTAAATAAAGATACTTCTACAATAAGAGATACAATTAAGCTATCAAATACGCAAAAGCCCGTAAATGATAGCTTAATTCATTTAATAGATAGTTTAAAAACAAAACTATTTTTAGCTAATTACAAAGTAGAGCAAGTTAAGTTCTATGTGAAAATATGCGAAAGGAAACCAAATCAAAAAATATTTCTTATCGGGTGGCTAAAAAGATGTTTGTATTAAAATAAAAAAAGCAGCTAATGAGAACAAAAGCTGCGTTTCCTTTATCAAATTTTATGTCAATGTATGAAGCCGAAGCAAATATACAATATTACTATATTAAAATAAAATAAACAATGCTTTACGCAATAATTTATGGGTTAGCTATACTATCATTTATGGTATTAATTTCTATAAAGAGAAAAAACACACACAAAAACAACACATAAGATGGCACAAACAAAAACCGAAGTCATAAAAGAGTACTTAGATAAGTACGATGGAAACATTGGGAATACTGACTTAGCAAGGGAATTAATAACAGTTAAAAAAGGATTATTCGGGGATAATATAGAAGCTGTTAGGTGCTTAATCAAGAATACAAGAAGTAGGCACTACAAAGCAAACAAGTCAATTATATCCCAACCTATCGAAATAAGCCCTAAAGAAACCATTTTAGGAGATTTGAGCAAAAGGAAGGATAATGCTAAGGTGAAGGAATTAGAGAGGAAATACAACTACCTATTAAACGAATACGAGTTATCTGAAAAAAGGTTCGATACTTTGCTTAATATTAAAGAAGATGTAGATATATTAAATATTGACCCTATATTATCTTCAAATAAAAATGAGGCTATACCAGTAATTCAATTATCGGATTGGCATTTTGAAGAAAAGGTTGACCCACTTACGATAAATGGATTAAATGAGTATAACTTAGATATAGCCACATTTCGTTGGAATAAATGTATTCAGAACAGTTTAAAATTAGTACATAAAGAAAGACATAGTAGCGAAATAAAGCAAGTAGTAGTATGGTTGGGGGGGGATTTTATTACTGGGTACATTCACGAAGAATTAGAAGAAGATAACTATTTAAGCCCAACAGAGGCTACAAGGTTTGCAAAGGAGAAAATAATAACTGCTATTAAGTTTTACTTAGAACATGGTAAATTTGATAAAATAATTGTTCCATGCAATTTCGGTAATCATGGCAGAACTAATAAGAAACCAAGAGTATCAACCGCATATAAGAATAGTTATGAATGGATGATGTATTGCGATATTGCAGACTATTTCTCAAATAATAAAAAAGTAGAATTTAAGATACCAAGAGGAATGTTTACTTATGTAAATGTTATGGATTATCTATGTAGGTTTTTTCATGGGGATAGTATAAAATATGGCGGTGGAATAGGTGGTTTAACTATTCCTCTAATAAAAGCAATACAAAGATATGACCAACAGACAGCCGCAGAATATAATTTTATGGGGCATTATCACCAACTTTGGCAGGCAACAAAGAATTGTATAGTAAATGGTAGCGGTATTGGTTATGGTGCTTATGCTCAAAGAATAGGAGCAGGGTATGAAGAACCAAAACAAGGGTTTAGTCTTATAGATAAACAATATGGAATGACAACTAAACTTGAAATATATTGTAAATAGAATATATGAAAATATGCTTGTAGATGAAATTAAAGGTTTCGAAATAGAATTACAGTACGCTAAAAATAAAAACAAATAAATTATGCTATACACAATATATTTTGAAATATACGGTAAAAAAATGAAAACAGATGTAGAGGCAAAAACCCCACATCAAGCAGAAGAAAAATTAGCAGAAATAGTGGCAAATAAAATAATATATCATAAAGTAGTAGAGCCGAAAATAGAAGAAAAAAACGAGCCAATAAATAAAGCTACAAGCAAATTTATGAACTTCTTTGAAGATGCTATAAACGGTAAATTGGATAGATAATATTTAATTGCATAAATTTGTAAAAAAATAAATAAAATAATCATGGAATTAGGTATATCAAAAGCCATAAATAATGGCAACGGAAACACAATCATTTATACGGCACTACTCGCAGCCATTTTGGCGAACTGTACCCCCACAGTAGCAGATGGAATTTACTTTAACCTACAACAAAGGTGGGAAGAAGAAAAAGAAACTGGTAAAATTACCCCAGAACAATTCTGGGTATATGATGCAATCGGATATTACGGGGTTACAGCCTCGTATTATGCGTTATTATTTCTAACTATGTTAGCTTTAGGCAATACAAGTTATTCCACTAAATCAAAGATACTTTTATCTATTGTAGGCGGCGGTGTAGTTATTGGAGTTATAATGAAAAATGCACAAAAGGATAAACAATTTATTGCATCTAAAACAGACACTACAACAAATAACGTCTAAGAAATAAAAAATTAGTTATCTTTGCTTTTAGAAAATAATCAATAAAAATATATTATTAATAAAATATAAATAATAAATAAATGGCAGATATAATTCCAAATCAAGGCGTTGCACCCGTACAGCAACATTATTTACCACCACCACCACCAGCAGGGGCGGCGATAGTGGGAGAGGGAGGCGCACCAATACAACAAGTGGCTGCACCAGTAAACGCACCTATTCCAGAAAGTAATAGTAGCGTAGGAAGTTCGGGTATGGATTTTTTAGGTTCTATTAATTGGTTAGAGATTGTAGTATATGCTTCTGTTCTTACTTTAGTATTTATGGGCGTTTCTTATTATCGTAATCAAAATAATCAAACGAGTTCAGAACTTCAAAAACAATCAGATAGGATAAGCGTTTTAGAAAGCGATATATCTACTATGACAGCGCATACAAACTAATTTCTTAATTTTAAAATCGAACGAATTGAACACAATTGATGTAATAAAAGAAGTTAGCAATACAATAGATGCAATAGGCGAAGAGGCAACCGTTTCCGCTTTAGTAGCTGCAAGGGATAGTAACTTAAAACCTAAATATGTAAAATGTATATTTGATATAGTATGTAGCGAATTGGGCTTTAAGATAAATACTCCAAATGATTTAAAAGTAAAAACGGATGAACGAAAAGCTATTATTGCTTTTGTGGCTTTTTTCTCATATAAAAAGCTAAAAGGAATGACTTGTACCGATTTGAACGTAATAGGTATAACATTTTCAAAGCAGCTTTTTACAAACTACAAAAAAGTAATTGAATATTCTAATAGAAAAAAGCCAATATCTAATTTAGAAGTAATAATATCAAAGCACTATCAAAACATAAATGATAAAATCAACGATTTAATAAAAAATAAATAACACACACATGAACAAGAACAGCACAGATTTTTCAGAACAAAAGCAATCATTTAATAATCCATTAAATGATGAACCAGTAGTACAGAACTTTAATAGAACTAAGACATCCGAACCTACTACCGATATACCTATACCAGAAGTTGATATAAGCGATGTACCACCAAATGTAAAAATGGGCAACATCGGAGGTGGCTCTACACCACCACCTATGGAGGGACAAAGACCAATAGGAGCGCAACCTAATAGTAATCTACCAGATGAAGATTCAGAACTAAGCGCAGAAGCAACAGCCGACTTATGTTTAATGGGTTTCGCTCAATTAAAGATGTTTTCAAGTAAGATAGTAAAAGTATCTGAAAAGAAACTAAAATCTTTAGATGCAGAAGGGGATATAGATTTATCAATGCAAGTTCAGGCGCACCCGTCTAATCCTAAAAAAGTAAGTATAAACGAACTATTCATTACATTTAATGAAAGCCTTAATCAGAACTTTACATTAAGCGAAGATTATATTAAAGTAGCTAAACCTATTTTAGTTGCTGAATTTAAAAAACGTGGTGTAGCATTATCGCCACTTACTATATTAGGTATAGTAACAGCTAAGGACTTTGTAGAATCTTTTGGAAAATCATGGATGCAACGAAATGAGTTAATTAATTCAGTTAAGAAAATGACGGCTGAATATAAGAAAACAAATGAAGATAAAAAAGTAAATAAAGCAGATTATCAGGAAAGCGGTTTTGCGGCAAAAGAAGCACCAAATAGGAGAGAACCAGAAGAAGCGCAAATTATAGTAAATGAAAATGCACCAACCGAAATAAAAAAACAAAAAACAACATTTACAGAAGCTACTATAATCCCTAACACAAAAGTTAAAAAGGAAAGGAAAAAAAGAGTGGCTAAAGTAGTAACAAGTAACAATAGTTTATAGATATGGCAAGGCAGCCCCAAATAATAATAGCGTGTGGTAAAAGAGGAAGCGGTAAATCGCTTACTACAATAGAAATGTGCTTTGACTATGTTAGGGTGCATAATAGACCAGTTTTGATATTCGATGTTAATGACGAATTTGGCAACTTTAAATATAAAGATGGGCGGCAATGGACTATTAAATCTATGCCGCTTAATTATGTGTCTGAATTTTCAAAAAGAAGTGTAGCCGAAGTAAGAAGAATAAGACCTTATTGGGATAATAATGTAAGAATGTCCATAAATGATATGAATACGGCTTTAGGTCATATTTTAGATAACTATAAGGATGGATTATTACTTGTAGAAGATATAAACAAATATACTTCTGACAATATGAAGCGTGACCTTATAGGCTCTTTAGCAACTATAAGACAAGCTGGATTAGATGGCGTGTTACATTATCAGTTAATTTCAAAAGCAGGTCATCCAAAATTATTAGGCTTTGCCAACTACATAAGACTACATAAAACAAATGATAGTCTTTCTATTTATCGAATTAAAAATAAATTCGGAGATAAAGGAGAAGTATTGCATATTGCAGAAATAGTAGTATCTAATAGAGTTGAATATGGAGTATTGAATAATATAAATGATGATAGTGGAAAATTCTTTAGTGTATGGGTTGATTTAGAATATATGAAGATTAGAGGACAATTCTCTAAAAAAGAAGCAGCAGATGCAATAGCTAAATATATTCAAATAGAAAACCCAATACCTAAAATGTTAAGAGAGAAAGACCGTTTAGGTAAAAAGATATACAAAAACTATGCAGAAGCATACGATATATTAGAAAAAATGTATATGGAAAAATACTTTGATTTTAAATAATAAAACAAATCGGAATGTTTGCATATATAGCCCCTTAATCGGGGCTTTTTTATTGCCTAAAGTTTAGCAGTCAAAATATGTACTAAATTATAAAAACTACAAACGCTTAAAATAGACTTTACGTTAAAATAAGTATTCATCTTTGTGTGGTAATTCCTTTTGAAAGGAAATATTAATTAATCAAAAAACAAAAATAATAACATGGAACATTTAAAGTCATTCGCAATCGCAACAGCAGCAGTTATCGTTGGTATCGCAGTTTATAACAACGTTCTGAAAACAATGGTTACTACTCTTAAATAAGATTAGTAATAAAACAATTAACAATTAAAAATTTAAAAAAAATGAGTTTTAAAAATTATTTAGCATCTTCTCGTAATGAAGTAGCAAGATACAACTTCGGTGGTGTATCAGCAACAGGTCCTCGTAGAAACCTTGTAGGGGGTTCTTACAATGCCAATGCAATGGGAATTGGCGCACCAAGCGCAGCAACTGGTACTCCAGACTATACTAACGTTGCACCTTTGTTTGGTATTCAAGTACAAAATACCACTACCGCAAACTTAACTAGTGTGGATACATTTGGTTCATTCCAATACACTCCACAATCAACTTTGTTTACTGGTGGTAACTATGTAAGTGGTGGTGTAACTATCAGTACGCAGTTTAGCACAATTAACTATCAACAGTTCTTAACATCTTCTGCTACTCAACAGTTCAAAGTTGGTGCGGTTCACGTTTTAGTTAGTGCAAGTACAACAGCTATCGCAAATGCACAAGCATTTGATGTATTAACTGTAACTACTCAAAGCCAAAGTGGTGCTTCTCAAAGTTTCCCTATTAAGCAATTATTGAATCCTATGCAGTATCAAGCTGGTGTGGCTCAAAACTATATCAATTTCATTATTGATGGTTACACTAAGATTACACTTGCTAATTTATATGCAGGGGTTAGTGTACAATATTCATTTTTCCCTCAACTTACCCAAAATCCTTCTGGAACTTTGGCAGGAAAAGGCGGAACAAGTGCATGGGGTACACCTCAATTGGGTTAATCTAATTTAGTTCAATAAAAATAAAAAGGGGTTGGGTGTCAATAGACCCTTACCCCTTTTTAATTAAACAAAAACAAAAATAACAACATGGCATCAGGAAATATAGTTACAATGTGCGATTATATCGCAAGTGTAAATACCAATGAAGCGGTTGCATTATGTGGAAATTACGATTACACAGTTGACGAAACAAATCCAGAACACATATCAGATACTATGGTAGAGATATGCGGTACAAATGGTGAAGATGCTTTGAAAAAAGTATTAATGATTCATCCTGATAAGCAAGTTATATTGGATGCTTTCCAAAAGCAACAATCTAAATTTAATGCAAAAGGTGATAATGGTTTTGGTTGTAATAGTTGTAGAATGATGAACCCAGCAGTTAATGAATACGGTCGTTATCAATCATTTTATGCAACAGGAGATTCTACAAATGCAGCATCAAATAGTAATGGAACATTTTCTAACATGATTTCAATGCAAACAAACACTATTCTTATATTAGGATTGCTTGTTATTGGTGGCGCAATTATTTACAAAAATTTAAAATTAAACTAACAATGACTTTAGGAAACACTTTAGTTTATTTGGGTACAACTTACACAAAAAACGCTGATACTGGATATTATACTTCACCAGATGATGATGGCGGTATTATAGATTCAAATGGCAATTACTTCGATACAGCAAGTGGCGAATTTGTTGTCAATGTTGCAAATGGTTCTACAACTCCATCAACAGGAAGTACACTTGGTGATTTATGGAATAATATTACCCAAACAGTAACAAGCCCAACTACAATAAAAGGTGTAGTTAATAAGTTAATAGGGCTAAATGTTTTACCATCATCAGCAACAACAAGTACACCTAAAATAGTACCACCACCTAAAAAAGATAATACTATACTATATGTAGTGTTAGGTATCGCAGTTGTAGGTTTAGGGATATTCGCATACAAGAAAATGAAGAAATAAAATATATCATGTCAACAGTTTATGCAAGTGATTTATTGGGGCAAACTTCAACATCTAATAAAAGTAGTAAAAACTACATGGCTTTAGGTAGTGGGGTTTTGTTTGTTTCAATTTGTGGCGTAGCATTAGGTATGGCAGTATCAAATTTTAGACACACGCCTTTAATACCATCTATATTAGTTGGGGGAATTACGGGAGGGATTATTAGTAAAGTATTAATTTAAAATATTATGCAAAAAGGTACAATACAAACAATTACAACAGCAGGTGCAGGGGCTTTCGCTCTTTGGTACTCATGGCACAATAAAAAAGGAATAGCTATTGGTGGACTTATAGTATTAGGTTCATTAATGGCTGGTTACATAGTAGGTGGTTATACAGAAACGGCAATTATACCAACTAAATAAAAATAATGGCAACGACAGCAAAATTCTTATTTAATCCTACAGATACATCAACGAGTACGGCTATTATAACCGTTTCGTTGGCTATTGGCGTATTTTATGGAGTTGCTAAAAAGAAGCCTACAATTGTTACAATAGGATATGGGCTTTTGTTCGGTGCGGCTGGAGTAATAATTTCATTAGTAAGTAATAATATTTTCGATGCAAAGCAACAACAACAAGCGTAAATCGCTAAACAGGTTATGGAGAGAAAGCGGCAAAAAAGTTCCTTTTAAGGTATTTGCAGCACAATATAACGAACAACAACAACCAACACAATCTTTAGCTACTGAAACGGCAATACAGCCGAGCAGCACTAAAGATTATTTAGGTTTACAACTATTAGCAGTAATAGGGATAGCAATAGGAATAGTTTATTTACTTAAAAAAGATTAATATGCTTAAAGACATTTTTGCGGTAATAGGAGTAGCAACGGTTATAATGGTAGCTTATGTAGCTATTACAAATAAACCATTGTTAGATAAAGTGGAGCAAGATGTTTCTAATAATGGAACAATTGGAGTTGGAATATTAGAAACACAGGATTGTGGGTGCGAACAGATAACATACAACAATTGTTACGATGTTAATTCGTTTGATGTTACACCTTATTTTAAAGCACCAATACCAACAGTATAAAATTAAAAATAAATGGTAGTTTTACTAAATACTAATTACGAGCAAATGATTATCAATATAGATATATCAGTTGCCCAGCCGACAAGGATAAGAATAGTTTTAGAAGATAACGATAATCCTAATACTGTTTTAACCAATAGATTTAGAGATATTGAAACACAAGATACAATACTCGTAAGGTTGCCGATTTGTGGTAAAACATCTAAATTGACAATTTATGATGAAAACGTAGGGGTTGGTAATGGTGATACAACATTTACTGTTACGGATATAAGCAAATCGCATTTAAAGAAAAGATTAGATGTAATTGATTTAACAAGTCCTAAAATAAGTTCTTTCGTTAATTTTTGCGAACAGTTTTGCTTTAATGCAGGGTGGTTAGATACCCAAGATATAAATTCTGATAAATGTTATAAATCAGAAGATGGTCAATATAGAATACAATATGTAGAGGCTATAATAGACGAAAAAGGTAATGATGTAAATACACCAGCGTGTATATATGAGGATGGTCTTATTCAAGTAGATGCAAGATACTTTAGAAGTTCTACTGTACCTATGAGAGTGGCTATTTTGTGCCATGAATTTGCACATATTTACTTAAATGAAAATCCAAAGGATGAAAGCGAAGCGGATATAAGAGGATTAAGCATTTATCTTTCTTTAGGTTATCCGAGAGTTGAAGCATTTGAAGCATGGATAGATTGTTTTTGGGAGGCAGAAACGCCAGAAAACCAACAACGATATATGATTATAGAGAAGTTTATATCAGATTTTGAAAATAGAAATTTTATAGCTTATGGCAGCTTCTAATAATACGGGATTTTGGGTGGTAATAGTAATAGCAGCAGTCGGTGTTGGCGGTTATTTATATTACCAAAACAATATAAAGGATAGCCCAGCATTAAAAGCAGCTTCATTTTGGAGTAAAATATTTGGATAAAAAATATAAAAGATGAACGAAAAGAATAAGATAGCGGTAAAGGTAATAATCGGGCTTATATTAATAGGTAGTGGTATTTATATTTTAACTAAGCCAAAAGCAGTTGTTAAAGATAAAAACTATTGGATTAACAATATAGTTTCATATACCACTAAACAAGGCAGTCAAGCCGATTCCAATATATTATCAGGATTTGATGAAGGATTTTTACAAGCATGGAGTAATGCGATTGATTCATCATATCCTACGTTTAATTATATAAACGGAATAGGAAGCCTTACATATAATACATCAACAGGAACAAGAAAAATATAGTAAATATGTCAAATAAAAAATTAGGTTACGTTTTATTAGGGGCTGCACTTTTTTTAAGTGGTTTTTGGTTATATAATAATAAAAATAAAAGCAAAAAAGAAGGTTCATCAGTAAGTAGTGATACAATACCACAAAACGATGCTACTAAAGCTGGTATGCCATATTCAATAGATGTTGCTAAAATTACAAAAGGTAACGATAACAACATATACTATTTAGCACCTAATGGAGTTCAATATTGGGTTTCAAATATAGGTAATGATGGATATTATTTAGACAATGGTATGGATGCTGATTCACCTAATCCACAATATGTTTACGATTTAAAAACTGGTGCATTTTTAAAATTGTTAAAGGTAATTTAATCTATTAATAAATAAAAAATAATTTATGCCAAACAAAGTATTAAGTAACATAACAAGCGTTTATACTGACAAATCCATTAATGGGTGGGTTAGGGGTCTTATATGGGTAGGTACAATAGCAGTAGTTTATGTCGGTGGTAAAGCTATTTACAAAAAGTTATTTCCATCATCAGAAGAAATATCTCAACAGCAAAGACAACAACAATTAGATGATGATTTAAAAACTTATTCTCAAACACAAACATTAACTTTTGCACCAACTCAATACAATATTGATGCTGATGCGATAGTGGCTGCTTTTAGTGGTTGCGATTGGACAAGTTTCCCAGATACAGCACCTATACCATTGCCAGACAACTTATTAAGTGCAAGTTACAATACAGTTCACGATATAATAAATTCTTATAAAACAGAACTTGATTTATTGCAGTTAAAAAAATCTTTTGCAACAAGAACAATATCTAAACATTCATGGTGTGGCGGTGATTATGTAGATATTGATTTAGAAGGTGCAATAATAAATCAGCTAAATGGTAGTGAAATAAATAAATTAAATTCATTATTAGCTTCAAAAGGCATAACAAAAGTAAAATTTTAAAAAATAAATAACATGGTATCAGTAGGAAGATTTAACTTAGATAGAAATGTAACATCAAATGGTAAATTTCATTCAATGAATGGATTAAAAACGAGTGCATCGACAGAATTAAACACATTAGAGCAAGATGTACAAAAAGTTGTACCAGAGGTTAGAAATTCTATTACTAATACAACATTGCAAGAAGATAGCACAAATACTACAATAACATTACCAGTTAAATCTGGAATAAATACAAATTCTTTGATTTTGATTATAGGCGTTGCATTAGTAGTTTACCTAATAGTAAAATAAAAAATAAATAACAATGAAATTAAGAGATAAAGTATTTTTATGGGTGGGAGGTGTTTCGGTTTTGCTTTATATGTATTACCGTTATATCCTTGCTCAATATAGTTTTAAATTCGATAGTATTGCAGTAAATAGTATTACAGATAAGGAAATTGATTTGAACTTAATGTTTAAAGTATCTTCAAACATAGGAGTAGCTTTTGTAGTAAATGGAATAGATGCAGAAGTTTCCCTAAATGGCATATCAATAGGTACTATAAGTAAATCAGAACAAATAACAATACCAAGCGGAACATCGCAAATAATTTCAATACCTTTTAATGTTGATTTAGAACAATTAAAAGCTAATGGATTAAGCGATATTACTACATTGATATTTGCAAGTACCAAAAGCATAACAGTAATAGGTTCTTCTTCAGTAGCGGTAAGCGGATTACCCTTTAATATTAGTATAGATATAAACGAAACAATAAATTTTTAATTTTTCATAAAACAATAAAAAAAACAACATGACAACAAATGAAAAGTACGCTTTAATAGCAGTAGGGGTTATAGTAGTGGGATACGCTGGTTACAAGTATTATCAAAGTAAACACATTTCAACAGCAGTATCTGCATCTATTCCATTTAAAGAAGCAGCATCAGCAGGAGCAGCAGCATTTGACATTAGTAGTTTCTTAAATGGTAATTGGACATGGGATGCATTTAACGCAGCCGATAATAGTCAATTAGAACACGATGAAATGATTATAAAAGGAAACGATGTTTATTGGGTAGCTAAATCAACAACTACACCTGAATTTACTATTACATCAAAAAATTATGATGATGCAACTGGTAAATTATTAATGAGTTATAAGAGAATAAGTAACGATGAACATTGGGATGATATACTAACGGTAAATAAAGCTGCTAAAACATTAGTAGGTACACAAAATGATGGAGCGATTAAGTTGAAATATACTAAAACCGCTTAATAATATACCTAATTTCATTATCTTTGCATAAACACAAAAAGCAAGGGAAATGGATATAGTAAACATTGTAGAAGGGGTTATAACTAAGGCTATAACCTCTTATTCTGAAAAGGCGAGTATTGATAGAAGAAAAACACAATTATCGCTTTTTATAGGGGATGAAGGAAAGGCAGAATGTAAGATGTTAGTAAACTATCAAGCTACTAACGAAGTTAAAATTAAAAGTATATTAGGTATGTATTCCTTAATGTACAATCAAGTGGATAAAATAATAGTTAATTCACTAAAAAAGTTCGCAAAAGAATACAATGTAAGCGATTACCAAGTATTATCGGTATTTTGGTTAAAAGAAGGTGAATTGATAGGATGGATATATTGCAATGGCGAAGCAAAAAAGAAGATTAAAATAGAAGAATTTATAACATAAAAATAATTAAAAATGAATGGTGAGTATTTTGGCACATTTACCGTAACAAGTGCTTCATTTAGTATAACAGCAGCTATGGGTATAAGTTACCTATCATTAAATTATGTATCAGGTTCGGTAAATGTATTATGTTCTGGTATTAAATTCCCTGCTATCCCTGCATTAGCTACTAATAGCAGTATATCATTGACGGGAACATTTAATGTAGGTGCTGAATTAAATACACAACCATTAGACGGTATAACGGTAGATGCAAGTGCTGGTGTAGTCGAAGTGTTTATGGCTTAGGTTGTTTTTAACATACGAAAAAAAATGGAAACAAATATTTTAAGTACAAAAAATAAAGATAGAACAACGATGATACAGGAGTTCACTAAAACTATTGATGGAATATTAAGCATAATAGTAGCAGCATTCTTTTATGCTTTTACAATGGCGCAAGTAAATGCAACTTGCACCCTTATATCAAGCCTTTGCGCTATTTTCGCTTCTATATTCGCAATAGCATATTACTATAAGCAAATGAAAGTTAATGGTCATATAAAAAGAGGTAAAAAACAATACGATGACAATTGATAAAAAAAATATAGGAAAATGGGCTTTAATATTAACACCAATATTAATTGGAGTTTACATTATATGGAATAAGTTAAAGAATAACGAAAAACCTATATATAATACTCCAGCACCTAAAGCTAACCCAATCGCACCAACAACCACATCATCTTCTGATAGTTCTTTCCCTTTAAAAGTAGGTAGTAATAATGATTATGTAAAACAATTGCAAGATGAATTAGGTATAGCAATTGATGGAATATTTGGGAATCAAACATTAGCTGCATTAAAGCAACAAGCAAATAAAAGCATGATAACCAATTATGCGGATTTACAATCCACATTAGCACTTATTTATAATAACGATAATGCAGCAGCAAATATTGCAGCAAAAACAAATGATGCACAAATATTTATTCAGGCTTATAACGCAAATTCAATAGGTGATAATTTAGTACCTTCAAAAGACATAAGATTAACACAATTAAGCGATTTAGCACCTTACATATATAGTAATAAATATATGAATTGGCAAAGCGGAATAACATATATGGCTACTCAATGGCAGCCGATAGATATTACAAGTCAGGGCGATTTGGTATTGAATAATACAATAGATAACAGCAAGTGGGCGATAGATAGCACATTACTTAATCAATAAAACAAAATAGAATGACAGCAAACGAATTTTTAGATAACAGGAAAAACAGAATAGGTTTAGCTATAATTCTTATAGGTGGGCTTATATGGTTTTATAGTAGATATGGAGTAGGTTTTGAAAGTTCTGAAAAGAATACTAAACCCCCAGCAACTAATTAATTAAATAAACATT
>Ga0214206_1000058_pt1 | contig 29959 bp, 29 predicted proteins | sample TroBogEpilimnion_26_FD_153044 | JGI IMG/M metagenome (GOLD analysis project Ga0214206, IMG submission 153044) | Freshwater microbial communities from Trout Bog Lake, WI - 07JUL2009 epilimnion | ecosystem: Environmental > Aquatic > Freshwater > Lake > Epilimnion/Euphotic zone | place: Trout Bog...
CATGGCTGCATGTTCTACGACTACGCCTCGCTCGCCTTCGACCCGTACCTCACGCGTTCCGACATGGACCTGTGGCGCATCGAAATCGAGGACCACGCGCGCGAAGTCTCCGGCTGGAAGGGTTCCAGCGACGAGTTCTCCCACCTCTTCCACGTCGCCGCCACGCAGCGCCTCCTGCAGGCCTGCGGCGCCTACGGTTTCCTCGGCCACAAGAAGGGCCGGACGGAATACCTCGCGCACCTGCCGCAAGGCCTGCGCAACCTGACGATCGCCGCCTCCCTTTGCGGGAAGCGACGTATCGCCAAGCTGGCGGAAGAGCTCGCGGGCGCCCCGGCGAAGGTCAGCCGTTGACCTTGTCGTCGAGGAAGCGGACGACCTCGTCTTCCGTCATGCGCACCTGCTCCAGCGTGTCGCGGTCGCGGACCGTGACGCCGGCACCCTTCTCGATGGTGTCGAAGTCGATCGTGATGCCGTAAGGCGTGCCGATCTCGTCCTGACGGCGGTAGCGGCGGCCGATGGCGCCGGCGGCGTCGTAGAAGACGTTGTGACGCTTCTTCAGGCGGCGGTACAGGGCCTCGGCGCGTTCGACGAGCTCGGGCTTGTTCTTCACCAGCGGGAAGATCGCGGCCTTGAACGGAGCGACGCGGGCCGGCAGGCGGAGGACGACGCGCTTCTCACCTTCGACCTCATCCTCATGATAGGCCGTGGTGAGGAGGGCGAGGAACACGCGGTCGACGCCGACGGACGGCTCGATGACGTGCGGGATGTAGCGGGCCTTGGCGACCTCGTCGAACCAGTCGAGTTTCTGGCCGGAGACGTTGCTGTGCTGCGTCAGGTCGAAGTCGCCGCGGGCGGCGACGCCCTGGAGTTCCTGCACGCCGAAGGGGAACTCGAACATGATGTCCGTGGTGCCCTTCGAATAGTGGGCGAGCTTCTCGGTCGGGTGCGGGTAGAGGGAGAGCTTGGCGCGCGGGATGCCGATGGACTCAAACCAGGCCAGGCAGCCCTCGATCCAATCCTTATGGGCGGTGGCCCAGTCGGAGGACGGCGAGATGAAGTATTCGATCTCCATCTGCTCGAACTCGCGGGAGCGGAAGATGAAGTTACGCGGGTTGATCTCGTTGCGGAACGCCTTGCCGACCTGGGCGATGCCGAAAGGCAGCTTCACGCGGCCCGTGTCGACGACGTTCTTGAAGTTGATGAAGATGCCCTGCGCGGTCTCCGGACGGAGGTAGGCCGTGGCGGAGGCGTCCTGCATGGCTCCGACGTAGGTCTGGAACATCATGTTGAACGAGCGGGGCGGCGTGAGCGAACCCGGCTTGCCGGTGGCGGGCGAAGGAATGAGCGCGTGCTCCTCGGGCTTCGCTTCGGTGTAATCCTTGAGCACGACGGGCTCGAGCGCGCCCTGCTTGGCGAGCTTGCGCTTCATGTCGTTGGCCATCTCTTCGGCCTTGGCCTGCATGCCGTCGTCCTCGAGGACGGAGACATAGCCGATGGTCTCGCCGGCGACGCGCACGGGGGCGAAGAAGAGCTGGTCGGCGCGGTAACGCATCTTCGACTCCTTGCAGTCGACGAGCGGGTCGGTGAAATTATCGATGTGACCCGAGGCCTTCCAGGTCGTCGGGTGGTGGATGATCGAGGAATCCAGGCCGACGATGTCGTCACGGCGGTGGACGAAATCCTGCCACCAGGCCTGCTTGATGTTGTTCTTCAGCTCGACGCCCAGGGGGCCGTAGTCGAAGAAGCCGTTGAAACCGCCGTAGATGTCGGAGGAAGGGAAGACGAACCCGCGGCGTTTGCACAGGTTGATGATGGATTCCATCTTGTCGGTCGGGTCGGCCATGGCTGGTAAAGTCCCACACCTATCCCCGCTCCGGGGGTCCGCCGCAAGCCTGTTCCCTCAGCGGGGGCGAGGCTCCGTGGTCAGGCCGGCCGCCTTCTTGGACCACGTCTTGGCCGCGGACGACACCGCCCGGAACAACTCGGAAAACTCCGCCGAGGCCGCGCTCATCCGGGACTGGGAGCCTTCAAGGGAAGCGGAAAAGGACGCCAAGGCGGCCCCGGCGTCGGCGAGCCGCACCTGCAGGAGCGCGAGCGTCTCGTCATCCATCTGGCGGTCGGCCTTATCGACCGCCTCGCGGAGTCGGCGACAGGCGGCGATCAGGCGGGCGCTCTGTTCGTCGAGCTTACCGTCGCCGGTGGCCTCGAGCACCGCGCCGGTCCGGCGGACCAGCATGGCCGAGAAACGCGTGGCACGTTCGGGGTCGGTCGAATCATAGAAGCGATCGAGATCGCGTTCGAGTTCGGCCGCGATCCCGACGAGGTCTTTTTCGGAAAGGGTCTCGAGCTGCTGGACGAATCCTTCGATCTTGTTCTCCAGGTTGCCGCCGATGGGGGGAATCTCGTCCGCCGCGAGCGCCTCGGACGCGGCCGGAGCCGACGCATCCCAGATGAGTTCCACCTGCAGCATCCCGGAAGCGGGACTTACCGCCACCAGCCGGGCGCGCAGGCCCTTGGCGACCTCTTCGCGCAGACGGTCGCTCCGCAGGCGGTCGGCGAAGCCGCGGTCTTCCAACGTCTCGGGATCGAGGCTCAGCCGGATGACCGGTCGGAGACGCCCTTCGGGATCGGCGTCGAGGCCGATGGAGATCACCTGCCCGACCTTGACGCCTTGGACGCGCACAGGCGTGCCCGAGGAGATGCCTTGGACCGAGAAAGCAGGACGGACCGTCACCTGCACGAGCGGAGCGGACCAGGCCCGCCACCAGGCGAAGGCGGACCAAAGCACGGCCACGCCGAAGACGGCCAGCAACACGCCTCCGAGGGCGCGACGGCTCATCCGGCGGACTGCGGGTAGCTGCCCAACCACTTCACCACTTCGCAGCGACCCTTGAGTTCGGTGACGGCGGCCTGCACGGCCGCGGTGTCCCAGTGTCCCGGGAAATCGATGAAGAAGAGGTACTCCCAGGCGCGGCGATGGCTCGGGCGCGACTCGATGCGGATCAGGTTGATGCCGCGGTCGGAGAAAGCGGCCAGCGCGCCTTGGAGCGCGCCCGGCTCATGCTTCAGCGTCAGGACCACGCTCGTGACCTCGTCCTTGGCGCCGACGGCGTTGGCGGCCTTAGCGATGACGAAGAAGCGCGTGGCGTTGTCGCGGCGATCCTGGATGCCGCGGGCGAGGATGGGGACGCCGCGCGATTCGGCGGCGGTGGCGGAGGCGACGGCGGCCTGGCCCTGCGGATCGCGCGAGACGATCTCCACAGCGGCGGCGGTGCTGTCGGTCTCCACGAGCGCGGCGCCTGGGATATGGCGGGAGAGCCAGCCGCGGCACTGCGCGAGGGCGATGTCCTTCGACAGGATCTTCTTCACCTGATCGAGGGGACCTTGGCCGACGAGGCACTGTTCGACGGAGAGCGTGACCTGGGCCACGACCTTCAGTTCGGATTCGGCGAGCAGGTCGAGCGAGTGGCTGACCACGCCTTCGGTGGAATTCTCGACCGGCACGACGCCATAGGAAGCCTCGCCGGATTCGACCGCGGCGAAGATGTCGCCGATGGCGCGCAGCGGAAGCGACGGCACGCTCGTGCCGAAGGCGCGGATCTGGGCCTGCTGGGTGAAGGAACCTTCGGGCCCGAGGTAGGCGACCGGCTTGGCCATCTGGGCGCCGATGGAAAGGGAGATGATCTCGCGGTAGACCGCGCGGAGGCCGGAAGCGGGAATGGCCGGAGCCGCTTCGGTGATGGAGCGGAGGAGCTGTTCTTCGCGCTGCGGGGCGTAGACCGGCGCGCCGGTCTTCAGCTTCGCTTCGCCGATGGCACGGGCCACCTGCAAGCGCTCGCCGAGCAGCTTGAGGATCTCGCGGTCGATGCGGTCGACCTCGCGGCGGTGCTCTTCGAGGCTCATTCGGCGGGCTTCTCGTCTTCGGGCGGGGTCTCCGTCGCGATCGCGGCGGAGGACTGGTCTTCGAGCGGCAGGCCGACCTCGGAATCGCCGACTTCGACCGGGGTGGTCGCACGGGTGATCCACTCGGAGATCTGGGCCGGAGAAAGCACGTCGGAAGCCGGCAGTTCGCCGAGCGAACGCAGGCCGGTGAAATCGAGGAACTTGTCCGTCGTGCCGTACTGGATTGGACGGCCGGGGAGGTCGGCGCGGCCCGTGACGGCGACGAGCTCGAGTTCGAGCAGACGCGTCAGGGCGCTGTCGACCGAGACGCCGCGGATGGCTTCCATCTCGGAGCGCGTGACCGGCTGGCGGTAGGCGACGATCGAGAGCGTCTCGAGGGAGGCAGGGCTGAGGCGCTGAGGGCGAGGCTCGCCGCGGAGCAGACGGACCCAGTCGGCGTAGGCCGGGGAGATCACCAGGCGGAAACCTTCCGGACCTTGCAGGATGCGGCAGGCGTCGTTGGCGTCGCGCATCTCGGCCTCAAGGGCGTCGACCGCTTCGCGGATCTGGGTGGCGGTCAGAAGGGTCGGGACCTGATCGATGATATCCTGGATGACCTCTTGGACCGGAGGCGTGGCCGGAGCGAGCGTGGGCTCGCCGGCCCCCTCGAGCAGGTCGGGCTGGCGCTCGGCGGCGGCCTGGGCGTGGTAGCGCTGCACGACCTTCTGGATGTCCTTGATGGACACCGCCTCGGAGGTCGAGAACAGGAGGGCCTTGATGATTTTCTTGAGGTTGAATTCCACGGGACAGGGAGGCTTAAATCGGATTGTCGGGAGCGACGGGGCGGTTCAGTGTCCGCTCCCTGCCCTCTTATTAGGGGGCGCACACCGACTGACAACCGCAGACTTTTCACACCCATCATGACCGACGCCAACCACTGCCGCCAACACTCCGCCATCGTCGTAGACGGCCCCGACCGCGCCCCCAGCCGAGCCATGCTCCGGGCCGTGGGCTTCACCGACGCCGACTTCGGCAAGCCCGTCGTGGGCATCGCCTCGACCTGGTCGATGGTCACCCCCTGCAACATGCACATCAACCGCCTGGCCGACGAAGCGGTCAAGGGAGCCGACGCGGCCGGCGGCAAGTCCGTCATTTTCTGCACCATCACCGTCTCGGACGGCATCTCGATGGGCACCCCCGGCATGCGCTACTCGCTCGTCTCGCGTGAGATCATCGCGGACTCGATCGAAGCCGTGACCGGCGCCGAAGGCTTCGACGGCCTCGTCACCATCGGCGGCTGCGACAAGAACATGCCCGGTTGCGCCATCGCCATGGCGCGCCTCAACCGCCCTTCCGTCTTCGTGTACGGCGGCACCATCGTCCCCGGCCTCCACCGCGGCCAGTCGGCCGACATCGTCACCGTCTTCGAAGCCGTCGGCAAGCATGCCGGCAAGCAGATCGGCGAAAGCGAACTCAAGGAGATCGAAGCCTGTTCGATCCCGGGCGAAGGCTCGTGCGGCGGCATGTACACCGCGAACACCATGGCCTCCGCCATCGAAGCGCTCGGCCTCAGCCTGCCGGACAGTTCCGCGCAGCTCGCCAACTCCAAGGCCAAGCTCGAGGACTGCGAACGCGCCGGCAAGGCGGTGCTCGAACTGATCAAGAAGAACATCCGTCCTTCGGACATCCTTTCCAAGGACGCCTTCGAGAACGCCATCACCGTCGTCATCGCCCTCGGCGGTTCGACGAACGCCGTGCTCCACCTCATCGCGATGGCCCATTCCGCGGGCATCAAGCTCACCCTCGAGGATTTCGAACGCGTCGGCCGCCGCGTGCCCGTGCTCGCCGACCTCAAGCCGAGCGGAAAGTACAACATGGCGCACTTCGTCCGCATCGGCGGCCTCCAGCCGCTGCTCAAGATGCTCCTCGATAAGGGCCTCCTGCACGGCCACTGCATGACCGTCACCGGCAAGACCGTCGCCGAGAACCTCGCGAACGTCGGCAGCTACGCCGCCGACCAGGACGTCGTCCGCCCCTTCTCCAATCCGGTCAAGGCCGACAGCCACCTGCGCATCCTGCGCGGCAACCTCGCCCCGGAAGGCTCCGTCGCCAAGATCTCCGGCAAGGAAGGCAGCGCCTTCACCGGCAAGGCCATCGTCTACGAATCCGAAGAAGCCTCGCTCCGCGGCATCCTCGACGGCGAAGTGAAGGACGGCCACGTCATCGTCATCCGCAACGAAGGCCCCAAGGGCGGCCCCGGCATGCGTGAGATGCTCGGACCCACGAGCGCCGTCATGGGCAAGGGCCTCGGCAAGACCGTGGCGCTCATCACCGACGGACGTTTCTCCGGCGGCTCCCACGGCTTCGTGGTCGGCCACATCACCCCCGAGGCCGCCGTCGGCGGCGTGCTCGCGGTCGTGAAGAACGGCGACACCATCACCATCGACGCCCAGAAGAACGAGATCAACCTGGTCGTCCCGGCCGAGGAGATCGCCACCCGCCTCAAGTCCTGGAAGGCCTCTCCCTGCAAGGAGAAGCGCGGCACCTTGGCCAAATACGCCAAGCTCGTGTCCTCGGCCTCCGATGGCGCCATCACCGACGGCGACTGAGGTCTTTAACTGACGTAAAATGAAAGGGCGGACGCCTCGGCGGACCGCCCTTTTTGTTGCCAAGACGGGTCGCGGCGGGAAAAACTGTCCTACCGTGGCCAACTCCTTCGACCTCTTCCGGAAGCAGCTCCAGAACTTCCCCGAACTCGGCATCTCGCTCGACTTCAGCCGGGCGCCCGCGCCGGCCGGCTTCGAGGAGAAGATGGCTCCGGCCATCGCGAAGGCCTTCGCCGACATGGCCGCGCTCGAGAAGGGCGCCGTCGCCAATCCGGACGAGAAGCGCATGGTCGGCCACTACTGGCTGCGCGCGCCTGAGCTCGCCCCCGACGCGAAGATCACCGCTGAAGTGAAGGCCGCCGTCGACGCCATCGCCGCGTTCGCCGCGCAGGTCCACGCCGGCCAGGTCAAAGGCTCCGCCGGCAAGTTCACCGACCTGCTCTGCATCGGCATCGGCGGCTCGGCCCTCGGACCGCAGTTCGTCGCCGACGCGCTTGGCGGCAAGGCCGACAAGCTCCGCGTCCACTTCATCGACAACACCGACCCTGACGGCATCGACCGCGTCTTCGACACGCTGGGCAACCGCCTCGGCAGCACGCTCGCGATCGTGACCTCGAAGTCCGGCAGCACGCCGGAACCGCGCAACGGACAGCTCGAAGCCGCGCTGCGCTGGAAACAGGCCGGCCTGTCCTTCGCCGCCCACGCCGTCGCCGTCACCGGCGAAGGCAGCCAGCTCGACAAGGTCGCCGTCGCCGAAAAGTGGCTCGCCCGTTTCCCGATGTGGGATTGGGTCGGCGGTCGCACCAGCGAAATCGGCCCGGTCGGTCTCCTGCCCGCCGCGCTGCAAGGCATCGACATCCGCAAATTGCTCGAAGGCGCCCGCGCGATGGACGCCCTGACGCGCGTACCTGACGCCCAGAAGAATCCTGCCGCCGCGCTCGCGCTCGCCTGGCATCACCTCACCGAAGGCCGCGGCACCAAGGCGATGGTCGTGCTTCCGTACAAGGACCGCCTCCTGCTCTTCTCCCGCTACCTCCAGCAGCTTGTCATGGAGTCGCTCGGCAAGGAACTCGACCTGCAGGGTCGCAAGGTCCTCCAAGGCCTGACCGTCTACGGCAACAAAGGTTCGACCGACCAGCACGCCTACGTCCAGCAGCTCCGTGACGGTGTGAATAACTTCTTCGCCGTCTTCATCGAGGTGCTCAAGGACCGCGAAGGCAGCTCCCTCGAAGTCGAGCCCGGCGTCACCTCGGGTGACTACCTCCAGGCCTTCCTGCTAGGCACGCGTGAAGCCCTTTCCGGCAGCGGCCGCGCCAATATCACCATCACCATCAATCAGGTGGACGCCCATTCCGTGGGCATGCTGATCGCGCTCTTCGAACGCGCCGTCGGCCTGTACGCCAACCTCCTTGGCATCAACGCGTACCACCAACCCGGGGTCGAAGCCGGCAAGAAGGCCGCTTCGGAGACCCTTAAGGTCCGGGCTGCGGCCATCGCGGCCCTGGCCAAGTCCAAGGGTAAATGGTTCACCGTCTCGCAGGTTTGCGGGGAAATTGCACTTGAGGGGAAGGAAGAATTGGTGTTTAAAGTACTCCTGCACGTTTCGTCCAACCCCGGTGCGATTTCCCGTCAGGATTCTCCTGATCCCGGGAAGACCCTCTTCAGCCATTCTTAATCCCCCAATTCCCCTACCCCATGAACAAGAAGCTCAACGCCTTCCTCCGTATCCTGACCGCCGTGGCCGCCGTGGTCGCCATCGCGTTCGCCTTCATCCTGAAAGGCAAGATGGACGCCGCCCTCACCAAGACCGCCTGGGCCGTCAACGACACCGAGATCAAAGCCGGCAAGGACTATGACGCCCGCATGACCTCCCTCGCCGGAGTGCAGGGTATCCTCGCCGCCAAGCGTAAGGCCATCGAAGAACTCGAGCTCTCCAAGAAGGACCTCCAGGCCGACGTCGCCGACAAGAAGACCAAGATCGAAGGTCTCACCGCCTCCAACACCGCTTTCGAAGGCGAACGCGCCGAACTCACCCGCAAGCGCGACGAACTCGCCGCCCAGCTGACCGACGCCAACAGCAAGAAGGACGGCGCCGAAGCCGCCCTTGCCTCCGCCAAGGAAGAGCTCGTCAAGGCCACCGAAAAGTCCGCCGGCATGTTCACCAAGGAACAGCTCGCCGAAAGCGAAGCCAAGGCCACCAAGGCCGAAGAGAAGGTCGAACTCATCCGCGGCAAGTACGCCGCCCTCCACAACTACACCTCCCGTGTCGCTGAAAACGCCGGCGGCTTCCCCCGCGACCCCCTCGCCGAACCCGCCAAGCCTGGTGATGCTTCCCAGCCCGCCGTCGCCGTCGTCGAGCCCGCGACCGAGGCCATTCTGACCAACGTCCTCGCCCTCGACTCCAAGAGCGGCATCGTCGCCTTCTCGGTCGGCGAAGCGAATGGCATCAAGGACAAGGCCGTGTTCGACGTGAAGGTGGACGGCAAGAAGGTCGGCAAGGTGCAGATCTCTTCCGTCAAGGGCGCCCTCTCCTTCGGCCAGCTCCAGCCTGAAAAGGACCTGGACATCGGCGCCATCGCCAAGGCCGGCTCGGTCTCGCTCGTGCCCTCCATCCTCAAGCTCGCCAGCAACTGATGTCCAACCGCACGCTCATCGCCCTCGCCCTCCTCGCCTGCCTCCTGGGCCTGACAGGCTGCGAGACCGTCGAGAAGCCGGCTGACTCCATGTTGCCGCAGTCTCAGCCCGCAAGCTGGCAGGGCGGCCTCCCGGGCGTCTCGACCCCGGGCTCAGGCTACCGCAACTGATGCATCTTCCTGACGCAGGTGCCGCCGGCCGTCCGCAAGGATCGGCCGGACGGCTCTGGGTCGTGGCTACGCCGCTGGGCAACCTCGGCGATATCACCACACGCGCCCGCGAAGCCATCGCGGAATGCGACCTCGTGGCCTGCGAGGACACGCGTGTGACCGGAGGCCTGCTTCGCCATCTGGCCATCTCGAAGCCGATGCTCGCCTACCACGAGCACAACGAGAAAGACGCCGCGGTGCTGATCGCCGACAAGGTCGCCGGCGGCGCAAAGATCGCCCTCATCACCGACGCCGGCACGCCGGGCATCAGCGACCCCGGCTTCCGCGTGACCCGCGAATGTCGCCGCCGCGGACTGACCGTGACCCCTCTGCCCGGCCCCTGCGCGATCGTGGCCCTGCTCTCCGCCTCCGGCCTGCCGACCAACGCCTTCCGTTTCGTCGGATTCCTGGCGCCGAAGTCGGCCGCCCGCCGCCGCTTCCTGGAAGGCCTCAAACAGGCCGACGAGACCGTCGTGCTGCATGAATCCTGCCACCGTATCAGCGACTTCTTGGACGAGATGCTGGAGATCCTCGGCCCGGAACGCGTCGTCTGCGTCGGACGCGAACTCACCAAGCTGCACGAGACGATCCGCACGGCGCCGCTGGCCGAACTCGTGCCCGCGCTGAAGAGCGGATCCCTCAAAGGCGAGTTCACCGTGGCGATCGCCCCGGCCGGCTTCGTACTCTGAGGCTTATCGCGGGTTGACCACACCGCCCTTTCGGACGCATCCTAGCGGCCAATGGCGGGTTTCGACGACAGTCTGGTCCGCGAGTATTTCGAGATGAACGGCTTCTTCGTGCGCCAGTCGCGCAAATACGCCGTCCAATCCCGAAGGAAACGCGCCGACGAAGAAGGCGACCTCCTCGTGATAAACCCATCGCCGCAGCGCGGCGCCGAAGCCCCTTTCCAGCTCTTCAGCTCGGACCTGCCGAAGATCGCCGCCGCGGTCGTCGCCGTGAAGGCCTGGCACACGACCAAGGCCATCACCCCGACGATGATCAAGAAGGGCGACCTGCTGGAGTTCGTGCGCAAGGAAGCCGTCGAAGCGGCCAAGGAGGCCTTCGCCGACCTCACCCCGACCGAAGGCCAGCCACTGGCGAAGATCCTCGTCCTGCCGGGCATCCCGGCCACGGAACCGCAACGCTCCGAGAGTATCACCCTGCTCCGCGAAAGCGGCGTCGACCATGTGCTGACCTTCCGGACCATCCTCGAGAACCTCGTCCAGGCGGTCGAATCGAACCAGAGCTACGCCAAATCCGACACCTTGCAGTTGCTCCGCCTGCTCCGAGTCTACGATATGGTGAAAGCCGCGCAGCTCGAACTGTTCGGCGCCGCCACCCCTCCGAAGTGATCCACCCTTCCGCCCAGATCCACCCTTCCGCCCGACTCGCCGCCGACGTCGAGGTCGGCCCGTTCGCGATCATCGAAGCCGGCGCGACGCTCGGAGCCGGCTGCCGCATCGCGGCGCACGCCATCGTGAAGGCCCGCGCCGCGCTCGGAGCCGCGGTGCGCGTCGACCACTTCGCCGTCGTGGGGGGCGATCCGCAGGACCTTTCCTTCGACGCATCCACGGACTCCGGCACGCTCATCGGCGACCGCACGGTGATCCGCGAGCACGTCACGATCCACCGCGCCACCAAGGCCGGCGAACGCACCGTCATCGGGGCGGATTGCCTCCTGATGGCCGGCAGCCACGTCGCCCACGACTGCGTCCTCGGCGCGCACGTCATCCTTGCCAACGGCTGCATGCTCGGCGGCCACGTCCACGTCGGCGACAAGGCCTTCGTCAGCGGCGGCGTCGCGGTGCACCAGTTCTGCCGTATCGGCGGGGGCGCGCTCGTCTCCGGCAACGCGGTCATCACCGAAGACGTCCCCCCGAACGGACTGGCCCACGGACGCAACCTCATCGCGGGACTTAACCTCATCGGACTACGTCGACGCGCCGTGCCGACGCCGGCCGTCACTGAGATCAAGAAAGCCTACCACGCAGTCTATGCCACCCAGGGCGCCTGCGCGACGTTGGCGCAGAAAGCCCTGGATTCAGGCGAATACCTGACGCCCGAAGGACGCGACTTCCTCACCTTCTTCCTGGGCGGAAAGCGCGGCCGCTTCGTCTCACCGGAATGAGCTCCCTGCCCATCGCCGTCACCTGCGGAGATCCGGCCGGAGTCGGACCCGAGCTTCTCGCCGATTGGCTGAAAGCCCATCCGGCCCAGGCCTCCTCCGTCTTGCCGATCGGCCCGGCCGATTGGATCGCCCAGCTCGGCCAAGGCCTCGCCGTCGGTCCGGCGGACTTCATCACCCGCCCTGGCAGACCCGACGAAGCCGGACAACTCATCGCCATCGAAGCCATGGAGATGGCCGCACGGGGAGCCACCGGGAATCGGTTCGCCGCCGTCGTCACCGGACCGGTGAACAAGAAAGGCCTGGCCGGCGTCGGCTACGTCTTCCCCGGCCAGACAGAGTTCTTCGCCTCGCGCTGGAGCGGCGAGCCCGTGATGGCCTTCGCCGGTGGCAAGATGACTGTCGGACTGGTCACCTGGCATATCCCTCTTTCCGAAGTGCCTCGCGCCGTCACCGGCGCCGACATCCGTCGCACCGTGCTCGCCCTGATCGCCTTGCGCATGAAGCTCGGCGACCGCCGTCCGCGCATCGCCGTCTGCGGACTTAATCCTCATGCCGGCGAAGGCGGCCTGCTCGGCAAGGAAGACGACGCCGTCATCCGTCCCGCCGTCGAAGCCCTGCGCACCGAAGGCCATGACGTCGCGGGCCCTCTGCCGGGCGACACCGTCTTCCATCGCCACCTGCAGGGCGAGTTCGACGCCGTCGCCGCGACCTACCACGACCAAGGCCTCGCTCCGCTGAAGGCGGTGGATTTCTCGACATCGGCCAACCTCAGCCTCGGCCTCAAGCACGTGCGTACCAGCCCCGACCACGGCACCGCCTACGAGATCGCCGGCCTCGGCAAAGCCGACCGCGGCAGCTTTGATTCGGCGATGCGCCTCGCCCGCCTGCTCTCGGCATGATGCGCCCGCTGCTCCTCTGGGTAGCGAGCTGCCTGACGCTGAGCGCCGGCGAACACCGCATCGCCTGCTATAGCCCAGGCGCCACGCAGACCTTGCTCGATCTCGGTTGCTCAGCCGAGATCGTCATGGCGACACGGTGGTGTCCGTTGCCGAAGGCTCACACCGCCGCGCGCGACGCCGACATCTTCCTGCCGGACTTGGAGAGGCTGCTCAACGCGAAGCCAGACCTGGTGATCATCCCGCGCATGGCCAATCCGCTGTGGGCGGATAAATGCGCGAAGGCAGGATTGCGCGTCGTCCTGCTGCACCCCGAATCCCGCGACTCCGTCAGCCGGGATATCCTCCTGCTCGGCCAGGCGACCGGTCGCGCCGAAACGGCGAAGAAGATCGTCGATGGCTTTGCTCCGCGGCCGACGGCTCCGGCACGCACGATCATCATGGTCTGGGACGGTGTCATGGCCGGGCCGGACAGTTATCTGGCCGAACCCCTTGCGCACGCCGGACTGAAATCCGCCCTACGGAACGGATCGTGGGTCAGGTTCGACTGGGAGTTGCTGGCCGCCTCGAATCCCGATGCCGTGCTCTGGATCAAGAATTCCGACGCCGACGGACCAGGAAGGGTCAGCCTAGAAAAAATCGGAGAAATGGGCCGAATCCCCGCGATCAAAGACCTGCCTTGCCTGAAAAACAGGCGCATCTACGAGGCGAATAGCGGTAGCAACTGGTTGCCTGGCAGTGGCTTGAGTAAGATTTCGGACACCCTCATCAGTATCCGGGAAGAAACCGAGAAGTAGGGGGATTCACTGGTCGGAATGGCCTCCAGCCGATTGACTTGGGCCGAATATCAGCGACCATATCGGTCCACCATGAACTCAAAGTTCCTCAAGCTCCTCACTCTCACCGTAGGCATCCTCGCCCTCTCCGCCGCTTTCGTGAGCGCCGAAGAAAAGAAGGAAGACGGCAAGTGCCCGAACTGCCCTTGCGAAAAGGAAAAGCCGAAGGCCATCGTCGCCGAAGAACCCAAGAAGGACGACGGCAAGTGCCCTTGCGAAAAGGAGAAGCCCAAGGCTCTCGTCGCCGCCGACGAGCCCTCGAAGGACGGCAAGTGCCCGAACTGCCCCTGCGAGAAAGAAAAGCCGAAGGCCTAATCTTTCCCTTCAGGCGATCAAAGGACGAACCACCCGGTTCGTCCTTTTTGTTGGTTCAGAAATCCAGCTTCAGCTCGGCGCGCACGAACGCGGGAAAATCATCGTGCACAGCGAAGCCCCGACGGGCGGCCTCCAGAAGCTCTTCGGGCTTGGCGGCGCCGCTGCGAATCGCGCACGAACGGATGCCGGCATTGAGCCCGGCCTCCCAGTCGGAAACACGATCGCCGGTCATCCAGCAGCGGTCCGGATCGAGTCCATGTTCGGCGATCTTCTCCAGGATGAAACGCGGACTCGGCTTACGATAGAGCGAAGGTTCGTCAGGGCGCTCCGGCGCGGCCTTGATCTCCAAAATGCCCGGGGCGGGCAGGTTCAGCAGTTCGAGCATGCGTCGGTTGCAGGCTTCGTACTGCGCCCAAGTGAATATTCCCCGGTTGATGCCGCTCTGGTTCGTCAGCACGAAAAGCCGATAGCCCGCCCACAAGCAGGCCTCCAAGGCCGGCTTGACCCCCGTAATCAGCTCAATCTGGTCCTCCCGGCAGGTATGATGGTGGTCGCGGATGAGGTTTCCGTCGCGATCGAGGAAAAGGGCAGGATGGCCGGGCATGGGGCCAGCCAAACAAACCCGCCCACAATCGCAAGGGAATGGAAAGGGGGCTTGACCGAGGGGGCGAGAGGGGTAGAACCGACCCTCATCCAAGCGTAGAACCATGGCCAATCCGAAACGTAAACAGTCCAAACGCCGCAGCCGACTCCGTCGTGGCGCCAACCAGTTCCGCGCCCCGAAACTCGTCAAAGACGCCGAATCCGGCGCTCTTCGTCGTTCTCACCGCGTCGACCCGACCACGGGCAAGTATCGCGGTCGCCAGGTCCTGGACACCGGAGCCTAAGCTCCACCCCGGGCTCAGCCCGATCTCATGACCGAAGCCGCTCCGAAGAAAGGCCACCGCATCGCCCTGGATTGCATGGGCGGTGACATGGGGCCTTCGGAAGCCGTCGCCGCCGCCGCCCTCGCCTTCAAGGAAGGCATCATCGGGCCGGAAGACAGCCTCGTGCTCGTCGGCCACGAAGACAACCTCCGCATGCTCGCCAGCGAGCATCGCGCCCTCAAGAACGGACGGGTCATCTACCGGCACGCCGCGAGCATCGTGGCTTCGGACGACGCGCCGATGGCCGTCCTGAAATCCAAGCGCGACTCCTCGATGGTGATCGCCCTCGAGATGCTCAAGGCCGGCGAAGTCGACGCCGTCGTCTCGACCGGCAACACGAAGGCCCTCGTCGCCGCGGGCACGATCAAGGTCCGCCCGATGGAAGGCGCCGAACGCCCCGCCCTCGCGGCGATCATGCCTCGCCGCGAAGGCCATTTCATCATGCTGGACGTGGGCGCCAACCCTGAGGCCACGCCGGCCCAGCTGGTGCATAACGCCGTCCTCGGCTCCATCTACGCGCAGAGCGCCCTCGGCATCGCCAGTCCGCGCGTCGGGCTGCTGACCGTCGGGACCGAAGAAGGCAAAGGCGGCCCGCGCATCAACCGCACTCATGCCCTCCTGAAGGCGATGGGCGACCGCATCAATTACGTCGGACCCGTCGAAGGCTTCGACGTGTTCGGCGACGCCTGCGACGTCGTCGTCACCGACGGCTTCACGGGCAACGTGATCCTGAAGACCCTCGAAGGCCTGGTGTACATGGTGCGCGACATGGTCGGCAGCAAGGTGAAGAGCAATCCGGTCTACCTGGCCGGCGGCATCGCCATGTTCCCGCTCCTGCGCGACCTCAAAGGCAAGCTGAAGCCCGAGCGCTACGGCGGAGCTCCGCTGCTCGGCCTCACCGGACTCGTCATGAAGGCCCACGGTTCAAGCAACCGTCAGGGCATCGCCAGCGCCATCCGCCTGGGTTTGGAAGCCCTCGGCCACGGCGCCGGCCATCGCATGCTGACCTCCTTGGCCGAGGCTAATGCGGTGATTTCCTCCACCCCGGAGGAAGCCTGAGGTTTTAGTGTTCCCTTCCCCGCCCAAGGGGTCTTTTCTCACGCATCGATGAGCAGCGCTGAGCTTTCAGTCTTCATTCGGGCCATCGGGGTCCATACCCCCGAACGCACGCTCACCAATGCCGAACTGTCCAAGATGGTGGACACCTCCGACGAGTGGATCAAGACCCGCTCCGGCATCGCCGAACGCCGCATCGCCGGACCCGGCGAGAACCCCTCCGACATGGGCGCCAAGGCCGCCGCCAAGGCGATCCAGCGCGCCGGCCTGACCCCGGCGGACGTCGACCTGCTGATCGTCGCGACGATGACGCCGGACGTCCCCTTCCCTTCCACGGCCTGCCTCCTCCAGGCCAAGCTGGGCCTCCGTCGCGACATCCCCTGCTTCGACGTTTCCGCGGCTTGCTCCGGCTTCGTCTACGCCCTTCAGGTGGCCAAGGACATGATGCGTTCGGGCTCCTACCGCCGGGCGCTCGTCGTCGGCGCCGAGAAGCTTTCGAGCGTCGTCGACTGGTCCGACCGCACCACCTGCGTCCTCTTCGGCGATGGCGCGGGCGCCGCATTGCTCGAGACGACGACGGAGAAGAACGTCGGCCTGCTCGGCAACCTGCTCGGCGCTGACGGGAACAACGCCGAGCTCCTGCATTGCGTCGGCGGCGGCTCCGCCGCGCCGGCGACCGCCGACTCGCTCCGCGACGGCAAGCACTTCCTCCGGATGAACGGCAAGGAAGTCTTCCGCCACGCCGTGCGCGTGATGGCCGAGTCCTGCGAGCGCGTCCTGGCCAAGTGCGACGTGAAGTCCGAACAGGTCGCCTGGTTCATCCCGCATCAGGCCAACATCCGCATCCTCGAGGCCGTGGCCAGCCAGCTCAACGTGGGTATGGGCCGCTTCCCCTCCAACCTCGAGCGCTACGGCAACACGTCCGCGGCCTCGATCCCTCTCGCGCTCGAAGAAGCCTGGCAAGGTGGCAAGATCAAGCACGGCGACCTCGTGCTGATCGTCGCCTTCGGCGCCGGCCTCACCTGGGGCGCGACCCTTCTCCGCTGGCATGAACCTACTCGCTAAATCCTTCCTCGCCGCCGCGCTCCTGCTCGGCCTCACCGCCCGCGCCGAATACGTCCGCTTCGAAGGCTCGTGGCGCGTCAAGCCCGGCACCGCGAACGACGTCACGCCGGCTTCGCGCCTGTCGGTCGTACTCCTCGCGATGAACCACGCGTCCAAGGAAGCCGAGGCCGGCGACGTCGGCGCGGCCATCAAGGAATGGGCCCTGATCGGCGAAGCCGACGCCGGCTCCGAAGCCGAGGCCGTCTCCCTCCTCGAGCGCGCCCGCCTGCACACGTCTCGCCACGAATTCGAAAGGGCCACCGAACTCATCGACGACCTCTACGCGCGCCATTCGAGCTTCGCGGGCTTCGCCGGCGCCGTGCAGCTCCAGTTCGAGATCGCCAACCGCCTCGCCGACGGCGAGCGCCGCAAGCTCGGCGGCTGGTTCCCCTGGTTCCGCGACCCCGAAGGCGCCATCGCCCTCTGGCAGAAAGCCCTGCGCCTCGCGCCCAACGGCCCGCTCGCCGACGAATGCCTGATCCGCACCGCCCGCCTCGCCAAGGAACGCGGCCTCGACGCGAAGATGAACGAAGCCCTCGAACGCATCGTCAGCGACTACCCGACTTCGAAGTTCGCACCCGAGGCGCTCGAGATGCTCGCCACGCTCCGCGGCAAGGAATCGCTCGGGCCGGCTTGGGACCAGGCCACCACGATCGAGGCCGCCGACCATTGGCGCACCCTGGCCGACCAGTACCCCAACGACCCTCGCGCCAAGCAGGCCATCGAGCAGATCTCGCTCCTGCGCGACCGCGCCGCCCGCGCCCGGCTGGGGCTCGCGAAGTTCTACTTCTTCGACCGCAATAATCCGGAAGGCGCGAAGCTGATGGCCAACGCGTGCCGCAACATTGCCCCTGAATCCGCTGCCGCGAAGGAAGCCGAAGAACTGCTCGCCCGCATCCAGAAGGACCCGAATCCGCCGAAGACCATCGCGGACCGCCTCCTCGGCACCTATCCCCGTCCGCGCACGGGCACCGAAGCCAAGCCGCAGGTCGTGGGCGACGAACTCGACTCGCTCGGCTTCAAGAAGGAAGCCCCGAAGTCCGCCACCGACACGGAACGCCGATGAAGCGCCTGCTCGCCCTCGTCGCCGCCGCCGTGCTGAGCGGCTGCTCCGCCTACCATCTCGGCGGCCCCAAGCTCGCCTTCCGTTCGATCGAAGTGGCGCCCGTCCGCAACTCGACGTCTCGCACCGGCACCCACGCCGTGCTGCATGAGAAGCTGCTCGAAGCCCTCTCGGCCGACCCGCGCGTGAAGATCGGCTCCGGCGACGCCCTCCTCGAAGCCGAAGTCACCCGCTACCAGCGTGACGGCTTCACGACCAAGACCGGCGACGCCTACGCCTTCACGAGCTACCGGGTGTCCTTCGAAGTGCGCTGCACGCTCACGGCCGAAGGCGGCAAGCGCGTGCTCTTCAAGGACCGCGTGTTCCGCTCCACCGCCACGCTCCAGATCTCCGGCGACCCCGCCGCCGAGGAACTCAGCCTCGGACCGACGCTCTTCGCCGACATCGCCTCCCAGGTCCGCGAAGCGGCGACCACCGCCTGGTAAGCATGAACCCCGCCGTCGTCGCCCCCTCCCTGCTGGCCGCCAACCACGGCGCCTTCGCCCAGGGCGTGCGCACGGTGGAGGAAGCCGGCCTGACCTGGCTGCACGTCGACATCATGGACGGGCACTTCGTGCCCAACATCAGCTTCGGCCCGCAGGTCGTCGCCGACCTGCGTCCGCTGACCAAGCTGCACTTCGACGTGCACCTGATGCTCAGCCATCCGGACCGCTACGTCGAAGCCTTCGCCAAGGCGGGCGCCGAACGTCTCACGGTCCACGTCGAGGCCGACCATGACGTGGCAAAGACCATCGCGGCGATCAAGGCCGTCGGCCTGACCGCCGGCATCGCGATGAATCCCGACGCCGACCCGCGTCGCGTGCTGCCTTACCTCGACGACGTCGACCTCGTGCTCTGCATGACGGTCTTCCCCGGCTTCGGCGGGCAGTCCTTCATCCCTTCCGTCCTCGACAGCATCCGCTTCATCGCCGACGAGCGCGCGAAGCGCGGCGCGACCTTCCGCCTCGAGGTCGACGGCGGCATCAACGTCGAGACCGGCCTGCTTTGCCGCCAAGCGGGCGCGGATACGCTCGTGGCCGGCACGGCCTTCTTCAAGGCGCCGGACCGCAAGGCCTTCGCGGCCGCGCTGACGGCCTAGGCCGCCGCGGGCGGCGGATCCACGCGCAGCTCCTTCTCCTTCTGGAGGCGGAGCTGGCCGCAGGCCGCGTCGATGTCATGGCCCTTCTCGCGACGCAACGTGGCCGTCACGCCGAGCGCGCGGAGCTCCTTCACGAAGCGATCCTGACGCGTCAGGGACGGGCGGACCCACGGCAGGCCTTCGACCTTGTTGTAAGGGATCAGGTTGACGTGCGCGTGGAGTTCGCGGGCGATGACGGCGAGCTTCTTGGCCTGCTCGAGCGAGTCGTTGATATCCTCGATGAGGATGAACTCGAGCGTCAGCATGCGGCCGTGCTTGCGGGCGAAGGCCTTGGCGGCCGGGATGAGTTCCTCGAGGGGGAACTTCTTGTTCACCGGCATGATCTGGTTGCGGACCTCGTTGGTCGCGCCGTGCAGGCTGATGGCGAGGCGGAAGCCCAGGGGCTCTTCGGCGAGCTTGAGGATCTTCGGCACGACGCCCGAGGTCGAGATCGTCACGCGACGGGCCCCGAAGCCGAAGCCCCAGGGCGCGTTGACGATACGCAGGGCGGCCAGCAGGTTATCGTAGTTGGCCAGCGGTTCGCCCATGCCCATCACCACGATGTTGTCGAAGGATGCCAGCCCTTCGGCGGCGCGGGCCGGGTCGGCCTTGTCCTCGATACGGCAGACCTGGACGAGCTGGGAGACGATCTCCCCGATCGAGAGGTCGCGCTTCCAGCCTTCGAGGCCGGAGGCGCAGAACTTGCAGCCGTAGGCGCAGCCGACCTGGGTCGAGATACAGATCGTGCGGCGGGATTTCTCCTGGCCGACGCCTTCCATCGGAGCCCGAATGATCACCGTCTCGATGAGGGAGCCGTCGCGGAGGCGCTGGAGGATCTTCTGGGTGACGTCGGAAGAAGCCTTCCGTTGGACCAGGCTGGTGGCCTCGAAGTCATAATTGGCCGACAGCCAGGCCCGGAGATTGGCCGGCAGATTGGTCATCGCCTCGGGCGTCTCGGCCCGACGGGGGTAGAGCCACTCGAAAATCTGGCCGGCCCGGTAGCGGGGGTGACCGTCCGCGACCAACCGCTCGCCGAGGGTCTCGGGGGTTTCGCCGTGGATTGAGGGTTTTTCGGGCTTAAAGGCCATGTGGGACGCAGGTCGGGAGGGCCATCGAGGCATAGACCCCAAAGCCCCCCGCCTTCCTGCTTGCAAGTGAGAATTGTTATGCCCAAAACCCACTTTTGCAATGAGCAACAAGGCCCCCAACCCACAAGGTGGTAAAATCAACTCCCTGCAGGCCGCCATCGACTTGGTCGCCACGGGTCAGCCGGCCTTCTGCCTCCACCAAGCCTGGGGTATCGGCGTCATCCGTACCTACGACGAGGCCACCAAGCGCCTGACAGTCGACTTCCCGGAGCAGAACAAGAAGGGCCACACCATGGATGCGGCCTTCTTCCTCGGTAAAATCGAGGTCATCAACCCCAACGGCGTCGTCGCCAAGGCCTACGCCGACTCCTCCAAGGCGGAGATCGCCAACCTCGTGGCCAACGACCCGGCCGGCATCGTGAAGGCCCTGCTCGCCGAATACCCGACCGGCGAATGCACCTCGTACGCCCTCGAAGCCAACCTCGACCGCATCTACTTCGCCTCCCTGCCCGCCGGCAAGGATCGCGCCACCTCCTTCAAGGCTTGGTGGACCAAGGCCCGCGCCGCCCTCCGCAAGGACCGCGCCATCCTCGTCCCTGAGCGTAAGGGTGGCCTCTACGCCCTCCTCGAAGCCCCCAAGGACCTCGGCGAAGACCTGTTCGCCCAGTACGAAAGCGCCCCCAACTTCGAACGTAAGCTCGTCCTCTTGGAAGAGCTCGCCACCAGCGCCGCCGCCGAGACCCGCTCGGCCGCGACCGCCGCCAACCTCGACAAGGTCTCCGCCGACCTCGCCAAGGAGATCAAGAAGCTCGAGACCGCCCGCAAGCGCGACAACCTCCCGGCCATCCTCGGCGGCATCTGGAACCGCGACAAATTCTTCCGCTCCGCCGTCGAGAACGTCGAGACCGTCAGCCCCACCGCCTCCGAGATCATCGCCCTCTGCACCGAGAGCGACCTCGCCCTCGTGGCGCTGAACATCCCTCACACCACCGAGAAGATCCGCAGCCTGCTCGACCTCGTCCGCGCCCACCACGGCGACAACTGGTCCGAACGCGCCTTCGACCTGCTCCGCAACCGCGACATCGGCGGCACGAAGAGCGGCTCAGCCAAGCTCGTCTCCGAATCCATCGCCTACCTCTGCGACCAGGAACTCGCCGCCGCCGTCGCCGAACGCTTCTCCCAGTGGCTCGAGACCCGCGAACTCCGCGCTCCGGTGATCATCTGGGTCATCAAGAACCGCGACTCCAAGAAGTACGCCGACATCGTCGGACGCCTCATCAATCCTTCGCTCCTCGGCGCCATCCTGTCCTCGATCGACACCGAGTCGCTCGAATCCAATTCCACGGCCCGCATCCCGCTCGCCAACGAACTGATCAAGGACAAGGAGCTCATCTCCAGCATCCTCGCCCCCGCTTCCGGCAAGAAGGCCGACAGCGAGACTATCTTCGACCTCACCCGCACGATGATGAGCAGCCAGGGCTTCGACGAGATGACCAAGAAGGCCCTCCTCTCGCGCCTCGCCAAGATCGAGCCGCACGTCCAGCGCCTCGCCAAGTCCAAGCACTCCGGCTCCGAAGCCGAGGAGAAGGAACTCCTCGTCTCCAAGGCCTCCAAGGAAGAAAAGGAGCGCGAGCTCGAGGACATCGTCAAGGTGCGCCTCCCCGCGGTCAAGGAAGCCATCCAGCTCGCCAAGGAACTCGGCGACTTGAAGGAGAATTCCGAATATAAGATGGCCCGCCAGGACCACGACACCCTCTCCGCCCGCCGCGCCGAGCTCGACACGCTGCTGAAGAAGGCCAAGGTCACCGATTTCAAGGAAGCCAACACGGAGACCATCAGCGTCGGCTCCAGCGTGGTCCTCCGCCGCGGCTCCGACCAGACGGAGATCGCCTACGACCTGCTCGGCGCCTGGGACGGCAAGCCGGAGCAGAACATCCTCTCGTACATCTCCCCGCTGGCCAAGCAGTTCCTCAACCACAAGACCGGCGAGACGTTCACGACCAACATCAACGGCAAGGCCGAGTCCTGGACCGTCGTCAGCATCTCCCGCTGGGTCGACAAGCGCTAAGCGCCCCGCCCACAGGCCAGTAACGACGAAGCCCCGGAAACGGGGCTTCCTCTTTTGACAAGGGTACCGACGTGGCCCAACCTGCCCGCATGTCCGACCCTTGGGAAACCCTGCGCCTGCTGGCCGACCCGACCCGGTCACGGATGCTCCATCTGCTCCACCGCGGCGAACTGGCGGTCGGCGAACTCCAGGACATCCTCGGGCTACCCCAGTCGCGCATCTCGACCCATCTGGCATTGCTCCGCAAGGCCCAGCTGGTGATCGACCGTCGCGACGGGAAGAAGTCGTTCTACGCCCTCGCCCGCGACCTCCCCGTGAGCGTCGCCGGCATCGTCGAAGCCGCCCTGGCGGCGAGCGCGCGCGAACCAAAATCCGCCGCCGACCAGCGCGCGCTGCAGCGCATCATCGAGAAACGCCGCCAGAAGGCCGAACAGCACTTCAACCTGGTGGCCGACCGCCTTGGTCGCAACTACTGCCCGGGTCGCTCCTGGGAAGCGATCGGCCAGATGCTCTTCCTGCTCACGCCCCGCGTGCGCATCGCCGACCTCGGCGCCGGCGACGGCACGCTGTCGCGTCTGCTCGCCCGCCAGGCGGAAAGCGTCCACTGCGTCGACAACTCCCCGCGCATGGTCCAGGTCGGACGCGCGCTGGCCAAGAAGGAACAGCTGCGGAACCTGACCTACGTCCTCGGCAACATCGAGAAAGTCCCTCTGCCAGACCGTAGCATCGACCTGGCCCTGCTGAGCCAAGCCCTGCACCACGCCGAGAACCCTCGGCAGGCCCTCGCCGAGGCTTTCCGCATCCTTAAGCCAGGCGGACGCCTCCTGATCCTCGACCTCAGGGCCCATCGCTTCGAGAAGGCACGCGAACTTTACGCCGACCGATGGCTCGGGTTCAAAGAGAACGACCTGCACGACTGGATCGAGGAGGCTGGCTTCAGCCAATCCGAGGTCCGGGTAGTGGCCAAGGAGGTCAAGGAGCCGGGGTTTGAGACCCTCCTCGCCACCGGCATCAAGCCCGGGGCCTGAGTTATTCACATCCGCTACCCCCGGCAGCCAAAAGGGGTAATCCGCCAAGGGGCCATGGGGGGCTTATTGCTTGGCATTCCTTAGGCGTATGGGCAATTTCAACGCACCCCCGATGCGGAGCTTAACGCTCCCCTCACCCGATGCTTATCCAAGAGTCCCGCACGTATAAATTGGCCAAGGCCGCCCTGCTCGCCGTCCTGATCGCCGTGACCCCGGTCGCCGGCGTCCTCCGCGCGCAGACCAAGAAGGCCGCGCCCGCCGCCGAGAAGCAGGAAGACCCGCTCTCCATCCTCTACAAGGCCGCCGAGAAGAGCCTCGAAGAGAAGAAGTACAAGGAGGCGCTCGAGCAGTACGAGCAACTTGACGCCAAGGCCGTCGACGTCGAACTAAAGCTCAAGGCCGTCGTCACCTTCCGCAAGGCGCTCTGCCACTTCTTCATCAAGGACTGGCCCCGCGCGCAGACCGAACTCACGGCGTTCCTGGACAAATACCCCAAGGGCACCGAAGACTTCTTCGACGGCGACAACCGCCGGGGCACGGCCGAGCTGCTGCTGATCGAAGCCCTCTCCAAGCAGGGCAAATGGGAGCTCGCCCTCACGCGACTCGAGAAGATCCGCACCAACACCCTCGCCCGTCCGGAAGAACGCGTCAACGCCTTCACCCTTTCCGCCCAGATCATCGTCGACCGCGCCAAAAGCGGCACGGACGAAGCCAAGCGGGAAGCCTATTCGCAGGCCATCGCCCTGCTGAAGCAGGCGACCGCCGACGGGATCAACACCCCCGAGCGCCGCGAAGCCGCCTATAAGCTCGTCGAGATGTACACCAAGCTCGGCCTGACCAAGGAAGCCACGCAGCTGAAGAACGAGATCGATGCCAAAAGCAACGGTTCGCCCGTCGAAGTGGTCCGCTCCAACTTCCAGCGCCTTGAGATCGGCGACGCCCGCTTCGCCGCGGCCGAATCGGCCGCCGACGAGACCTTCCGCGCCGACTTCTACCGCCAGGCCCTCCTGAACTACCAGGGCACGCTCCGCCGCGCCAACCTGAGCAGTTCCTTCGGCCGCGCCATCGAGGCCAAGCAGGCCGAAGCGGACACGATGACGAAGAACTTCCCGAAGCCGAACCCGGAACAGGCCGCCAACATCGAGAAGGCCAAGCAGGAAGTCGCCCAGTTCAAGAAGATCCAGGAAGAGTTCAACGCCAACAAGGACTACGACGCGTTCATCTCCTACCGCATCGGCCTCTGCCTGCTCGAACTCAAGCGCCCCTGGGAAGCCCACGTCGCGTTCCTCGACATCTTCGAGAACAGCCCCGGCTTCAGCCGCATCTCCGGCGCCTATTACTACCACATCCTCGCCCTGCGCCGCATCGGCCGCAACAACGAGGCGCAGGCGAAGTGCAAGGAGTTCATCTCCAAGTTCCCGAAGGACGAACAGGTCTCGGCCATCGCCCTGATCCTCGGCGACATCTCCCAGGAACGCGAAGAATTCCCCGAGGCCATCGAGCACTATAAGTGGGTCAAGGCCAACGTGAAGACCCTCACCCCCGAGGTGGAGGAAGAGATCGATTTCCGCATCGCGGCATGCCTCTTCTCGCAGGTCGACTGGGCTCCGGCCCAGAAGGCCTTCGAGGAGTTCCTCAAGAAGCACGGACGTTCGCCGGTCCGCCAGCAGGTGCTTTACATGAACGCGCTCTGCTCGTTCTTCCAGGGCAAGTACAAGGAGACCAAGGTGGACTTCGACAAGTACGAGCAGGAATACCCGAAGGGCCAGTTCATCCCCGACGTCCGCTACCGCCAGGCCATCGTCCGTTTCGGCGTCAATCCGCCCGACATCGAAGGCACCATCAAGCTCTGCGAAGCCTGGCTGGCGGACTACGCCAAGACCAACACCGACGACGTCATCGCGCAGATGCCCGAGGTCTACACGCTGATCGGCGACGCCCATATCCGCCTCGCCGACGAGGTGGACAAGAAGGTCAAGGCCGCCGACCTCGACGTCCGCGCCAACGCCAAATCCTCCGACAAGGCCAAGTACGTCGAGATCCGCACCAAGTACGAGAAGGAGAAGGAAGCCATCACGAACAAGGCCATCGACGCTTACGAAGCCGCCGCCAAGAGCGCCCGCACCAACCCGCAGGCCCTGGAGTTCGTCCTCGGCGAACTGCGCAAGTTGCTCCCCGGCCGCGGCGAGCACAAGCGCATGCGCGACCTCTTCAAGGAGATCTTCGACTGGAATCACAACGATCCCAAGGCGATGACCTATCTCTACGAGGTCATCCGCTCCACCGAACGCATGGGCGACATGCCCGAATTCGCCGCCGAATCCGAGAAGATCCGCAAGGCCTTCAGCGCCCAGCTCGCCGAGGCGCGCAAGAAGGTCGACGAGCTCGAACGTCGCGACAAGGTCGTCAAGGCCGACGTCGACGCCGCCAAGGCCGGGGTGAAGAAGCTCTCCGCCGACCTCGAAGCCGAACTCGCGAAGGTCGAAGCCAAGCGCCAGTCCTCCATCGCCGACCAGAAGAAGCGCGCCCTGAAGATCCTTTCCGAGGCCGTCGCCGACTCCATCAACGACCGCACGCAGGAAGGCACCGAGAAGCTCACCGGCTTCCTGGCCGAGAAACTGGCCCGCAAGATCAAGCGCGTGAAGGCCGGCGCCAAGCCCGAGCCGGGCGCCTACACGAGCGCCGACGCCGAGAAGGAGATGACCAAGCTGCTCCGCCTCGAAGACCACCACGACTCCCTCATCGCCCAGGCGCGCGGCCTGTTCGCCCTCGGACAGCTCGCCGTCTTCACCCGCGAACCGGAGAAGACCGCCGCCAATTTCGCGAAGATCGCCGCCACCTACAAGGCCGAGGAACTCAATCCGACGATCCTTGCGCTCGTCGGCGACAGCCTCCTCGCCAAGGGCGACCACAAGAAGGCGTCCGAGTACTTCGGCTACATCCTGGAGCATTCCCGCTCCTCGGAATACGCCGACTACGGCTTCGCCGGCCTCGCCGAGATCGCCTTCGTGAACAAGAAGTACGCCGAAGCCCTCTCGCTCTGCAACGAGGCGATCGACAACAACATCCTGATGGCGAAGGAACTCGACCTCCGCTTCACGCGCGCCCGTTCCCTCGCCGAACTCTCCAAGTACGCCGAGGCGAAGAAGGAGTTCGAAGAGATCGCCAAGACCAAGGAATGGCGCGGCGAAAAGACCGCCGCCTCCCTCTACTGGCTGGGCCTGATGGCCGAACGCCAGGCCACGGACGAGAAAGGCTACGCCGAAGCCGTCGCCTACTACCGCCGCTGCTTCATGACCTGGAAGAAATACGAGGTCTGGGCCGCCCGCTCCTATTTCGGCGCCGCGAAACTCTTCGCCGCGAAGCTGAACCAGAAGGATGCCGCCAAACAGCTCCTGAAGGAGATGCTCGAGAAGGAACGCATCAAGGACACCCGCGAAGCCCAAGAAGCCAAAGCCTATCTCCTCGGACTCTGACCCCATGCGACTCTCCCTCCTCTTCCCCGCCCTCGCGTTCCTCGCCGCGACCTCGGCCTCGGCCCAGACCTTCGTCTTCAAAGGCGAACGCTGGGAGATCAACGACCCGTTCAAGATGGATAACTCCATCCCTCCCAAGCCGCTCGTCGACCCCAAGAAGGGCACGATCAACGTGGTCAAGGGCACCATCGACCGCGTGAGCAACCAAGGCGGCATCGAAGTCACCCTCACCCGCAAGCTGTCCGAGGTCACCGAAGCGGTCTGGCCCCTGCCCGCCCGCCTCAAGGAGGCGCAGGCCAACGTGAACCGCGGGGAGCCCGCCAAGGCCCTCGACAACGTCGAAGCGGTGCTGAAGTTCTTCGAGCCGATCAAGAACGTCCCCGGCTCCTGGTGGGCCAAGGCCGCCGTCGTCAAGCTCGACGCCCTCGACCGCCTCGAGAACGACGCCGCTACGGAAGCGTTCCTCACCGCCTTCGAGAAGGAAGACGCCGCCAAGCAGCCCGAGGTCGCCACGCAGATCCAGCTGGCCCGCCTGATGCAACGCGCCCGCAAGGGCGACCATGAGGCCGTCATCAAGGAATCCACCGAGCTCCTGACCAAGGTCGACACCGCCGAACTCCAGGCCCGCCTCCACATCGTCAAAGGCAACTCGCTCCTCGCCTCGAAGAAGTACGAGGCCGCGATGACCACCTACCTCCGCGTCCCGGTGTTCTTCGGCTCCGAGGCCGAACTCGTCCCCAAGGCCCTGCTCGGCGCGGCCCGCTCGTTCCGCGGCATGGACAGCCCGGCGCTCCGCGAGCAGAAGCTCGAAGCGATCTCCAATCGCTACCTCTACGACATCATCGTCTCGTATCCGGTCTCCAAGGAGGCCGAAGAAGCCAAGAAGATGCTGCCCAAGGAAGAACGCGCCAAGGCCGAGGCCGACCAGAAGAAGATCGCCGCCGGCGGCCCCCTGCCTGACGGCGTCATCATGGCCAAACCCAAGCTTGCCGACGAAGAGAAGGTCGAAGGCAACAAGTGAGTCCTTGCCCCTTTCCAAAACCTAACCTAAAAACCGCCTACACCCCATCATCATGAAGATGAACCTCCGTTCTACCTCCCTCAGCGCCGCTTTCCTCGGCCTGATGACCGTGGCCGCCTCGGCCGCCGAAGAAGTCGCCAAGAAGTCCGGCGACAAGACCCTCATGGACCTCTTCTATGAAGGCGGCTGGGTCATGTACCCCATCACCCTCTGCTCGGTGGCCATGATCTGGTTCATCGTCGACGGCTTCCTCCGCACCCGCGCCGGCGCCCTCTACCCGACCGAACACGTCACCCAGCTCCAGGAACTCTTCAAGAAGGGCGACTACATCGGCGCCTATGCCTTCGCCAAGACCGCCGGCTCCCCCGTGGCCGAAGTCGTCCGCGCCGGCGTCGCCTTCACTCCGGATGGCAAGACGATGACCGAAGAAGCGATCATCTCCGAGATCACCCGCATCCAGGGCGAACTCAAGGGCCGTTCTTCCTACCTCTCCGTGATCGGCGTCTGCACCCCGATGATCGGCCTTACCGGCACGGTGACGGGCATGATGAAGGCGTTCGACAAGCTCGGCTCCGCCGGCGTGGGCGACCCTTCCCAGCTCGCCGGCGCCATCGGCGAAGTGCTCGTGGCCACCGCGTCCGGCCTCTTCATCGCAATCCCGGCCTTCATCTCCTACTACCTTCTGGCCAACCGCATCAACAAGGGCATCCACGACATCACCGAGATCGCGACGAGCCTGTTCCGCGCCTTCCCCTACGACGAAGTCGCAGGTCGCAAGGTCGGCGACGAAGAGATCTACGCCGCCAAGCCGGATTGGAACGCCTCGGCGTCTTCCAACGTCCAGTCGTAAGCCCTTCCACCCCCTAACCCAACAGAACAGCCATGGCAGGCGGAGGAGGAGGCGGAGAAGGGGAACCGGAGTTCCAGGTCGCGCCGATGATCGACGTGCTCCTGGTGCTGCTCATCTTCTTCATGTCCATCACGTCGGCCCAGGTGCTCAAGGTCGACAAGAACATCGTGCTGCCGGTCGCCGCCAACGGCGTGAAGCGCGACGACAAGGCCGCCGCGGGACTCATCAACATCTCCTGGGACAAGACCACCGGCCAGGCCAAGTACAAGCTGGACGATCGGGAACTGGATCCGAACGACAAGGAAGGCATCGCCAAGGAACTCGCCGACCGCAAGGGCACGAACGAGAAGTACCGCCTGCTGATCCGCGCCGACAAGGAGTGCCACGCGAAGTACATCTCGAAGGCCCTCGAATGGGGCGCCGAAGCCGGCATCGACAACATCGCCTTCTCAGGCCTCAACCACGAGGAATAAGCCATGAAACAGCTCGAGCAACAGGCCGACGTAAACCCCGGCTTCCAGATCGCCCCGATGATCGACGTGGTGTTCGTCATCATGCTCTTCTTCATGGTCATGGCCGGAGCGGTGAAGGTCGAACATGAGCTCAAGACCACCCTTCCCGGCAACGCCGAGACCTCCAAGGAGACCGAACTGCCCGACGAGGTCACGATCGGCGTCAGCGAGTCGGGCGAAATCACCCTGAACGAAGACTCCGTCGGAGCCCCCGGCGACAAGCTCCTCGAGAACCTCTACAACCAGATGAAGCAGATGGGACAGGCCGCCGAACAGTCCAAGACGAAGCTGCTCATCACGGTGCAGGCCGAGGAGAACGCCCGCTACGAACGCGTGATCAACGTCCTCGATTGCCTCGCCAAGGCCAACATCACGAACGTCACGTTCGCGGTGTCGGACACGGAGTAATCCCCGGCCGACCGACCGACCAAGGCCGCCTACGGGCGGCCTTTTTGTTTTGCGGATTTGCCAAGACGACGAGCCGCCCCATCCTCGTTCCCATGAAGAACGTCCTGCTCGCCACCATCGCCCTCGCCTGCCTCGCCCTTTCGGGCTGCATCATCGTGATCGAACAGGCACCCGCCGTGAAGGCGCCGGCCGCCGACCAGGCCGCCCCGATCAAGAAGACCGCGGCGAAGCCCAATCCGGACAGCTCGTCGAAGTAAGCGTCAGCGTCCGAAGCCGGCTTCGGACTCGAGGACCTTGCGGACGGCCTCGAAATCGTTGCCGATCTTGATCGGAGCAGGCGCCGGCAGCTCGCCCGGGAAACGGGAGGCGTTGGCGTCGCCGAAGGCATCCTGCAACACGTCAGGGAACTTCGCCGGGTGCGCAGTGCCGAAGACGATCACGTCATCGAGTTTGCTGCCATCGCGGGCCAGCAGGTCCTCGGCGGCTTTCCAGCCGACGGCGGTGTGCGGGCAAAGGACATAGCCGCTGGCATCACGGACGCGGCGCATGGCGTCCAGCGTCGCCTTGTCGTCGACGGTGACCGCGCTGACGGCGGGGCCGCCCTCGCGCCAGGCAAGCAGGCGGCTGAGATTGTTCGGGTCGCCGATGTCCATGGCGTTGGAGGCCGTGGGCGTGG
>Ga0214206_1000060_pt1 | contig 29427 bp, 59 predicted proteins | sample TroBogEpilimnion_26_FD_153044 | JGI IMG/M metagenome (GOLD analysis project Ga0214206, IMG submission 153044) | Freshwater microbial communities from Trout Bog Lake, WI - 07JUL2009 epilimnion | ecosystem: Environmental > Aquatic > Freshwater > Lake > Epilimnion/Euphotic zone | place: Trout Bog...
CCACCCTTAGGTCTGCATATTGGCCATTAACCAAGTCTTTTAAGGATTCTACTACTTTAATTAGATCTGGGTCTGTTCGATCAAATTGATAATCATTAACCGTATATTCCTCATCTAATTGATCATTTTTGGCTGGCTTTAGACTATATTCATAACGGCTTGATGGTCTTAATGGACCATCTACCTTCTTTATGGGATTTAGCTTAATCTTTATTACACTTCTTACCTCTTGACCATTTATATGGATATATTCGGTGTCTACCAAGCATTCATATACCCAAAGACGCTGTCCTTTTAGCTTGTAATACTCTACCATGCCCTTAGGTGATAAAGAAAATCCGCCATGAGTCTTGTTAATAACCACTTTTTGTGTTTTCATGTTATTTTATCCCAAATACGCTCATGAACATAATATAAACCAATTTTACCCAAGAATTCTAAGACTGATATACCTAAAGATATCTTAAAACTCCTAGTCATATACCAACTAATCATAAAAGTAGATAAACTACCCAATAATCGATAGGTTATGGCCTTATATAATGCTATAAGCTTCATTTTACGTATTCTAACCAAGCATCCATCCTCTGTTTCCATTCCCTATAATGATATAAAGATTCTTTGCTTTGATCACTTAACCGATCAAAGGATTTTTCCATATATTCAATAGTGTTTTTGACATTGCCGTTGCTATATTTGTCGGCAATGTCCTTGATGTGGATAAAAGCTTCCAATAAGGTCATAATAACCCTTAATTTATAAAAGTCTCATCATACCAAACATCTGATAAACGACTTCTAAATTGCTTTACCGTTACCTTTTCCAACCAACGAGTCTCTTTAATATATCCTTCACCATCTGATGTTGGATTCTTAATAGTAATCGGTAACCAAGCAAAAAAGGTCTTGGTGCGCTCTGTTGCTGTTGTGTTTGTTTTTACGAATTTCATATTATTGTCCTCGTTTATTTTTTTAGTTATATATAATACCCAATCAAAGTCAAATTCTGTATTAGAATTAATTAAATTCACATTCATTTTCTTTAAGTTCTATTGCTACCTCTGCATAATGTATTATTCCATCTACATAATGGTGAAATTTGTGTATTGCTGCAAGAAGCAGTGGATATTTTTTAGTATCTAACAAATACTTTGTATCCTTATTATATTCTAAATTATAATAAAAGCGTAAAGTATTATACTTCTCTTTTACTTGCTCTGCTATTACTTGCGGACATTCTATACTATAAACATAGGTATCTTCATCTTCATCTGTATACCTAATTGGTTTTATACCTAAATGCTCCCCATCTTCTTTATCTATCTCTACACTAGTAGAATAGGTATAAGTTAAAGCATGGCATAAAGTATCTATAATGTCATACCAATCATCTGGTGTCTCAATACCCCAACACATGCAAGTCTCTTGCATGGATTTATCTTTATCAGCAAATATCTTAGGATATTTGGCAAATAATTTAGCCTGTAAATCTGGGCTCATGAGATAGATTATCTATCATTGATACATTAAAGCAACCTATATTTTTTAACCGAGCTCGTCTTTCTCTTTGCCTTTGAGTCTTAATAGCATTGCGTCTTGCATATTCTTCTGGATTGTGAGCTTTTAAATCTCTCCACCATTGAGCACTTTGTATAGCTCTTGGCACTTGAATATGAACTATTCCAGATGGCTTTTCTGGTTTTCTTTTTCTATTTGGATTTAATTTATCCGCTCTAATTTTATTATAATCTCTTATTTCACCTGGTTGAAGCTTTTTATTACGACGTCTATTAGGTTTTATTCTATCTAATCTCTCTGTATTTCGTCTTCTTAAATCAGCTAGATACTTTTCTCTATGTTTTACATAGAGTGTTGGATTCTTAGCTTTAAGCTTTGACCACCAATCTATATTGCATTCCATGGGATTATTATCCCTTAATCTTAACGCAATTATTAATGCGGACACCGTTTTTTACCTTAGTTCCTGCTTTTTTATAGCCTTTCCAGCATCTAGGGTCTAAACGTTGCTTCTTAACCTTAACTTCTTTTAAATAATGTTCTTTAAAGCTCATAATATTAATTATAGGTTCTCACTATCTCTTTAGCTTCTCGAATCCATTGATTGCTTTGAAGTAAAGCTTGATTCTCACTTTTGCACATCTTGCCATATTTAGCAAAGAATTGCCTGGTGGTTTTATAGGTATAGCATCTACCATTACCTCTCCATAAAAGTAAAGTTCCTTTATAATCCTCATCTTCTGCCTCTAGATATAAAGGTTCATAACCTTTTAAAGTAGAAATACGACCATCTATTAGATCGTCTTCATTATACCAAAACCTTATATCTACAAATCCTTCATCAATAAGATATTGAAGGTAATCTTTCATATTTGTTTATTCCGATAAATGTTTACCTAATTTATGAACAAAAGCTGTGTGTTGTTTTGGTGTCTTTTTAAATTGAAATCCATATTTTCTCTTAGCTAGATCACTATGAACCTTCTTTAGATCTTCTTTAGAATATTTGGATAGATCATCAGATGAATCAGCTTTAGATTTATAATGTTCTTTTTGCTTAGATAAGCTATCTGCCTTATCTTTAAATAGATGTGCAGCTTCTGGATTCTTATTTTTATAACCTAAAGCTGTCATAGCTACCCAATTATGAACTCTGCTATAATTAGCTGCAGTTGGGTGAGCATGTAAGAAATGCATTACATAGCTTAATTTCTTATGAGGATCTTTAATCTCTTTAGCTTTAACTCTTACAATCTGCCACTGAGGGTTAAATTTTGAAGGCGAATTCTCATCTACCATAGATGTCTCTTCTGGCTCCTGGACACTACCTGTATTAGAGATAGCATCTGGATTTAAAGGCATACCATCTTCTTGCAAGAGGCCTTCTAATATCATTTGATACTTTTCTGCAAGAGGATCAATTTTCATATTACTATTAAAATGAAATTACCTATTAGAGGCAAGTATTAATCTGGAAATTTAGTAGTAATCTCATCAGATACATTAGCTTCTGGAGATGCTAATGCTGTTTTAACTGCTTCTAGACCTTCATTAGCAACACTGATTTTATTAGCCATCCAAGGTTCAATACCACCTGTTGAAAGATCTTCTAAAATACCTAAAATAACATGAGCATTGCGTAATATCTCAGATACCTGAGCTACTGCCATCTTAGTAGCGCCTTCATGGTCATGATCTTCTTGAACTTGTTGGACTTTACTATAGGCTTCTGCTAAAATTTTATATTGATCTCTCATATATTATATACTTATGAGTTTGTATCAATTAAAACATGTGATTTATTATAAAGTGTATCTAATTTGTCCTCGGTTACTATCCATACAGGTTTATTCCTGTAAATTTTCATATCTCTCTTAGTTTTAAAGTTCTCTAAGCTTACTTCTCCAATTAGCTCTACATCTTGCAAATAATCTAAAGTGGTGTGAGCTAATACGTATTTTTTAATAGCTGGATTAGAGGTGCTACCAAAATTTACCTTAATCTCTTTAGATGGGCCTGACCAGGTTACGGTTTTAATTTGAGCTCCATCTGGAAAATCAATTCCACCATCTCCTGAATTAAAATAAATTTCTCTATTGATGGATTGATTTGTCCATATACTATAACCCATTTCTCCAATGAGACCTATTAAAATATTTTCCCAAGTCCAATTCCATTTTTTGGATTTGTGTATTTCTGTAGCTAAAGCTTTTGTTTCTTTAACCTGCTGCTCTGTTAGATTGATTAATATGCTCATTGAAATTTTATTTACTTGGGTTTTTTATTATTCAATAAAACAGCGCTACCATTTCTGATAGCGCTGTAATATGATGAACAATAATACAAATTAACGAATAATTTGGCGTTTATTACAATCGTAAACCTTTACAGTTCCGTTTTTGTAAAGCACACTTGCCGTGCTACCATTTACATTGATGCTAGATATACCACAAGATAATGGTGGTATAGAAAAATGGATTTGCCCATTTGAAGCCGTGCAAATATTCCAGCCCCCAGCAGATCCAGGTTTAGCATAATATGATTCGTTAGTAGCCATATTATTACTTAATGTGAATACCCCAAGGACGTAGAGTTGATTTGAATTCGCTATTAGGGCGTGAGGTTAACCCATTAGCAAAGGATAATGCCTTTTGATAAGCCTTTTCTTTACCTCCAAAATTCTTATAAGTGAAGCGGCGATTAGTAGTTAAGGTTTGAACTCCACCCTTAGTCTCAACCTTGCGTGAAGCAAACACGCGCCAACTTGGTGACTGACGAACTGATCCGTTAGCCAATCTACGAGTATTTAGATCCCTGACGATATATGTAGTAGTATTTTTCATATGTATTTTATATATTAGTTTTAAGATGTCTTACTCCTTAATAATAACATCATTAAATTATTTTTCAACAAAATGTTAGAAATATTTGTGACCCCAAAAGAAATGTAAGAAAAATGTTAATAATACTATTGTGCCAATCATATTAATCTTTCGGTAAAAATTTTATTAAAAGAGCAATTATTAAGGCTACAATTACTAATGCAAAAATTAAAGATACAATCATATTATAATTTCTTTAATTCTTGAATTAATTCTAACTCACTTTGTAAAAATGGTGAAAGATAATTGGCTAAACGTATTTTTCCACCTTCACCCATAGCTACTGCACCAGCTACCGTATAAAGAATAGATGCTAAGCTATTATCACCCAATTCTTCTGCTCTATCTGCTAATTGTGTGACACAATTATCTAAAGAATAATTTTTTAAATTTGTCTTTTTTGTGTTTTTATTTTTCATATATCAATCATACATCCCTTCATCTTTTAATTTTTTGTGAAAATTTCTTTCTGACAATAAAAGATAAACAATAGCTCCAGCAATAAAAAAACACATTAAGGCTGCAATTCCTAAAATAATAGCCATTAACATCAATATGATATGTATTATTATCATGATTTGTTTTTCCTTTCTACTCTAGATACTTTAAATGATCCATCTTTTTGTGGTGTCCAAATAAGACTATCATTATCTGTCCAACCCAAATCTTTTACAAGAGAATTCGGCAAATCTATATAAAGATCATCAGTTCTTGGATTCTTTTGAATCATTAAAAGCCAAGAAGCGGTTTGTTTGGGTAAGACTTTCTTTTTCATAAATGTAATTTGTTTAATCCTTCTAATTCTTTCTTAGCTCTTAATTGTTTTTCTTCTACAAATTGGATTAATGTGCCTTCTTTTTTAAGAGAATCAATAACAACCTGAATCCAATCATCACCATACTTGCCTTTTAAATAGGCATTACCATAAAGATTATTAAAAGATTCTTTAGTTACTTGTAAGGTTTTCATTTTCATAATTAAGCACAAACATTTTTAGAAAAATTCTTTACAGCTGATCTAGCACCATTAGCTTCATAATACTGTCTAGTATTCTCAAAAGATTCTTTAGTAAAGATCTCAATAGAGCCAGCAGTCTTATGACCGTAATTCATGCGACCAAATCTATTACGCTCTGTCTCTCTTATCTTAGGAACATAATTAGGATCTGGTAAAATACCCATCTCAATTAATTTAGATATGTCTTTCATCCTTTGTATTTGTTTAATTTTTTAAATACTTTTTTCTGCTTCTCTATACGATTATATAATCTTCTTACGAAATGCAACCCATTATATTCAAAATGTCTAGCATCAATCTCTAATGGGTGACGAAAATACAATTTCTCATAATCCGATGTCATTGGTATATGTAGAATTTTATCTTGAACAAAATGTCTAAATTCATGTATTATGACTCTATGGAATTGCCCTATTCTCAATCCTGGAACAATTACAAAATACCCACCTTTAGAATCATAGTTATACCAATTCCATCGACCTTTCTTAACACTTCTTATTCTAATAACAAAATTTCTTTTCTTTTTAGCTTTATAAACCGGGTCTAATATTGCTGAATATACAAGCGAAAGCGTATCCCAATTAATCTTAGGATACGCTTTTCTAATTAGTTTATTTGGTTTAAATATGACCACAAGAAAATAAATGCCTTTATGATAAACTCTACAGCCCTGTATTTTCACTATAGATACACCGCGAAGGTATACGTTAATGCTGAGGGTGCATTAACAACGCGCAGGGTTCAGGCTCACTTAAAGAAGAGTCTTGGTTAATGTAAGCGATTAAACTTACAAATTCTATAAAAGAACAAAGACAATAATAATATAGATTATACTATTATCAACTCTTATTATTTACTTTATCTTTATTTAATTTTTCTACAGGCCATACATATGGCATTTCTGGATCTACATCTGGCCATAATTTTTTATATATCTCTGGCGCTTTACGAACTAGATTAGCTCTATGACTTAAATGGAATTGCTCATCACCAAACCAAGGTGGTTTAATATTTGGTTCATTATTATTATAATGAGCTTGGATCTTCTCTAAGCAAGTATCTTTATAACCTCTAGCTTTCCATTCTAAACAAATAGCTATACCATATTCAACCAAAGCATTTTCATAACCTTTCCACATTCTTTGAGCTGGATGATTCTTCCAAGCATTAGGCCCATCACTACGAAGAGCATTGAGAATCTGGTATGTTTCAACCCTTTGCTTGCCTAAACGCTTCATATCTAACACTTTAGCTGATTCTGCATAATCTGGATATACTAAAAAGGTTTGCATAATTAAATATACAAAATAGAATAAAGATTATAGATTTATAATCAACCAAAAAGAATCTGAGTCTCTGTTTTTTCTGATAAAGGCTTCCAACCAGCTTTATTAAGCTTAGACATTTCAGATTCTTTATTTGCAATAGATGGTATAGAACTATTATTAATAGATGGTTTAGGATAACCATTAATAGCTATATCAGCTGCTTGATAATGCATACGCTGAACATCAGACCCAAATATCTTTTGTGGGTTACCATTTAATATAGCTTGTGCTTTAGCTTTATTATTTTTATAATGCTCAATTAATTCTCTTTGTAATTGATTGGTATCTGAATTGGGATTGACAGCAGCTGCTTGAGAGCCTTGCTGTCTCATCACATTAACATATTGATTAACATCAGACATGTTAATATACTTACGGCTTAGGATTAAGGAAATCTTCTGTCTCTTTTAATAGTGGTCTTAAATAATTTAAAGTAATATATTCTGCTTCTTCATTGCTTTTAGCATAAGCTAATTCTTTAGCTACAGTGGTTAGCTTTCTTAATTTAAATACCAATTCATAATTAGGAATTTCATTTATTGATTTCATAGCTTTATATTATTGTTTAGAAGTCTTGTGGCAACTGTAAAATATTTAAAATCTCATTCCATTCTTGATCTAAAATAATACCTTGCTTCCTCCAAGTTTTTAAATCTGATAATCCACTATAACCAGAAGCAACAGCCAGCTTTAGAAATGTTCGAGTCAATTGGCTTGGCGCTGCATCATCTAAAGCTTGTTTAATATAATCAGGTAAATCTCTATTATTACCACCAATGATATCATGCAATTCAAATTCAATACGATTAGCTTCTTCTTTATTTTGACAAGGTATAATATAACGGAAAAAGGTATTTGGTCTATTACCAAATAAATGATACAACCTTACAAATAAAGATTTAATATGATAAACCGTTATAAAATTAATATCATTAAAGATTACTTGAGCTCTATTATATTCTCCATGCCCATTAACAACAGCCTTTTCATCCCATTCCAATATATAAACCATATATTGGTTTTTAGGTATTTGATTTAAATTGACAATATGAATTGCTCCATATGGTTGTAGTATTGGAAATAATCTCATAGATATATAATGCATTTAATTATATATCTGGCAACCCTATTATACCCAAAGATTGTCTCTATTTTTAATAACCCATTCACATACCTTAGTATCACACTCAAATATGTTAGCTTGGATATCATCAACCAATTTGTAGCTATTAGTATCAAAATTAGCTAAAGATATGTTTTCATAAGCCTCATCTAATTGTTTTAATAAAGCTTTACGCCCTATTTTGGCATAATCATAACATTCTAAAAGCTCTTTTGTAAATGTTTTATCTTCTTCATTGGTTTGTAAATCATGATTCTCAAGCTTCTTTTCATGATCTACAATTTCTATAATACATTCTAAATGAAAATTTATAATAATAGCATCAAGATCTGCCCAGCTTGATGGGAATACATTCTTAATCATTCTGTTACGAGGATTAATAAAATAATGTTTAATATTATATTTAATAGCTTTTAATTGCCTTACTTTAACACTAAACCAAATATTAATAGTGCTTCTTAAAAAGAATTGAATGGGATAATTCTTTTTAATATAAGTCTCAAATTTTTCCCAACTGCCATATTCTAAAACATAAGGACTTACATACCAAGGATTAGGCCACCACCAGACATTCTTTTCTTTATTAGGATTTAATAACCATCCCTCAAAAGTAAGATCATCTGGTCTTTCTAGATCATTTAATTTAATTCTTTTCATTTGGTATTAATATAATCATAATAAAAATCTGTAAAGTCTTTAGACCATTCAGATTGAATACCAGGACTAAATTTAATATCTTCTAAGTTTACATCTGGAAATTTATCTGTAACTGAATTTGTAAAATCATATAAAGCATAACCCGTATCTGTCTCATGAACAATTGCACCATTCATCCAGACATCATTGGTGATTATTTTCTTTCTATGTAATTCATTAAGAGCTATACTACCCCAAGTATAAAACATTTTAGCTTGCATCTCAGCTGTAGAGCTAAAAGGCATAGTAATCCAACGTTCATTATGAGCTTTAATATAAGCAACCTCTTCGCTTGTATTATCTTTACCATTCCAGATTGCATGGGCATGATCAAATGAATCTACAAACGGATGAAAGTATTTCTTAACCAATCCAAAGTCCATAACCATTTGAGCATCATCTGGTTGATTACCTTGAAATAGTAATTCTAATTTATAGCTGTGACCATGAATACTATGAGAGCAGCGACGTGTATAGGCATCAACTACTCGATGGGATAATTCATATTTAAAGAGCTTTCTTATAATCATGATTTTATTATTCTGATAATTCTATCCAAGCATTTACTTTAATTGCATTTCTTTTAAGGTGATCTTTACCACCACCAATAGATAGATTGCCGCACCTGCAAGTGATATAATCTTCTTTAGATTTACTTTCTAAAATATCATTACATAAAAGGCATTGAGCTTTATTAATTGTAATTTGTTTATAATTCTCCGGTAATTCACCCAACATTTGAGAATGATCTGTGGCGGCTTGATGTTTAGCTTCTTCTGATGGACTAATATCATCCATACCTATAAATTGAATAACTCTACCTAATTTTACTCCATGGAGAAACCAATCTCTAGCACCCCATTCATCTGATGAAGAATCTTCACATTTCTTTTGGAAGTATTCCTCTATAAAAATATCATCCCTATTGGTAGATTTTAGCTTCATATAATAATAATATAGAAGCTATAAGAGATATCAAGCTTTATTTGCTTAAACCTTTATATCTATCTCCTATTTTATTAATAATAGGATTATCTTTAAAAGGTTTATGTTTTTTATCAACTGGTTGCTTAGCATCTGTCTCAACCTTCTTACCTTCTTTAAATTGATATTTGTCTCCTGGTATTTCTACTTCAATAACAATACCATTTGGATTATGTGGATCATCATAGATAGCCGTGATGTTAAGATCATTATGTTCTAAATTAGTATCTACTCTAATAGTTTTACCAATCAATTGATCTGTAATCTCATTACTATAAGAAGATTCTGTAACTGGATTTCTTTGATTGCGTTTATCTATTAAATCTAAATCTGCTCTATTAAGAGGCCCAGCATTAATACGTCCAGGCATTCCTAAATTAATCCATTTACGAACATCATCTTTTGTCATTTCCTTATAAGGAGACCAATCTACTTCATGGGTTTTTCCTTGTGGATCTGTTACATAATGGAATTTTTTTATTACATCTTTATCTCTATCTAATTCTTCATGATAATGATATCCATCTACATCAAAAGACACTTCAAAATTTTCAGATACAAGCTTATATTTTTCTGCTAAAATTTTATATTGGTCTTTCATTATAATAATATTTACATTATTAACTGACTTTTTAATGACGGCAACCCAGGATTGAGTAAATATTATATGACTATGGACTATAACAAATACTTAAAAGTATTGGTAGCTGTAGGGGCACTCGTCGTAGCATATGGCGTAGGACATCACTTTGGTGCTGTTCAACGTCCAGCCCTTACACGGTTACCACAACCATTAGCAATGCAACGCTTAGCCCAACAGAGGCCAATTGTTGTTAACCGTGGATGTGGTAAAACAGCAAAGCATAACAAACATGCATCACAGCCAAAAGTGGCTAAACATAAAAAACATAAAGCTAAAGCTGGTAAACCCAAAGCAGAAGCCCCTCCTACAAAATAATAATCCTTAAACTAAAGACCCTATCGTAAGATAGGGTTTTTTGTTGATAATATTTAAAATTGGTATATAAATATTATATGTCTATGAAAAATAAATTTTTATTAACCTTAATTGTATTAGCTTTAGCTATTCCAGCTAAGGCTCAAGAACACACAGCAGAAGGCGTTGCAGCCGGTGCTGTTGTTGGTGGTGTAATTGGTAATCAATATCACCACAACGTTGTCGGTGGCGCTGTTGCAGGCGCCTTAATTGGTGGAATGATTGGTAATGCTGCAGATCATGCAAATGATCAGCCTAAAGTAGTGGTTGTTCAAGCTCCACCTCCACCAGCTCCAGTGGTTGTTCAAGCTCCACCACCCCCTCCAATTCCAGTTACTGTTCAATATGTTTGGGGTCCATTAGATCGTTGGGGTCACCCTCAATATGTATATGTTCAAGAATGGAATGGTGCGCAATGGGTAACAACCTATTATGACTATAGAGTATTCTTAGTATGGTATCAACATCGTTATGGATATGCATTCCGTGAAGATATGTATCGTCATCATTGGCATCGTTAATCTTTAATGAATAAAAAACCCGCTTAGCAATAAGCGGGTTTCTTTTTGAACTAATATCTAGATTAGACTTTGCTTAGCACAGTAACAAGACCATTAAAGATTTCATTTACTGTTTGCACATCTGCTACTTCACCAGCTTCTGTAGCTGATTCTTTAAGAGCATCTAAATCAGAAGAAAGTTCTTTGAACTCATCTAGAGATAAGACACCTGTTTCTACGTCTTTTGCTAATGAGGATATCTTATTAGCGATTTCAGCAATAGCGCTATTAGCATTATTGCTAAATGGATCTAACTGTTTGAATAATGATTTTGTAGTGGCCATAGATTAAAATATTTACAGTTTTTCAATACCAATTGATTTGCGAATGTTGTCTGCTAGCTCAACAATATTATCACACTTGATAGATATATAGGCTGGTGATGGTTTACCTTTTCCTAAACGGGCTTGTAATTCTTTGGTTACTTTTAAAAGTAAATCGGTTTCCTTAACAATACGTTCATTGTATGGGCGACCTTCTACATAAAGCTTAAAATTTTCCACATCAGATACAAACACATCAACATTGTTGACATCCTTTGAAAGGCTTTTAGCTTCTATTTCAATATTAACTGCTCTATTATATTCATTAGAATCAAAGTGAGGGTAATGACCCAGCACGCCATCGATAACTACTTTTGGTGATATTGATGCACAACCTGTTAATGCAAAAACAAAAGTTCCAATTGACACAATATACAAGGCAGGTTTAATATATTTGCGCATATACATTTATTTACAAAAAAGCCCTAGATTGCTCTAGGGCTATAGGGATATACTAGATATCCTCCACCACTTAAATCATAGACTTAAGATGCTTGTTCGACTTCGTAATTTTTGACGGAATCTACTTTAAAGGATCTCCATTCATTCTTATCTAAATCCCAAGCAGCTACAATATTAGGATTAGGAATTTTATCTTTTGGAACATAACCTGGTGGCAAAGGTGGTAAGAGATCCCTTTTCAAGGTGCATCTCATAACTCTAAGCTCACCATTAACCTTCATAAAGGTAACTTTAAGAATGTTATCTTTTAATAAATTAACAAATTCTTCTCTTGTGCTTTCTGCAAGAGCTACAACTTTATTATATGCTTCTTCTAAAACTTTTGGAGATTTCATGTAATAAAAGATAAAATAAATTTAAGGCTATGCAACCTTAAAAATAAATTATCCAATATAACCTAAAGATACTAAGCGACGAACATTTGGATGAGAAATGTCATATTCGCTAGCACTTAAATCTACTGCATAGGTTGCTGGTGAGCCTGTAAGATCTATATAAACACCTTGACGATTAGCTAACAATACAGCATATGGTATACCAGCAGAACCAGATACTGAAGTAGTAATGGTTGTTGGAGCATCACTACCATAATGAACACCATTAACATAAGGCTGTAAAGTAATAGTTGCGCGAGCACCTAAAGCTGAAATGGCTCCGGAATTGGTTGTGGTGGTATTAGCAGTTACATCTAACTGATTGTAAGCCAAACCTATAACAGGTGAACCACCAAGTGATCCTGCAGATATCAATGCTACTTCATTATTAGTAGAAGAAGCTGAAAAAAAGTTGGTTGAATCATTTACAACACCAAGATTGGTTGTGCTATAAAGAGCATTGGTATAATTAGTTACGTTAGGCATAGTATAGTATTATTTACTATCTTTAGATATGTTTTTTGGAACAAAAAATAAAAATATATTATAGTTTATCTAATTTATTAGCTAAACCAGCTATATCAGACTGTTGAAATTTAAAGGCAGCGGCAGCACCAGCTGGCCCTAATATAGCCAATAAACCTGTTGGTATATGATTAGATAAAGCTCCTAAATGGGGTATAATGAAAGATTGTATCATTGGAATTAATGCTACAATACCTGAAATTAAAAAGGCTTTTGATTTGGCTATATTGACCTTTTTAATTTGGTCCTTACAGCGGGCTTTATGAACATTCATTAAGGTTGCAGATATGGCTGCATCCGTCATAATCATTTTATTATAAGCCTCCCTGTCAAAGTATGCTATCTTAACTGGTGTTTTAGCTTTAACCGTAGCATTGCGAGGTGCACCAGACACTAAAGCGCCCTCACCTACAAATACACCTGGGCCTAAGGTTGCAAGAAATACTTCTTTATCTCCTGCAGCTTTAATTACATCTACCTGACCGCTTAAAACAACAAACATAAATTCCCCAATATCTCCTTCTTTAATAATAATGTCTCCAGCAGGGTGTTCTTGGGCTCGAGGGAAAGTTGCAATCTTTTTTATTAGTTTTGACGGAACACCTGCAAATAAAGCAGAAGATTGAATTTCTTCAAATTTAACTTTAAGTTGTTTACCCATTCGTATAAAGATACTTACTAAATATAATATATGAAATACTTGCTTTTGGCGGCACTGATGATTAGTCCATCTTATGCAACCCAACAAACTTTTGCATTCAAGTCTTCAGCTTTTCAATCTAATGGTTCTTATTCTAATTATGAATTGTCTTTAGAGGCCACGGGTTATAATAGGCAACAAACTATTATTGCCACCCAACAAGCTGCAGCATCTACCGCAGCATCTAATGCAGCTAATACACCTATCAATCAATTTATTAGTGGTTTAGAAGCTCGTGTATATTCTCAAATTGCAGCTAATTTAACTTCTCAATTATTTTCTACTACAGCAACTCAAGGAAGTTTTAATTTACCTTCAGGCGCTAAAGTTAATTGGGTAGAGAATGCGGGCATTGCTACACTGCAAATATATGATCCGTCTTCCAATACAACAACAACTATTCAAATACCAGTTGGAACTTTATTAACTGCTGGAACTGGAGGTGGATAATGAAATATTTTTTATTAATTTGTTTATTATTGACTGGTTGTCAAACCTATAAGCTAGCTCGACACCCTTATAATATACAAGATACACCAGTATTACAGGAAAGTCCTTTGGCTAAACAATTAAAAGGTTTACCGCTTTTAAATGCTCCTCAAATGACTGTTGCAGTTTATTCTTTTCAAGACAAAACTGGTCAAAGAAAAAATTCTAATAATTTAGCTTTATTTTCAAGTGCTGTATCTCAAGGAGCAGAATCTTATTTGGTAGAAAGTTTACAATTGGTAGGCAATGGAACTTATTTTAAAGTATTAGAGCGCACTGGATTAGATGACATTATTAAAGAACGACAAATGGTGCGTCAAGCTAAAGAAGATTTTGAAAATACTAAATCTCCTGGAACATTACCATTATTATTTGCAGGGGTATTAATAGAGGGTGGTATTACTGGATACGATTCAGATGTAGAGACTGGTGGCTATGGTGCTAATGTATTAAGCATTGGAGCTCAAGATCAATATAGTAAAGATGTTGTGACGGTGTGTTTGCGGTTAGTAAGTGTAAACACATCTGAGGTATTATTAAGCGTAACAACGACTAAGACAATTTTTACAGCAAGTGTATCTGGTAATTTAATGTCATTTTATTCTGATGGAACAAAATATTCTGAAGCAGAATTAGGATTTGCAAATAATGAATCAGGCAACATAGCCCTTAGAGCAGCAATAGATGAAGCACTTATACAATTAATTTATAAGGGACAAAAACAAGGGCTATGGTCATTCAAAAATGCGATAACAAACAGTCCAAAATGATAAGTATAGGTAATCCCTTACTTAGTCATGAAAATTTTAATCAAAGTTTTGGCTTTATTTTTTGTATTTGCCGGTTTTGCGTATGCCCAAAACGCTTTGTATATGCAACAAATTTCAACAGCAGCTATTGTAAACATTTTACAAGCTGGTGGTGGTAATCGTATTGGTAGTTCTGGATTACCATCTATATTAAATGGTGATTCTGTTTTTTTTGATATTAAGCAAGTTGGTAGTAGCAATGCTATAGATTTTAATTTTACAACCGCTTCAAATACAAATTTAAAACTTTATAATACTGGAGATAACAATACTCAAGGTTTATATATTAATGGTGGTAACAACACTTTTGATTTAGAATTTACTGGATCAAATAATACTATGCATTTCAATAGTGATGGTAGTGCTACAGGAACAACTCAAGCTAATGCATCATATGGCACCTATACCTTTACAGTTGGTGGTAATAGCAATTTATTTAATATTGGCACAGACACTGGGGCTTATAATAATTTAAATTATACTATAGCTGGTAATAGTAATACTTTTAATCTTTTACAAAATGGTTTGGTTGGTGGAACTACTGGTCATAGTCAAATTGTAACAGTTGATGGCAGTAGCAATAATGTCAACATCAATCAAAGCGGCACAGGAGCTAATATTGTAAATTATCATCTTACAGGTAGCTCAACCAATACAGTTATTACTCAAGGACCAACTGGAACTACACCACTTAATACAGCTACTACTGCAGGTATTGGACATCCTTAATAATGTATGAAAAGGCGTGAGAAGTTTGTAATTACTCTTCTCATCGTTATAATTTTTTTATTATGGGCTCAATTAGTATTTGGGGCTGCTGGCCAAATTACTGAAATATCTGGTCCTACTCAGATATCTCGAGGCAATGATAAAATAAAAGGAGAACTTAAAATTGGTATTGAAAGTAATGACAAGGTTGAGACTCTTAATAGCAAAACTGGTATTACTTTTATTGATGATACTCATGTTACTATAAGTGAACATAGCAAATTAATCATAGATGATTTTGTATTTGACCCTAAAAGTAGTTCTGGTAAAATAGGATTAAAAGCATCATTAGGAACCGTAAGATATCTATCTGGTAGAATAGCTCACAACAATCATAATAATGTTAATGTTCAAACACCAACAGCATCTATAGCTGTTAGAGGCACTGACTTTTCTATGACGGTTGATGAGATGGGTAAAAGTCTGGTTATTTTATTGCCAACTAAAATAGGTAACCGTTACGTGGTGGGAAAGATTGATGTTACTACCTCAGCTGGCACAGTTACTTTAGATAAAGCTTTTGAAGGAACTTTTGTTAATTCAAATTTTGTAATGCCAACCCCACCAACCGTGTTTAGATTAGATGAAGGTGGGGTCAATAACAATTTGTTATTAGATTCTCCTAAATCTGCTGCTACTGAAGCCGCTGAAAAAGCTGAAAAGGTTGCTGCAGAGCAACAACAAGAACAGGCTGTTGCGATTGCTCAAATGTATGCAACGGCTCAAGCTATACAAAAAATTGATAGTGCTACATTTGTATTTAAACAAGATGACACAGATGCTTCAAAAAATAAACTTAAAAGCAATTTTAAATCTAATATAATAAGCATTAGTGTTCCTAATGGTGAAAATGTAACGGTTAATTATACCTATGAAGGTGGTAAAGTATCTGCTAAGAATGGCACTGGAATAGGTGTTACCATTAATGTTGAACAACATTAAGATAAAACTATTTCATAAGTGGTCTTTTCATAATTAGATGTTGGTGGTTTAATATGAATAATCTTATTGGCATTATGAAAACCTCTGCGATGAACATAAATGATTGCATTCATTTTCTTAGCTGCTTGATAATTTCTTTCCCTATTATTAGTCCAATAACCAAATATGTTTATATCTTGTTTAGGGCAATTATATCGAGAAGCTAATATAGAATAAACACTTTGATCATGTCTGCTATTTTCTTCATTACCAACTATACATCCATCTATTAAAGAATAATTGTAACAATCCTCAAATAATTTATGATATTTTCCATAAGGCTTATATCCTAAGATACCAGCCCACAATTGATGAGTATTTAATTCTTTATCTGTTGCATTCATTATTTGAATTGTCTTCTTTTTAGTAAAGTCTTTATTCAAATGATTTGTATCTTCTACTAATAAAATATTCTCATTCTCAATAATATCAAATATCTCTTGAGCATTGCGAAGAAAGGCCGCACCAGAATCTAACCAAAGAATTCTCTTAGCATTGTCTCTTTCATTATAAGGACAATAACATTTATAAGCATAGCCTTTGGGTAATAGATAATCTGGATAAGGCAATTTAAATCCTGAAAAATCTTTTATCGTTACCTTTGCCATAGTGTTTAAAAGATCTTTATCTTCTTGTGTTAATCCAATATCATAAACAATCAATTGATCTATAAGATCAAAATTATATTTGTGAAAGCTATTAATCTGAGTCAATAAAGCATTAAAATAAGCACTATTGGTGGCTGTAACTAAAATGTTATTATATTTCATTCTTTAATGGTATTATCATAAAGATTGTCTTAAAATCAAGTAAATAAACTAATGAAGCATACGTATAAAATATTGCTTACTGGTTTTGTTATCCTTGTTGGTTTAGTTGCTTTAAGAATTAAAGACCCATTTTTTATTGAAACGGCTCGGTTAAAAGGATTAGATTACTATCAAAGACAACAAAATAAAGTAACAAGTAATAATATTGTTGTAGTAACCATAGACGAGGCGACGTTAGACAAGTTTGGCCAATGGCCGATGTCCAGAGCAACATTGAGCGAAGGTTTGGAAAAAGCATTTAATAATGGGGCACAAGTGGTTGTTATGCCTATTCTATTTTCAGAGAAAGATAGATTAGGTGGTGATACTATATTTAATATGACACTGCAGAAATATCCAGTGATCACAGCTCAGTCTGCATCACAAAAAGGTAAAGGTAATCCAGTGCCAAGAGGTTTAGCAACCATAGGAGATGGGTTAGGAGATTGGTTGTTTACTTATCCAGCAGCTATAGGACCCACAAAAGAGATAGGTCAATCATCTGCTGGTGTTGGTATGCTATTAACTACGCCAGAATTGGATGCAGTTACAAGACGTTTACCTTTAGTGGTTAAAGTAAAGGGTGAGGTTTATCCAACTATACCTTTAGAAGCATTAAGGTTATTTGGCGGTGAAGAATCCTATCAAGCAAAGGTAGATCAAGGTGGTGTTCAAGCTATTAGAGTTAAAGGCACGCCACCCATAGCAACAGATGCTAATGGTAGGGTATGGATCAATTTTAAATATACCTTTGATATGGTGTCTTATGCAGATGCTAATTGGTCTAAGGTAAAAGATAAAATAGTCTTTATTGCATTAACCGCAGAGGGCCTAAATAATACTGTAGCTACTCCTGTTGGTATTTCTCAGGGTTATGAGGTATCTGCTCAAACCTTGCAAATGTTAATAGATAATAGCAGATTACAAAGACCCTCAACATTTGATCTATATGAGCTTACAGGTGGTATTATACTTGCTATTATTCTTATTGTTGCTGCTTGTTATTTGGGGTATATCCTAAATGGAGTATTGATTATAGGCCTCTTGTATGTTCCATACTATATTGGCCATTATTTCTTTAATAGATACGGTTTATTGCTTGATTATACTTGGCCCACATTAGCAGTATTATTGCCTTGGGTTGGAGCTTTATTCTTTAGATTTGTAATGGAATTCAAATTAAAGCAGCAGATCAAGAAGCAATTTGGAACTTATCTTAACCCAAAAATGGTTGAAGCGCTTCAAAAGAATCCAAATTTATTAAAGCTTGGGGGTGAAAATAAGCATTTAACTATCTTGTTTAGTGATATAAGGGGTTATACAGCTATTAGTGAGCATTTTGGTAAAGATGTTCAAGGTCTTACATCTCTTATTAATAGGTATATGGATACTATGCTACCTATCATTATGGCTAATGATGGTAATGTTGGAAAATTAATTGGAGATGCTATTATGGCTTGGTGGAATGCTCCAATGGATACACCAGATCATGCTGCTAAAGCTATTAAAGCTGCTAAAGAAATGAAAGCAGCTTTAGATCAGCTAAATGCTCAACTTGAAAAAGAAGGTATACCACCATTAGGTATTGGTATAGGTCTTAATACGGGAGAAGTGGTTGTGGGTAATATGGGATCTAAAAATAGGTTTAGTTATGATATATTGGGAGATGCTGTTAATTTGGCTTCTCGTTTAGAAGGTCAAAGTAAACCTTACAAGACAATGATACTGATTGGACCTATAACCTATGAACAGATAAAAGACAAATATACCTGTTTTGAATTAGATAATTTGGCTGTTAAAGGTAAAAAAGAAGGCGTTAAGATTTATACTGTAGCAGAAAATAATTTTATTGCCATACAGAAACCTTATATTAACAGAATACATGATGGCTTTATTTCTGATTATAGAAATCAAAATTGGGACAATGCAACACAGTTAGCTAAATCTTTAATAAATTATAACCCAGACCTAGCTCATTATTATGAAATGATGATAGAGAGAATTAATGAGCTTAGAAATGCCAATTTACCCAAAGATTGGGATGGCATTCATAGGGCTGAGACAAAGTAATTAACCTTGATCGTAAAATAACTTCATAGGTATACAACCATACACAAAGTATCCAGCCTGATAAAATAAAGATTGAAATGTATAACCACTAGCAGATGCACTTGCAATAGCTGCATCAATATTGGGTTTATTGGTGCTTATATGTCCAAGGTAGGTCCAACCTAAAGTTATACATTCATCCCCATTTAATGGGATGCCAACTAATGTATTTAAATAACCATTTAATGCAGTTAAATCTGTTGCATTGGCTGGATAACCTAAAGAATTGATTGTATTAGTAATATTAAGAGTTATACCACTTGAGGTTACTACTCGCGTAAAATCTACTCGATATAAATTACCATTGGCTTGTAATTCATTATAATAAAAAGCTGGATTACCACTTCCATCTGTTCCATTTGAGTAATAACCTTCTAATAAATTGTGTGATATATCATCCATATTGATTATTTACTATTATAATATATACATTACCATTTATTTTTGGGGCATTTACTAGCTATAAATCTAGTTTTGATTTTCATATTGCAGCCACATTGGGTGCACCTAATATGCTCTTTATCTAAGAATTCACAGGCACAGCATATATCTATTCGCTTATTAGCTTCATTTTCTTCTGCTATTATAACGCCATTTTTAACGGCATTCTCAATTATATCTTTAGTTGTTCCTGATAAGTTAAATGCCATTTGTAGCAAAGATGGCATTTGCTTTTCTTCTTCAGGCATACTTATTTAATTAATTAGCTGGGTATGGCAAACCGTGCGCACTTAAAGCGCTTACAGAACTTGATAATACATATTGAGCCCATGGGCGTACTGGTTCTGTATAAACAAATCCACCAACAGGCGTGCCACCTGCAGAAGCATAACCTGTATAAGTCTTGAGTGCTGGAAATCCATAATCTGTGGTAGCTATAACTTGACCATAATAAGCACCAGAGGTTCCACCTGTTACAGTAAGATTGAAAGGTGTGCGATCACCGCAATTGTAATAGGCAGCGGATAGAACACCATTACCTGCACCAGCAGTGCCACCATAATAAAGATCATATCTTGAACAAGGCATATTAATTACTTACTAATTGTGACTAACTTTTTAATAAGCTTTAATTAGAAACATTAGCTGCAATACGATATACAACAGAATTACTGCCATTTTGTGAGGATAATTCTGCAAAAGGATAATATTTGCGAACCGTAGAAGCAACCTTTTCAAATATCTCTTGTGAGCGACCCCATACCTCTAAGCCTTGATTTGGACTGTTTACTAACTGGCCCTTATAATCTATCATTATATACATTACATTATTATCCGCTTTAAAAGCTACCTTACATTTATTGGATAATAAATTCTTTACCATGTCTGGGTTTGGTTTCATGTATCTTATTTATTTGAATATTAATATAATCAACTCTTTATATCTTCTATAATGCTATCAATATTCATATGAGTTAAGCCGCTTTCTTTCCAACCCCAGAATGCATCAATTCTTATATATTTGGCTGGGCCAAATTTTTTAATAAAATTAATCTTTTCAAAATTATCATAAGAATCTAAATCGTCAATAAGAACATTATCACCTTTAGGTATCTTAGGGTTCTTATATTTCCAATTCTTTACATATTCTTTATCAAAGATTCTGTCTTCATCAAAGCCGAAATTAAAGGCTTTATTCATTGCTTTGGCATAGCTTTTAGATGCTCTTGTAAGCATATAGACATGACCTATTTCCCTTAATCTATATAAAAGATAATTAGCACCTGGACGCAATACAACATAACATATTTCTTTATCTATTTTAACCTTTACAGGCTTATCTGCATATTCAACCTCTGGATCTGGTTCTTGACCTTTTAATTCAAAAGTCTCCTTACCTGCATAAGGGGCCATACCGATAGTATGGATTAAGGTTTCATCTAGATCTACAAATACGTTTATTCTTTTAGAGGGCATAAGCAAATATCATAATGTGGACATCCATCACACTTTTCATTTAAATGTATATCTGGTCTTAGGCATGCTTCTTTACTTATCTCAGCTAGATCAGTATATGCTGGTCCATCGCTTCTAAAATAATCAGGATTGCCAGTCCAAGGATAGGTTCTTACCTTCTCTTCTTTGCCTTCTTCATTAATTACCACCGTAGTAGATTCTGCATGAGAAGCTAATCTTTTACGCCTTTCTTTCTTAGGCATATTAGGATGCTTCTTAGGCTTTACATTAATCTTAGGTAATTTATTCTTTTTGCTTTTTGAGGCTATATCTTTAATTTGCTCTACCGTGTAACCAGCATCTAAATATTTTTTAGTCTCTCGAGTTATATATTCTTTTGTAAAGCGTATAACATCATTACCGTATTTATTTTGTAAGATCTTTTTAAAATATTCTATAGGAGCAAAAGTAGAACATCCTGTAATAGAATCTATAGGATAAGCATACTTGCGGCATTGGCTAATCTTTACATGATTAGCTATTTGTTCAATATTAAAGTTCATGAGTATATAATGGTATATCTATACCCAAATGTCAACCCTAAAAAATTCTTTAACTCCTTGATGAAGACCTAGATGCACCTCTATCGCTTCCACCTTCTGGTGGTTGAGCAAAGTAATGAGCTGTTGAGACATCTGGCTTATTATTATATGTCTTGGCATATAATTCTTTTTGTTTGTCTGTTGCCTTAGAGCTAAGCTTAGGATGAGCTTTAATTAATTTACCATTTAAAATATGATGGTGATCTTTGATGGCTTGGACAATTCTCTTAACCTTTTTACGATAAATTGGTGAATTAAAAATCTTAAGTTGATCTGAATTTAAACGAGATGGCTTGGTCATAATATTATATTAATTTAAATGTTATAAAAAGGCAATGTTAAATCTTTGTTGGATCAATCTTATGGGTTAAATAATAACCAAACACTTTAGCATTTTTTTGACTTTTGGTTAAAAGAGAACCATATATCTCTCCATTGGTATTAATAAATTCTTCATCAAAACCTTCATCCTTTAAGGCTTTCATAATACCTAATTTAACAACCGTGGCTTGTGCAGACATCTTTTTAAAGTCTGGCAGCACTATTACTACACCTAATTCTGTTTTAATTAAAGCTTGTGTTGATGATTGATCTTCATCAACATTTAAAGCTTCTGATATGTCTATATCAATATCTATATCTTCTTTATATTCTTTAGCTGCATTAACAATAGCTTTTGTATATTGTTTGACTGCCGTATCTACTTTTTTATTTACCGGCGCATATTTCATGTGATAAATTATACCACACAAGAAATATTAATCAACCATTAAGCATAGGTTTCTTCTGGAACATTTCCAGCTGAATGAACCAAATTATTGTTTTCATCATAGATTTTTACAGCATGATGATTGCTATATCTCAAAGAATTATGAGCTTCATGCATAGTCTCGAATAACATTTCAACGACCGAAAGAGCACCAGAATTCCATTTATATTTTTTAACTTTGAGCATATTAGATAAAATACTTAGTCCAAATGCTTTCAGTTTTTTCACAATATTTTTTTAAACCTTTTTGACATGCTAAAACATTGCGTGATGGATTTTTATATGCTTTATACATTTTAATCATGATGTCTTCACTATTTGTTGGATCTGCACAATTATTGGCATCTAATAATCCGCTGCTTAACCAAGGAATCTCTTTACTTCCAATAAGCGGTATGCCTTCTGATACAAAATCTGCACCAACTATATTAAATGTCTCGCTGAAATTACATTGCATACCTATATCCATTTGACCACAAAGGTTAATAAAATTAGCTCTTGGTGTCCAATCATGATTAATAAGTTGATGATCTTTATTATATAATTGTTGAAATAATCCTTGTAGATTATGTAACACTGGTTCCCCTTTCATTTCAACTCGGCCAGCATTGATATGAAAACGCAATTTCTTTCCTAATCTATTAGCCAGATCAATAGCGGCAAAAGCTTGAACTAAATGATTTTTTAAAAGTCTTATAGCGCCAAAACATCCAACATCTATGGTTTCTTTATTATAATCCATCATTCTTGGATATCTATAAAAACCTGGATAATGATTTGGTAGATATATAATTTTATCTTGTGCTTCCTGGCAACTCCAATTATTTTTAATTTGTAAATATTTTTTTATTTCTCTAAGCATTCTAGGAGCATTGCAGGCTATAACTATATTTTTAAATTCCGAGTAATCTCCTAACCAATCCATAGCAATACCTTCACCCGCCATAAAAGGTAATTCACTATGCAATCTTATAATCCATTTTACATTTGGATGTAATTTTTCTAAAACCGCAAATTTAGAAGGAGTGACCCATAAAGCTTCAATGACAACATGGGTTGGTTTGTATTTTGAGACCTCTCTATCTATATCATTGTTGTCTATTACAACAGCTAAATTCGATTCAATTTTATATGCTTTAAGCATATCATTGACAAAGCTAGCTGAATTATAAAGACCTGTGCTAAGGCCTATTTGAGAATGAATTATGCCGTTATAATCTTCTCGGCGTTTTAAAATAAATAAAACCTTTGCCATAAGGTATGTTTGAAATGAAATAGTTTAATTAAATTTGACCGCCAGGTTCAAGCCCTTTAGGCATATCTGCGCCTACTGGATTTTGTTGACCTTCTATGTCTGCATTAGCTTTATATATAACTCTTAATTTTCTTGTCAAGGCAAAAAAGTTAGGAAATTCATGTTTAGTTGTTCCTCTAGCATCTTCTCTCATGAGAACAAAGGTTCCATCTGAATATTTGATTATGGTTTCTATCTCGCCAGCTGCATATATTCTGCGTAAACCAAATTCTGTGTCTTTATCTTTTTTAAAATCATAAACTTTAACCAATATTTTATTTTCTCCATCTGTTAGAGGAATTTGCTCAACCACTCTTTCCTCTGGATATAGAGACGTATATTTTTCGGCTAAGACTTTATAGATATTCTGCATCTTATTATTTACTCAAGATCATCCAGTTGCCATCTATTGATGTAAATCCAAATCTCTTATACCAAGAAGTAATATTAAATTTTTGTTTAGTATCTGGTCTAGATTGAAGTTTAATGGTATCAATTTTATGCTTATTAAACTCTTGATCTATGGTTCTTTTTAAAAGTATTCCCCCTAAACCTAATCCTCTATATTTGGACTGAATGGATATTAAAGTAATATGTGAATGGTTATTTTCTTGAGGAACTACTGATATAAAACCAGCTGTAACCCCTTTATGTTTAATGAAATACCTACGAGGTTTAAGCTTGTTTAATATTGTGTTTTTCATAAAACGCTTGATAAACAAAACTATTTCCATTGGCTCCATTACCACCACTTGGCTTTACCGTGTATGTAAAACAAGCATTATTATTTTTAATAAATTTAAAACCAGATTTAGCTATACGCAACCAATAGTCCCAATCTTCAATTCCATTTAATTTTGGATCAAATTCTCCAATTATTAAACATTCACATTTATGAACAACACCAGAAATGTATATAAAATTGCTTTTAATTAAAAATTCAATACCTGGATATTCTGAATAATTAGCTATACCATATGGTATAGCTGGCGTATTATCAACAAATCTATGTCTTACATCTGAATAAATGAAATCATAATCATTAATATGCTGCATTTGTTTTTCAAGATAATCTGGATCCCAGATATCATCTCCATCACAATAAGCAACATAACTAAAAGGATTACAATCTCTAATAAGCTTTATAGCTGTGTTGCGAGCTGAACTAACACCGCCATTAGATTTATAAACATAGGTAACTTTAGATGGATCAATTGCTAAGAAATCTAATACTTGATGGGCTCTATAATTATAGTCTGAACCATCATCAATTAAGAATAAATGCCAATCTGTATAAGTTTGATTGTTTATTGCTCGTAAAGATCTAAGGAGAAGTTCTTTCTCATTATAATACGGCGTTATAATAGCCACTTTAGTCATTTAAATGTAAATCCAATAAATCAGATACTAATTCTCTGCGAGCTTGTTTATTTAAAATTATTTGATCACCATAAGGTTTACCTTTAATCATAACCCGCCAAGCATGGCGAATTCTTTGAAAAAAGGATAAACGATTATCATCACCATAACCTCTTTGCCATATAGAAATAGAAATCTCATCCGCTTCTACATCTTTTTCTATATGCAAACATTCACTATTACAGGAACATTTTATAAAAACCTCATGAGATCTTAAGTTCATTACGTATTTTTGTAGCTGAAATATCTTGTAAAGCTTTATCTAAATCTATTTGTTCAATCTTATAACCCACATCTCTACCATAAAATATGTTAGTAATATTAGGAACGCGAACAACGGTAAATTTACCTTCATACTCAGCCATACCTTTACGAATATTCTGCTCTACTTCATCTAAGTTAAAAGGATTCTTTTCATCTGTGCCTTGCGTGTCTCTAATAGCAATACAGACCTGACCAACTCGCTTAATACCTTCAACAATAAGAGCTTTATGACCATCATGAAAAGGTTGATAACGACCTAACATAAATGCTGTAGGTGTTTTTGAATTAAAAGTAGGAATTAATAATTTTTTAATCTTAGTTGCCCAATATAAAGCTGATCCATCATCTGTAACAATCACATCTGGATTGTCTGGTGGAACAAACATTTTGGTTGTATCTGCAAATTCTCTAACTGGTGTTCTATTTACCCAGACTACGAATGCGTCTCCAAAAGCTGCACGGGCTTCACGAGTAGGACATATAAAATCAGCCACAGCAAATTGGCCAGAACGAGTAGCGATATCACAAAGAACTCCCATTCTTCGAGCTTGCTCCAATCGATCCTCCAAGGAAAACTTAAGATCCTTATTAATTTCTTTACGAATTTCATCAGCATTAAAATGTGTGGCATTCAATAGTTTAGCTAACTCTTTAGAAAGAGTTGTTTTGCCTGCACCAGGTAAACCCATTACTAGTATTTTTTTCATACTAATATATTAACAACAGAACTTAAAAAAATCAATTAAAATTAATCTTTATCTTGCCACCAATAATGATGTTGTTTTACTGGTAAATCTTCTAGCTTATGTATTTTAACACCATTTTTCTTGACACTATGAAACATTACTCCAATTGGTATATTAGGTGCTTTGGCTAAACTAATCCTGTAAAGTAATTTACTAAGAGCATCATCTTCTGATTTAGCTTCAATTTTATCTATACCGTGATATCTTTTACGACCACCACCAGGCATATCTATCCAAAATTCATCAATTTGATAAAAGCTTTCTGTGACTGTTGTTGGATCTGCTGCACCAGCCGAAGTAGATCCATAAGGTAAGCTGCTAGCTGGATTAGCTTCTTCTTCATCTATAGGTTCTGGTTCATTACCAGCTAAGATAGCTTTTAAATCATTTAAAGCGCCATTACCACCTTTCCAAGAACTTGGACCATATATAAGATATTGTTCTTGTTTTTCTGGTGAGGCATCTACCGCTGCATCAAAATCAGTCGGCTCTACACCAGCATCTCTAAGGGATTGAGCCATAGCTTTAATTAAATCATTGTCCAAAGGTTTAGACCAATCTTTTGTTTTAAGATCTTCTAGGTCTGCAATGATATTTTTAATAATCTCTTTTGGATCATTGGCATCATTTAAATCCATTTGATCTCCGCTATCTTGAGCATATTCTCCTTCATTGACACCTGTATTATAATCTGTGCAAGGTGTATTGAGACCTGGGCTCATAGTTGGAATATTTTCTTTATAAAATTTTTTAAATGTTTTTAATTTGCTTTCTGGTTCTTCGGATTCATCTGCATTGATTCGTAAAGCTGTAAGATACTTCTTTACAGAACCTTTGGTGCATCCTACTTTTTTACCTGTGTCTTTTTTATAAATGCATTTTCCGCGGATAAAATATGGCATATTAGTTATAAATTTCAGGGTTCATCTTGCCATATTCTCGCATTAAAACTCCTGCAAGACTATTGGCTTCATTTTCATCTTCTGATCCAGTTGATCCATCAACCTTTCTATCAGATTGATGTTGTTTAACATGAACTAATTCATGGGCTAAAGTTCTTAAAATATCTGCTGTGTTGCGGTTATTAACATAAACCCAAACAACATTATCATAAGGAGCATAGCTGCCTAAAGCTTTTAATTTTAAAACTTTATCTTTACTTTTATCTAAAATAATTTCTGGATCCTTTTTATATTTTAATTTACCTTTAACAAATTTTAAAAAATCTGGAATTATTTCCATAAGATTATAACCAGAATCTTTTTGAGGTATTAATACATCAATCTCTTGAGTATGAACATCTTCTAGCTTTTCTAGTAATTTATTAAAACGATCCACATTTATACTTATCAAAAGGTCTATAGAAATTGATATAGACCGTTTATAAATACTGACATATGCCTAATACATCGAGCAGTGTCATATTTGGACAACAACCTGTTAAATCAGTAAAGCCAAAGCCTACCGAGACAGAAAAGCCTAAGCCTGAAGAAAAGAAATCTTAAGCTGAGGTAACTGAGCCAAAGGCCACCTTATTACCGCGAAAATTGGTAATAATCCAACTGATATTGGCAGATTGGCTCAAAGACCTTAATGCCGGAAGATCTGGTATAACTTCTCTTCCTTGAACGGTAAAATGTTCAGCGTCTGCTGTAACATAATATATACCTGTCGCAATATCAGCCCCTTCATTATAGAGAGCTTTCTGCTCTGCTGCAGTAAACTCTTTTATATTATCTATTATGGTTAATGTCATTTTTTATTGTTAACAAATCCTTTAAAATATACTGCTTCCGGATTATTAATACGGACCCATTCTCTAAATGATTGTGGTAGATCTGGTAAAAACATTCTAAGGGTCCTACCGTCTATAGACACATCATTTTCTATACAAAGCAAAGCTTTAACAGCGTCCATCTGATTAGATGACATTCTGCATTCAAAAGCTATTTGATTAAAATCTACCGTCATGTTTTATTAGTATAATAGACTAAAATTATTTTTCACTTGTTTTCTAAAAATTTTATATAAATATTTACTTATAATACAAATACATGAATAAACTTTATATTGCTATCATTGGCATTTATGATGAAAACACTACAGAGCAAATCGTATTAAAAGAAACCGGTGTCAATGCTAAAGATGAATATGAAGCACATAAGCTTGCATTTCTTAAATGCAATTTAAAAGAAAACCAAATTGTATTAAATATTTTAGAATCCACAGGTCGTAAAGTTAAATTTGATTTTAAAAAAGGTTTTAATCCTTAAAGAGTATTGCTAGTGTAGCTTGGCAATGCTTTAGTTACCCTTGGTGTTACTAAAGTAAGAATATCTGATTGCAGTGTATACATAAATGTCAATGCTCTGTTGACAACATCACTTGTCACGAATTCATTGCTATGAATAAAATAATTATCATCTATTGCAAAAACATTTGATATGTCTGATGATAAGAAAGATGTCAAGCTAATTGTTGTTGTGCTTGCATTAGGTATAATAAGATTACCATTACTATCTAAAGTAATGTTATATTTGTTTTGAATGGCCTTATAAAGGATTTCATGATTTTGAATCAATCTGAGTAAACTCTTATTATAAACCCAGTCTTGAATAAATTCATTATTATCAATTAAGCACGAGGAAATTGGTATAAACAAACTATTAAGATCTGTATTATAAAGATTTAATGTTGTTGGTAGATCTAAGAATTTAAATATTCTTTTGTCAGTGCAAATAAAGAAATCTAAACGATCATCAATAAAACCAGTCTTAAAATATTCTTGTTGACCCATTTGCACAAAGCTAGGGAATCCAATTTTATTAAGAGCTTTACCGGTTGTTAAGTATTTGTATATATAATAAGGAGTTATAAAATATAAAAAGGCTCCTGTTGGATCTATAACCATCTTTACAATATTATCATTTGATTGAATATTACCAGCTGGTGTAATATAGGTAGTATTATTAGGAACTGCAAAA
>Ga0214206_1000065_pt1 | contig 28943 bp, 26 predicted proteins | sample TroBogEpilimnion_26_FD_153044 | JGI IMG/M metagenome (GOLD analysis project Ga0214206, IMG submission 153044) | Freshwater microbial communities from Trout Bog Lake, WI - 07JUL2009 epilimnion | ecosystem: Environmental > Aquatic > Freshwater > Lake > Epilimnion/Euphotic zone | place: Trout Bog...
AACTCCGCCGCTAACTCTTTGGTGGATCGACCGAGCATCCGTGGAATTTCGCTTGAGTCAAAGGCGACGAGGCCGCGTGCAATAACGGCGCCCTTATCTGAGACGAGTTCGACGGTATCACCAGATAAGAATTCACCTTCGACCGCAGTTACTCCTGCTGGTAAAAGCGAGACGCCACGTTCTTTGATCGCAATGGTTGCGCCATGATCCAAGATCAGACGACCATGTGGAGTTGCAGCATGTGCGAGCCAGAGCAGACGCGATGGGCGCTTATCGTGGACTGCATGGAAGATCGTTCCTTTATCGCTACCTGCGAGTGCTTCAGGGAGTTCGGCAAGAGTTGTGAGCAACATTGCGACACCTGCACCCGTTGCAATACGAGCAGCTTCAATCTTTGTGACCATGCCTCCGGTACCAACGCCAGATGATCCGACTCCACCAATCTCAACATCGCCGATCACGCTGACATCTTTCACTTCAGAGATCCGCTTGGCATGGGCGTGTGATGGAGGTGCGTCATAGAGGCCATCGATATCGGTGACTAATACAAGGAGATCGGCATTAACCAAGTGAGCGACAAGGGCTGCGAGGCGATCATTATCGCCAAAGCGAATCTCTTGGACTCCGACTGAATCGTTCTCATTGATGATCGGGGTGACATCGAGCTGAAGGAGTTTGAGAAGAGTGCGCTGGGCGTTCTGGTAATGCGATCGGCGGACGACATCATCGATCGTAAGAAGTACTTGAGATGAGAGCAGGTCATGGCGAGAGAATGATCGGTTGTAATCTGCGATCAAGCGACCTTGTCCAACAGATGCTGCTGCTTGCTGGCTCGCTAGATCCTTTGGACGAGCGGTAAGTCTGAGTGGGGCTAGCCCTGCGGCGATTGCGCCAGATGAAACGAGGACGACCTCTTTGCCGGCAGCACGAAGCGTGGCGACGATATCAACAAGTGAATCAACGGCTTCCGAGTTAAGACCCGCACCAGCTGACCCTGTAAGAGTTGATGAACCCACCTTGATGACGATGCGCTTAGCGCTTTGAACATCGATGCGATTCATTCTTACTCCTCGACCACCGGGGTCTTAGGGTTTGCAACGTTGTACTCCCATTGCATAGAGATCTCATCATCATTGAGCTGATCAACAGCATCTTCGACGTAACGACCAGCCCATGGAGATTCCAGACGGCGATCGGTACCCCGAGCACCAGCCAAGAGTTCGGCGCCAGCTTCAATAGATGGTTCCCAATCAAAGATCACAGCTTCATCGCCATAACCGATTCGGACTTCATCCTTCGCCTTTGCACCCTTCTTAAAGAGTTCCTTCTCAACGCCAAGTGCAGCAAGGCGATCAGCGAGATAACCGACTGCTTCTGGGTTATTGAAATCTGTCTGACGGACGAAGCGAAGTGGCTTCTCACCGTGAACGCTAAATGAACCATCATCGTTAGCGATCACCTTAAAGCCAGCATCATTGACTGCAGTAGGGCGCAAGACGATACGAGTCTTCTCTTCCTTTACCGCATTCTTACGTGCCTCCTGGATGATGCGCGCCATGCCATACATGAACTCAGTGAGACCCATGTGAGCAGCAGCCGAGATCTGGAAGACTTCATAACCGCGTGCTTCAAAGAGTGGTTGGACCATATCCGCCATCGCCTTGCCATCAGGTAGATCGATCTTATTAAGCGCGATGATGCGTGGCCGCTCTGATAGACCGTTTCCATACTCTGCGAGTTCGGCTTCGATGATGTCGAAATCCTTAACTGGATCGCGATCAGTTTCAAGTGTTCCGCAATCCAAGACTTGTACTAACGCTTCGCAACGCTCGACGTGACGTAAGAATTCAAGACCAAGGCCCTTGCCTTGTGATGCGCCAGGAATCAAACCAGGTACGTCAGCGACTGTGAATCGAGTATCGCCGGCTTGGACAACGCCTAAGTTAGGAACGAGTGTGGTGAATGGATAATCAGCGATCTTTGGACGAGCTGCCGAGATCGATGCGATGAGAGATGACTTACCAGCGCTTGGGAAACCAATGAGGCCGATATCTGCCACTGACTTTAATTCAAGAATAAGTGTGCGCTCTTCGCCAGGTTCTCCGCGAAGTGCGAATCCTGGTGCGCGGCGCTTTGAAGATGAGAGCGCTGCGTTTCCGAGTCCGCCCTTACCGCCTTGTGCTGCAACAAAACGAGTTCCTTGGCCAACGAGATCGGCGAGAGTATTGCCAGCAAGATCTTTTACGACAGTTCCGTTCGGAACCTTGAGGATCATGTCACCACCGTTACCGCCATTGCAGTAATCGCCATAACCTGGACGACCGCCAGTTGCTTTGCGATGTGGTGAGTGGTGGAAATCTAAGAGCGTTGTAACATCAGTATCGACGACGAGAAGGATGTCGCCACCACGTCCGCCATTACCGCCATCTGGTCCGCCAAGTGGCACGAACTTTTCGCGGTGAATCGAGACGCAACCATCGCCACCTGATCCAGCAGAGGCATTGAGCGTTACGCGATCAACAAATGAAGCCATCTCTTGCCTCTCCCTTCTTGAACGTATCTAGTCACTCTTGGCAATAAAAAAGCGGGCCCGCAGAGCGCGGACCCGCTGAATAACAATCCGCTTATTAGGCGACAGGAACTGGAACGATGTTAACGACCTTGCGACCGCGAGCCTTACCGAACTCAACAACACCAGCTGACAATGCGAACAAGGTGTCATCCTTGCCGATACCAACCTGTGCTCCTGGGTGGAAGACGGTTCCGCGCTGACGGACGAGAATCTCGCCTGCCTTTACAACCTGTCCGCCGAAACGCTTAATACCGAGGTACTGCGCATTTGAGTCGCGACCATTTCGTGTGGAGGAGACACCCTTTTTACTTGCCATTTCGCACCTACTCTCTATATCTCGCTAAAAAATTACTTGCTAATCGCGGTGATCTTCACGCGCGTAAGCTGGGAACGGAAACCTTGACGACGGCGGTAGCCGGTCTTGTTCTTGTAACGGAGGATGTCGATCTTTGGACCCTTGGTCTCTTCAAGAATTTCGCCTGCAACTTTTACGCCAGCGAGAGTCTTTGGATCGGTTGTGACATTTGCGCCTTCAACGAGAAGAAGTGCTGGGAAAGATACCGATGCGCCTACTTTGGCATTGATACGATCGACAGTAATGGTGTCGCCGACGGCAACCTTCTCTTGACGGCCGCCTGCTTTAACAATCGCGTACACAGTGACACCTTCCTACAGTTCATTCGAGCGACCCCGTCTGGGGCCTATGTGACGAGCACCGAGCTTCACTCGGGCAGAGGGTAAGGGTACGGATTAGCGACCCTTGAGGTCAAACCGGCTAGATCCTGCTAGATCTGGCCCATTTGGCCGTAATTCTGCTTAATTCTTCTTTATTCAGGCGTGATGATCCCAGTGCTGACCGCCCGGCGGCGACGTCGAGCAGGCTTGCCCGAATCACTTGTTGGGGCTGCTGGCTCAGAGGCTGCTTCATCAGAAGCGGCTGGGGCTACAGGCTCTGCAGCAGGCACTTCAGCATCTTCCTCGTCGTCATAGCTCTGTGGGACATAACGCTGATCCATATCCTTATCTAGCGCAGTCTTCTTCACTGGCTCGGAGTGGATGTGAATTCCGCGGCCGCCACATGATTCGCAGGTAGTTGAGAAGGCTTCAATGAGGCCCTGACCAACGCGCTTACGAGTCATCTGAACAAGTCCGAGTGAGGTCACTTCAGCGACCTGATGCTTGGTGCGATCGCGACCAAGGCATTCAACTAAGCGACGCAGGACTGCATCACGGTTAGATTCAAGTGCCATATCGATGAAGTCGATAACGATAATTCCACCCATATCGCGCAAGCGAAGTTGGCGAGCAATCTCTTCTGCGGCTTCGATATTGTTCTTCGTGACAGTCTCTTCGAGATTTCCGCCCTTACCGATGAACTTACCTGTGTTCACATCGATAACGATCATCGCTTCAGTGCGATCGATAACAAGTGATCCACCAGATGGTAGATAAACCTTGCGATCAAATGCCTTAGCGAGTTGTTCTTCGATGCGGTGTTCTGCGAACATATCGCGAGAACCAGTCCACTTTTCAATCTTGGCAGTGAGCTCTGGTGCAATATGGCCGAGATAATTATTGATGTCATCCCATGCTGTTTCGCCTTGGACAACTAGCTTCTGGAAATCTTCATTGAAGATATCGCGAATAACGCGAACGGTGAGATCTGGTTCGCTATAGAGAAGTGATGGTGCAGATGTTGAAGGATTCTCCGCCTGCTCCTGAATATCTTCCCATTGTGTCTTCAAACGCAATACATCGCGCTCGAGCTCTTCTTCGCTCGCGCCTTCAGATGCAGTACGGACAATGACGCCTGCCTCTTCTGGAATCAGATTCTTCAAGATTGATTTCAAACGACTGCGCTCTTGATCAGGTAGGCGACGGCTAATGCCGCTCATGCCACCACCAGGAACATAGACGAGGTAACGACCTGGCAAGCTGATCTGGCTTGTAAGGCGTGCACCCTTCTGTCCGATCGGATCCTTGGTGACCTGTACTAATACTGATTGGCCGGTCTTTAGAACGTGTTCGATCTTGCGAGGCGCGCTATCGCTGAGCCCGGCAGCATCCCAGTTCACTTCACCTGCATAAAGCACTGCGTTACGGCCCTTGCCGATATCGACGAAGGCAGCTTCCATCGAAGGCAGAACGTTCTGAACGCGGCCTAGATAGACGTTGCCGACATACGAAATATTTGAATTTCGGTTGACGTAGTGCTCGACCATAATCTTGTCTTCAAGGACTGCGATCTGTGTGCGGTCACCAACTTGGCGAACCAACATCTGACGATCTACAGATTCACGGCGTGCAAGGAACTCTGCTTCAGTAATGATGGTTCCGCGGCGACGAGTGAACTCACGTGGCTCGCGGTCATAACGATCACGTCCTCCGCGGTCATTACGGTCATTGCGGTCACGGCGATTATTGCGGCCAGCACGTTCGCTACGGTCACGACGTTCGGTACGAGTTGGACGATCATCTGCGCTGCGAGGTTCGCGAACCTTTACAACAGTGACTACGCCATCTTCATCAACGGTCTCACCTGGAGTAACACCTTCACCGCGCGCACGGCGACGGCGACGTCGGCGATGTGTCGAACCAGCATCTTCGCCCTCATCTTCATTCGAGATGTGGCCAGGATCCTTATCGTCACTATCGGAATCATCAATATCGAGATCGCCCTCTGACTTCTGGGCTGATCCGCTGCGACCACGACCACCACGACGGCGATTGCGATTACGGCTTGGACGCTCTGAATTATCGGAAGAACCCTCATCTGTTGCTGGTGCTTGAGAAGATTGTGACTCCTCTGGCGCTTCAGCCTTTGCGGCGACCTTCTTGGCGCGCTTTGGCGCAACAACTTCTGGCGCAGCTTGGAAGAGCGGAACCGGGATTGCAGCAGCCTTCTTGGCGCGCTTTGGCGCAGCATCAACGGCAGCTTCGCTGGTTACAGCGGGCGCAGTTGGTGCGGCTTGTGACTCTTCAGTGGCAGCCTTCTTCTTACTTGGCTTCTCACTCTTCTCAGCGACCTTTTTTACGGTTCGCTTACGCGAATTTTTTGGCTCAGGAGCCATAACGGTAAATCCTCAATCCTGTAATCAATCTTGGCGAGGTCTCAACTCTTTCGAGCGATCCCTTGAACCCAACGGTGAGTTCGTTCTACATAAAATCTTCGAGTTCGCGAACTTCTCGGTTCTGGCCGATATCGGCAGACGAGGCGCAATTACTCTGCCGAAAGTATGGCAGATGGCTAGCGTGATCTCAAATGCACGCTCTGGAGCAGCCCAAGACCGACCAGATTGGCGAACATACTCGACCCACCATAGGACATGAATGGAAGTGGCACCCCGGTCATCGGCATGAGGCCCATCGTCATTCCAATATTTTCAAAGGTCTGGAAGGCGAACCAGGCGATCACTCCGATGCATACCAGTCGTCCGAAGATATCTGAGGTTCGCGATGCAATCGCGAAAGCTCGAACAAAGAAGAGTCCAAAGAGCAGCAAGATAAAGCCCGAACCTAAGAAGCCGGTCTCCTCCCCTGCTACCGTAAAGATGAAGTCGGTCTGCTGTTCTGGCACGAAGCGACCATTTGTCTGCGGACCATTGAAGAGGCCCCGGCCAATAATTCCACCAGAGCCGATGGTGATACGTGACTGTCGGAGTTGGTAGCCACTCTGTTGCGGATCAGCTGATGGGTTCACAAAAGATTGTAGACGCTTCACTTGATACTGATGAATCACGCCAGCTTTAACCGCAACGAAGCCGGTGAGGACACCCACAAGCAATAAGCCAACTACCCAACGACTTGGCGCACCTGATACTCCAATAATTGCAATAACTGCCGCAGAGATAATGAGTGCTTCACCAAGGTCTGGCTCGAGCATGATGAGTGCCATTGGGACGAGTGCGACTACTAATGACTTCAAGACATCTTTATGGGTTGGTGCAGAATCCTTGTCGCGCGTCTCCGCAAGCAACATCGCCATCCCAATAATGACAGAAATCTTTGCAAGCTCTGCCGGTTGCAATGTGAAGCCACCGGGGAATGAGATCCATGACCTGGCACCATTGATTGTGCTCCCAATTCCAGGAATGAGAACGGCCAACAATCCGAGCACACCGATACCCCATACAAATGGTGTGTACGCGCGAAGCAGGCGATAATCAATAAGAGTCGTGCCATAAGAGAGCAAGAGGCCGATAATGATGTTGAGAACATGGCGCTTCACGTAATACTGCGGATCAAGGCCTTGTGATGCGAACCATTGACGGGTCGCAGCCCAGACTAAGAGTGTTCCGATGAGAAGGAGTGCTCCGACTGCAAAATTGAGCTGCTTGTCATAACCAGCAATATTGTTGCGGAAACTGCGTGCGCGACGGCCATCACCAAGTAATCGGCTCACTTTGTCACCGTCCCTGCTGCTAACTTCGCATACTTTGGATCAACCTTAGGCAGCGCCACAACGGGACCACTGGCTGGGAAGATCGCCTTCGTTGGATCAACCTTATTGCCCGTCACGCCATATATCGCTGAATAGATATCTTTAACACCCACAGCCGAGACTGATGCTCCGAAACCACCTTGGCTCACCATCATCACAACGGCATATCGAGGCTTCGAGGCTGGCGCGAACGATGCGAACCACGAAGTGTCATCCTTAGCAGTCCCGTTCGGGTTACGACCAAGGACCTGTCCAGTTCCGGTCTTACCTGCAACTTCAACCGGGAAATTCGCGAAGACTGGTGCTGCAGTTCCTCGCGTTGCCACTGCACGAAGCGCTGTATGGAGGAATGCGATGTCAGAGGCCGTCGCCGGTGCCTTACCGTTGCTCACTGGCTCGAAGGTCTTCACAACTTTTCCAGTTGGAGTTAGTACTGCCTTTGCAACCTCTGGCTTCCAGAGCGTTCCGCCATTAGCAATCGATGCATAGATATCGGTGAGTTGAAGCGGTGTAACGAGAGTATCTCCCTGGCCGATTGCAAAGTTCACGGCGTCACCTGCGCGCAACTTATTGCCATCAAGGCAGTTTTCGTGTGCGATCGCAATCAGATATGGAGTGAGATCTGACGGCTTCGCTCGCTTTGCATAATTGCAGAAGAAGTTCTTATTAGCGTCGTAATAGTTCTGCTTCCATTGACGATCAGGAAGGCGACCCGTTAACTCACCAGGAAGATCGATACCAGTCTTCTTACCAATACCGAATCCTCGAGCTGCATTAAAGAAGTAATCATTCACTGAAGGATGTGGACTCAACCCGCCATCTTTAAGCCATTGATCGAAGGCGATCTGATACCAAATGGTGTCGCATGAGACTGCGATTGCATCAGTCATATTGATACGGCCCTGAGACTTCGTCTCAAAGTTCTTAAAGAGTTGGGTACCGACCTTGAGTTGGGCGGGGCAGTCATAAAGGGCGTTGAGGTTGTAGTGGGCGGCTGTAGCAGCAACGATCGAGATCGACTTGAAGGTCGATGCCGGGGCATATTCACCTTGAATGGCGCGCGATAACGCTGGGACGCCAGTGCTTTCGCTGAAGAGGTCCTTCGCCTGTTGTGGCGTTAAACCCTTCTGCCACATATTCGGGTCATAGGTTGGGTAGGAAGCCATCGCCAAGATCGCACCGTTGGTGACATCCATAACGATCGCAGCGCCAGAATCTGCGTGATAGCCAAGGGATCGTGATCGCTGTACTGATGAGGCGAGCGCTGCCTCGGTTGCCGCTTGTAACCTGGCATCCAAATGTGTGACGAGGTTATCTCCTGGTATCGGCGCAGTGTTCTGCGAGACGGATGTGATCGCCTCTTTGCGGTCGACAATCAACGTCTTTACACCTGGTGTACCGCGCAGGTAAGTGTCATAGACATATTCCAGTCCAGATTTTCCGACTACTTCATTCTGGTAATAGTGATTATTGGGGTTCGCTAAATCAGCATCGGTAACAACGCCGGTATATCCCAAGACATGGGCGGCATTCTCACCAGCAAGAGCTGGATAACTTCGAATCGGAACTGGCGCAGCATCAACGCCTGGGAAGGTCGTTGGGTTCTCAAGTACTTTAAGTGCTTGTGCTTCTGTTGCAATTTTTGTCAGTGGAATTGGTTGCTGACGTGTTCCGTTCCAACAACCCGTGCGTTGACCGATCGATAGCTCTCCGCAGAGTCTTGTCTTTGTAAAGACCTGCGCAGGTGTGAGCGAGAGCAATTTTCCAAGCTGGGCAAAGACCGCAGTTCCTTTATCTGGAAGGGCATCAACGGTGCTGCGATTGACTGTGATCTGCATGCCAGGACGATCCATCGCTAGCGGAATACCACTGCTATCTGTGATCGCACCGCGAATAGCTGGATTGACGATATCGCGGCTTTGAATACTTAGCGCTGCGCTTTGGTACTTGAGACCGCTGGCAACCTGCAGGTAGAAGAGGCGACCAAAGAGGGCGATCATTAAGGAGAGAACAAGGGTCTGAGTAACGATCAGACTGAGGCGAGAGCGCTGGTTCATATCCGCTCGCGTGACCCGATCGTTGCATCGCGGATAGCCATCAAGACTGGCATAAAGAATGGAGCAAGGATCATCGTCCAGAGTAAGTTCCCACCGATGACGAGTGAATCACGACCGATTGTTCCGGTCGCCTGACCAAAGAGACCATTAAAAAAGAGGTACAAGAAGAGTGCGAGCGAGGATCCCAATGCAACGAATATTCCTAACCCAACAGGGCGACTGACAATCTCATCGATGCTCTCGGCATTCACTGCAATGAGGTACGAGACAGCGGTGAGGATCAAAGCCCACTGCCCAAAGGGTGAATCGCTTGCGGGTGAGAGATCGAGGATTAATCCACCGACAAATCCAAGGATGACTGCACCAGTGCGATTCTCAAGAATCACCATAAGTAGTAAGACCGCTAGGTAGAACGAGAATCCAGTAAGTGGAAGATGGATACGAGAGATCAGCGTCTCTTGCACAACGAAGACTAAGAAGAGCAGACTCGCATTCAGCCCGATCCGGAGTGGACTCACTTCGTCGCCTTCTTGCTTGACGTTGCTGAAGGAGATGGAGTTGGTAATGGTGATCCAGAAATTATTGGAGTTGGTGTGGGAGTCACGTAGACAATCACAGTTGGTACTGGTGTTGGGTTAATTGGAGTCCGTGGCGCAGTTGTTGGTGCGCTCACAACAACAGCGACGACGCCGATATTTCCAAGATCGCTATAACTCTTAACAGTTGCAGTCTGCGTCAGCGTGGCTGATGTGTGGTCCACTGCAGAGACTTGGCCAACCGGAACACCAGGAATATATGGCCGGTTGCTATCGCTGCCATTTGTGAAGAGCACATCGCCTTTCTGGATATCCCCGGCTGGATCAAGAAGTTGAAGGGTGAAATTATTGCCACCGGTCCCGCTGAGCACTCCAATACTTTGATTACGGGCGATACGTACGCCAACTTTGAAGGCAGGATCACTCATGAGTAAGACGATCGCGGAGTGCGATTCCACGTTCTTGACGACACCGACGAGGCCATGATCGGAGATCACGGTCTGATCGACGGTAATTCCATCGGCCGAACCGGCATCGAGTGTGATTGTCTGAGTGAAGGAGGCTGCAGATCCATGGCCAATAACTCGAGCAGAGACGACTTTGTAACCTCCGCGACCAGCAAGATCGAGTACGCCCTTCAACTGCTTAAGCTGGCCTTGCACATCTTTATTAACGAGTGCTTGGGACTTTAGGCGAGCATTCTCGCTCTCAAGGGCTGCCACCTTATCTTTCTCAGATGGGAAGTTCTTTACATCGGAGAAGAAGCGTCCGACTGGTGAAAAAATATCAGAGACGCCTTTTTGAATCGGTGCCAAGAATGATTGAGTCAGAGACCGTGAACCCTTGGTCACACTTGCGCCACGCAAGTCCAAAGTGATCAGAAATAAAGATGTGACGAGCAAAATGACGAGCAGCAACCGAGATCGGTTCCCTCCGCCACGTGCCATCTACAACCTCTTTAGAACTCTGTAGGGATAGTGATTAACGGCGTGGTTCTGAGATCAAGACCTTTTCCAAGGCTTCGAACTCTTCAACGCACTTACCTGAACCTTCAGCAACAGCCTGCAGTGGACGATCGCAGATATGAATTGGCATACCGGTCTCTTGACGTAGTCGCTCATCAAGTCCGCGGAGTAATGCGCCGCCACCGGTGAGAACAATTCCACGATCCATCAAATCTGATGCAAGCTCTGGTGGGCACTTATCAAGTGTGCTCTTAACAGCGTTAACGATCTGATTCACTGGCTCTTCAAGGGCCTTACGAATATCTTCAGCAGAGACGCGAATGGTCTTTGGTAATCCGGTTGCGAGATCGCGACCGCGAATCTCTGCATCTGGCTCGCCAGGTAGGCGATAAGCAGAACCAATCGCCATCTTGATCTCTTCAGCGGTGCGCTCACCCAAGAGGAGTGAGTATTCGCGCTTAACCCAATCGATAATCGCCTGGTCAAGTTCATCTCCACCAACGCGGATCGAGAGCGCAGTAACGATTCCACCAAGTGAAATAACTGCTACTTCTGTTGTTCCGCCGCCGATATCGACGATCATGTTGCCGGTTGGCTCGTGAATTGGCAGACCAGCACCGATCGCAGCAGCCATTGGCTCTTCAATAATGTAGACCTTGCGTGCGCCAGCTGCGTAGCCAGCATCCTTCACCGCGCGCTGTTCAACGCCGGTGATGCCTGAAGGTACGCATACGACGATACGTGGCTTAGCCAAGTAGCGACGACGGTGGACCTTCTGAATGAAGTAACGGAGCATCCGCTCAGTTGTATCGAAATCCGCGATCACGCCATCTTTGAGTGGACGGATAGCGATGATGTTTCCAGGTGTGCGGCCGATCATATTCTTCGCTTCAAGGCCGACTGCGAGGATCGCACCAGTATCCTGGTTGATCGCTACTACTGATGGCTCATTTAAAACGATGCCACGTCCACGGACATAAACGAGGGTATTTGCAGTACCAAGATCAACAGCCATATCGCGACCGATAAAGGCCATGCGGCTGGTCTTCTGAACTTTGCGCTCTTTATTCTGATCTTCTTCAGTAACTACTTTGTTTCTCATGCGAGCCCCTTTACATCTGTAGCAAACCAAATTCCGATTTCGCGAGTTGCTGATTCAACCGAATCAGATCCGTGAACAATATTTTGGACAACCTTTGTTCCTTGATCGCGAGCAAGATCGCCGCGGATAGTTCCAGGTTCGGCAACAGTTGGATCAGTTGCACCAGCAAGTTTTCTAAATCCTTCGATGACGCGATTGCCTTCTGCAATGATCGCAACAACCGGACCCGACATCATAAATTCAACGAGCGGTTCATAGAACGGCTTGCCTTCATGTTCGGCATAGTGCGCCGCCAAGATCGAACGATCAGCTTGCACCATCTTGAGTGCAACGACGTTGTAACCCTTGGTCTCGACGCGACGAATTACTTCACCGATGAGATTACGACGTACGCCATCGGGCTTAACCAGAATCAGAGTTCTCTCAATGCTCACTGGCGCAGTCTACTTTGGATTCGGCCAAGCCTTAAATTGAGGGCTCTCCTGCTAACTCTCAGGCTTTCTTCTCGGCCTCTGCGATCAAAGCTGCCCTAACAGCCTCACCCTTTCGACCCACCACGTATGCCGTTGCCCAGAGCCCTGCAAAAAGCGCTCCCATGAAGTACATCAATGGGATTACTACCCCATATGCAATGAGTGCGACCTGCAGGACCGTCCCGATATACCAGCCGCGCATCGACTTCATCATGCCGGCGGTAAGCAAACAGAGGATTGCAATCACGCCACCGATCCAGAGCGCAGTCGCGCTGTGGTTATCCATTGCAAGAAGAAGTGCAAAACCCATCACGAAAAATTCCATCGTGATAACTGCCGAACCTAAGACTCTCACGCGCCTTTGATCTTTCGCATTATAGAACGAGTCTCACCAGCAGTCACAACCGAACCTGTTACAACAACAGCAGAGACGCCTTCACTTGTCTGATTAACAAGCGTGCATTGTTCAACTGCATAGGTGATCGCAGTGCGAAGATCGTTCTCTTTATAAACTCTCTCGGCGCCGAAAACTTTGATTGCTTTTTCATAGAGATCATCAACTGGCAAAGCACGCGGTGAGGTGCTCTGGGTGACGATCAATCGATCAAATACTGGTTCTAGTTCAAGAAGAACGCCATCGACATCCTTCTCGCCCAAGATCGCAAGGACTCCGAAGATCGCTTCGAAGTCGAACTCGGCTTGAAGTGTGCGAGCTAGCGCGCTTGCACCATGCGGGTTATGTGCAGCATCGACGATCACAGTTGGGTCGCGGTGAAGTACTTCGATGCGGCCTGGTGATTCGACGTTGGCAAAGCCTTGACGTACGAGTTCTTCATCGAGCTTTACGCCAGCAAAGGCTTCTACAGCGGCGAGGGCCACGGCTGCATTACTTGCTTGATGGGCACCATAAAGTGGCAAGAAGATATCGGTGTATTCACCATGTACGCCGTTGATAGTGAGGACCTGTCCCCCGACTGCAAGATCGCGACGAGCGACACTGAACTCAACGCCTTCGCGGTATGGGATCGCAGACTCTGCGATCACCTTCGCAGTCAATACTGTCGCTACTTCAGGCTGCTGGGCCGCCAAAACCACGTGTGATTCATGCTTGATAATCCCTGATTTAGTAAGAGCAATCTCTTCCAGGGTATCGCCCAAGTACTCCATGTGATCCAAGCCGATCGGCGTGATGACAGAGACTTGGCTCTGCACAACATTTGTTGCATCCCACTCCCCGCCCATACCAACTTCAATAATGCCGATATCAACCGGGAACTCGGCGAATGCGACAAAGGCGAGTGCGGTGATTGCTTCGAAGAATGAGATCGGGTGTGGCTGCTTTGAATCAACAAGATCGAGGTAGAGCGCGATGTCGTTATAAGCAGAGATCATTCCTTCAGGTGAGATTGGTTCACCGTTGATCGAAATGCGCTCCGTGAAAGATTCTAAGTGCGGGCTAGTGAAGCGACCGGTGCGATAACCCAATGAGTACATGAGTGAATCGACCATTCGAGATGTCGTCGTCTTGCCATTTGTTCCACCGATATGAATCGTTGGATACGTCAGTTGCGGATCACCTAATACGAAAGTGAGCGCCTTAATACGATCAAGGGTTGGTTCAAGACGTGACTCGGGCCAACGCTTTAAGAGTGCAGCTTCGATTAAGTCGAGGGCTTGTAGATCTTCTGGTGTGCTCATGATTCGGCGTTACTCAGTCGGTAGCGCTGCAAGAGCAGCAGTCATGCGTTCGATATCCGCTGTGGTCTGAGCAAGGCGTTCGCGAATCTCGGTGACAACTTCGAGTGGTGCCTTCGCCATGAATCCTTCGTTATCGAGCTTTACCTTTGCAGTAGCGCGATCCTTCTCGGCTTGTGCAAGATCCTTGGTGAGGCGTGCGCGTTCTGCCTTGATATCGATCGCACCAGAGAGATCAAATTCGATCGTGACAGATCCAACATCGATCTTCGATGAGAAGGTGCCATCGCCAGCATCACAGCGAACGATATGTCGGATAGCTGCTTCATAAGGAGCGAGTGAACCAAGATTGGTGAAGCGAGCAACGATCTTCGCTGATCCCTTGATGCCTTGGTCATTACGGAATCTGCGGATCTCGGTAATGATCTCTTGAATAGCTGTGATCTTTGTGGCTACCGCGCCATCATGATGGCCGGCGATCGCTTGGGGCCACGGGGCCACAACGAGTGACTCTTTGCCGGTGAGGTTGCACCAGAGCGCTTCGGTGATGAATGGCATGACTGGATGCATCAAGCGGAGCAAGTTATCTAGGACATAACCCAAGACTCGTGCTGATGTTGCAGCAGCTTCTCCGTCAGCAGCGAATGAGGCCTTCGAAAGTTCGAGGTACCAATCGCAGAGGTCATCCCAAGCAAAGTGATAGATGAGTTCCATTGCCTTTGAGAATTCATACTTCTCAAGGAGTGCGTCAGCCTCAACGAGAGTCTCATTGAATCGAGTGAGGATCCACTTGTTGATGTCATCTAGTGAGTCAAAGGCCGGTAGATCGCCCTCAACTGTTGCACCATTCATGAGTGCAAAGCGAGATGCATTCCAAAGTTTTGTAGCAAAGTTACGTGCGCCGGCGATCCACTCTTCAGCGAGCGCTTGATCGCTACCTGGATTTGCACCACGAGCGAGTGTGAAGCGAAGTGCATCGGATCCGTACTTATCCATGAACTCAATCGGATCTACGGTGTTGCCGCGAGACTTCGACATCTTCTTACCGAAACGATCGCGTACTAATCCGTGAAGTGCAATTGTGTTAAATGGTTGAACGCCATCCATCGCAAAGAGACCGAAGAGCATCATGCGCGCTACCCAGAAGAAGAGGATGTCATATCCAGTAACAAGAACACTTGTTGGATAGAACTTCTTTAAATCATCAGATTCTGCCGGCCAACCAAGAGTCGAGAATGGCCATAACGCAGATGAGAACCAAGTATCTAAGACATCGGGATCTTGGGTGTAACCAGCAGGTGGTTGCTCTCCTGGTCCACAGACAACGATCTCATCGTTTGGCCCGTAGTAAACCGGAATGCGGTGGCCCCACCAGAGCTGGCGTGAGATACACCAGTCATGCATGTTGTCGACCCATTCAAAGTAACGCGGTTCAAGTTCGGTTGGTTCAATCTTTACGCGACCATCGCGAACTGCATCTCCGGCAGCCTTTGCAAGTGGTCCTACCTTTACGAACCACTGCTTCGATAGGCGTGGTTCAACGGTGGTATCGCAACGAGAACAGTGGCCGACCGAGTGAATATAAGGACGCTTCTCGGATGGGACGCGACCCATCTCCTTAAGCTTTGCGACGACTGCAACACGAGCATCGAAGCGATCCATGCCATCAAACTCTGTGCCAGTCCCCTTCATCACACCGTGCTCATCCATAATGATGATGAATGGGACGTTATGGCGGACGCCCATCTCAAAGTCATTAGGGTCATGTGCGGCGGTGACCTTGACGGCACCGGTTCCGAAATCAGGATCAACGAGTTCATCGGCGATGATCGGAATCATGCGGTTCACGAGTGGCAGCATTACTTCCTTGCCGATCATATGCTGATAACGAGGATCATCAGGGTGGACAGCTACTGCACCATCACCAAGCATCGTCTCTGGACGAGTTGTCGCAACAGTGATCTGCATATCCCCTTCACCGTAGATAACCTGGACGAATTCGCCAGCATCATCTTGGTGTTCTACTTCAATATCAGAGAGCGCAGTTAAGCAACGTGTGCACCAGTTGATGATTCGTTCGGCGCGATAGATAAGTCCTGCGTCATAAAGGCGCTTGAAGATTGTGAGGACCGCTTCAGAGAGTCCTTGATCCATAGTGAATCGTTCGCGCGACCAATCAACCGAATCACCAAGGCGCTTCATCTGGGCAAGGATCGCTCCGCCAGATTCTTCCTTCCACTCCCAGACCTTCTTCACAAATGCTTCGCGACCGAGGTCGTGACGTGAAAGTCCTTGAGTTGCTAACTGCTTTTCAACAACGTTCTGGGTCGCAATACCTGCGTGATCCATACCTGGAAGCCAGAGCGCTTCAAAGCCCTTCATCCGCTTCATGCGAATCAAGATGTCTTGCAAGGTGTGATCGAGCGCGTGGCCGATATGGAGAACGCCGGTCACATTCGGAGGTGGAATAACGATGGTGAAAGGTGGTTTATCTGACTTGGGATCAGCGGTGAAGTAACCAGCTGCGAGCCACTTTTGATAGAGCGGGGCTTCGATCTCAGCAGGATTAAAGGCTGCTGCTAATTCAGGACGGTCGCTCATAAGGAGATGAAGTCTAGGGCAAGCACGCGCAGAGCCGAATTCGACTCAGAAGTCGTTAAGCGCTCTTCTCTTGTGCGGCCTTATCGAGGGCCTTCTCGGACTTGCTGCGCTTTGGACCTGTGCCACGAAGGACATAGGTAGGTGCAGCTTCCTTGGCTACAGCCTCTGGGGTAACGATGACGCGTTCGACATCTTTGCGAGATGGGACTTCATACATCACGGCGAGGAGTGTCTCCTCCATGATTGCGCGAAGGCCACGAGCACCGGTGCCGCGCTTGATCGCAAGGTCAGCGATCATCTCGAGGGCCGCAGGTGTGAATTCAAGTTCGATGCCATCGAGGTCAAAGAGCTTCTCGTACTGCTTGATAAGTGCATTCTTTGGCTCGGAGAGAATTTCGATAAGTGCTGGGCGATCTAAGTTCTCAACAGATGTGAGGATTGGAAGACGACCGATGAACTCTGGAATCATGCCGAACTTCAAAAGATCTTCTGGCATTACCTCTGCGAAGTAATCCTTACTCTCTTTATCTGCGGCTGATTGCAGTGTTGCATTAAAGCCAACGCCAGCCTTGCCCTTACGACCTTCGATCAACTTATCGAGGCCTGCAAATGCGCCACCGACGATGAAGAGAATATTCGTTGTATCGATCTGAATGAACTCCTGATGTGGGTGCTTGCGACCACCTTGAGGTGGAACCGAAGCGGTTGTGCCTTCAAGAATCTTAAGGAGTGCTTGCTGAACACCTTCACCAGATACATCGCGAGTGATCGATGGATTCTCAGCCTTACGTGCGACCTTATCGATCTCATCGATATAGATGATTCCGGTTTCAGCCTTCTTCACATCGAAATCTGCAGCTTGGAGCAACTTCAAGAGGATGTTCTCAACATCCTCACCGACATAACCTGCTTCGGTGAGCGCTGTTGCATCTGCAATCGCAAATGGAACATTGAGCATGCGAGCGAGAGTCTGTGCAAGAAGTGTCTTGCCGCAACCAGTTGGCCCGAGGATCAAGATGTTGGACTTAGCGAGTTCGACGCCATCATCCTTCTTGATTCCACCTGATTGCACGCGCTTGTAATGGTTATAGACAGCGACCGAGAGCGACTTCTTTGCGCGATCTTGGCCAACGACATATTGATCGAGGAACTGATAGATCTCTTGTGGCTTTGGAACTTCGGTGAGGCCAAGGGTTGAACTCTCTTGAAGTTCTTCGATGATGATCTCGTTACAGAGATCGATACATTCATCACAGATATAGACGCCTGGACCAGCGATGAGCTTCTTAACCTGCTTCTGCGTCTTGCCACAGAAGGAGCACTTAAGAAGGTCTCCTGATTCACCGATACGCGTAGTCATAGAGAGAACTCTAAAACCTTTGCCATAAGCGCGCATGAAAAAGGCCCGCTTTTTAGGCGGGCCTTTGTTCGCTTATAGGCGAATTCTTGAATCAGTTACTGCCGGTTACTGCCAATTACTGCTTGGAGACTTTTCTCGAAGCGAGCACCTGATCGATGATTCCGTACTCAACTGCTTCTGCAGCGGTAAGAATTTTGTCGCGTTCGATATCTTTCGAGACTTCCTCGACGCTCTTGCCGGTGTGCTTTGCAAGCATCACTTCAAGGAGAGCACGCATGCGCATGATCTCAGCTGCCTGGATCTCGATATCTGATGCCTGTCCGCCGCCCTCTGAATATGGCTGGTGGATCAAGACGCGAGCATGTTCGAGCGCCATGCGCTTTCCTGGTGCGCCACCTGCGAGCAAGATCGCTGCAGCTGAAGCTGCTTGACCAAGGCAGACGGTCATGATGTCAGGACGAACAAATTGCATCGTGTCATAGATGGCGGTCAACGCGGTGAAAGATCCACCTGGTGAGTTGATGTACATCATGATGTCGCGATCTGGATCCATCGACTCGAGAGTGAGGAGCTGTGCCATGACATCGTTTGCAACGGTGTCATCGATTCCCTGGCCCAAGAAGATGATGCGCTCTTCAAAGAGCTTTGTGTACGGATCAAGGCGCTTGTAACCGTATGCGGTCTTCTCTTCAATAGTTGGAAGGATGTAGCGAGAGGTGATCTGGTGGACGCGATCTACTGAGAAATCATTCATGCTGTTCCACCGCTTCCTGCTACCTGTGATGCCGACGATACGACGTGATCTACAAGGCCGTACTTCTGAGCCTCCTCTGATGTGAACCAACGGTCGCGATCTGAATCTTGTGTGATCTGTTCAAAGGTCTGACCAGAGTGATGTGCGATCAACTCAGCCATACGACGCTTAGTGAACATGGTCTGTTCGGCCTGGATCTTGATCTCGGTCGCTGTTCCACCGATACCGCTGAGTGGTTGGTGCATCAAGATGCGAGAGTTAGGAAGCGCATAACGCTTTCCGGCTGCACCTGCTGTGAGAAGGAACTGACCCATTGATGCGGCAAGACCCATTGATACGGTTGCAACATCGTTCTTGATGTATTGCATCGTGTCGTAGATCGCCATACCTGCAGTGACAGATCCACCAGGTGAGTTGATGTACAAATAAATATCTTTAACTGGATCTTCGGCGGCGAGCAAGAGCATCTGAGCTGCGATGGCATTTGCCATGTTGTCTTCAACCTGGCCGACCATAAAGATGATGCGTTCACGGAGCAGGCGCTGATAGACCTGATCGTCTAGGTAGCCACCGAGCGCTGAAGCAGCGCGGGCGCTAAACGGTTCTGCAGGGTTGAAAGTCATTACGAGTAGACCTCTCTCTTTTCTCTGTTACGACATTAACAATCTTTTGCCCAAAATGCTTCCGCAAAAAGGCGGAATCAGGCGTGGGGTTGTTCGCTGGGAGAGATATTGCTGCCCGAAGGCGGAATTACTCGGCTGCAGCTTGCTTTGGCGCGAGCGCCTCGAGATCAACGACCTTGCCAGACTTGGTCTTCACAGTGACGCGGCCCAAGACTCCTGCGAGCCCCTTTGCGCGTGCAACTTCTGAAACCATCGAGTTGATCTGACCAGCTTCTGAGATCTCCTTAATGAATTGATCAGGAGTCATGCCATAACGCTGTGATGCGCGGACCAAATATTCAGTGAGTTCGTTCTCATTGACCGCGACCTGCTCAGCATCGACGATCGTGTCGAAGAGGATCTCCTGCTTGATCGCCTGGATGGTCTGCTCGGTGACTTCAGCGCGATGCGCAGCATCCTCAAGTCGGCCTTCCTTTTCAAGGTGATCATTCACTTCATCATCAATGATGTTCTGTGGAAGTGGGATGGTGAGATCTGCGAAGAGCTTCTCGACCAAGAGATCGCGGGCATGTGAACCTTGTTCCAAAGTCTTTACGCGCTCTAAGCGCTTTGCAATATCTGCACGGAGTTCATCAAGGGTCTCGAACTCTGATGCGAGTTGTGCGAAGGCATCATCAAGTGGTGGAAGTTCGCGATTCTTAACAGCTTTGACTGTTACATCGATATCGCCGGTCTCGCCTTCTGGCATACCAACGAGAGTCGCACTGAAACGCTTTGCTTCACCAGCGCTGAGGCCGATGATCGCTTCATCAAGCCCATCAATCATTGATGCAGAGCCAACTTCGTAAGAAATATCTTTCGCTACGCCACCTTCGAGCTCAACGCCATCCTTTGATGCGACGAGATCGATTGTGACAAAGCTTCCCTTTTCGGCAGCCTTCTCAATTGTTGTGAGAGTTCCGAAGCGAGCGCGGAGTGCATCAACCTGTTCTGCAATCTCGGTATCGCCAACAGCGACATCTTCAACTTCGAGTGTGATCTCAGAGAAATTTGGAAGTGTGATCTCGGGGCGGACATCTACTTCAACTTCGAAGACGAGCTTCTCGTTATCAACGAGCTCTTTGATATCTACATTTGGGCGACCAATGACTTTTACATTGTTCTCTTTTGCAGCCTGTGTGTAGAAAGAGGGGAGTCCAGCGTTCACTGCCTCATCAAGAATCGCACCTCGACCGACGCGCTTCTCGATCATTGCATTAGGAACGTGGCCCTTACGGAAACCTGGGATGTTGATTGATGCACCGATAGCTTTGTAAGCACTAGCGATATGTGGTGCAAGCTCTTCAAAAGTTACTTCGATATCAATCTTGACGCGGGTCTCATTGACTTTCGCTACAGAGCTTTTCACGTATCTCCTCAGGTAATCAGACCATGTGGTCCGGATCTAGATATCTCACTTGGGTTGAAATGCTGGTCGGGGCGGGGAGATTCGAACTCCCGGTCTCCTGCTCCCAAAGCAGGCGCGCTAGCCACTACGCTACGCCCCGTGGCGTAAGTGAGGAGTCTAAGGGGTGAAATTCCCTTCTCCTAACCGAGTCTGTAACCTATCCCCTGACCCAAGGAGGAGCCAAATCTGGCCCCACCCCAGGTAGCAGGAACTGCATGAAAATGCGGGTGTAGCTCAATGGTAGAGCCCCAGCCTTCCAAGCTGGCCATGCCGGTTCGATCCCGGTCACCCGCTCCAGTTTTAGACCAGAGAACCGACCAATTGAATTAGGGCTCTCCCCCCAAAGGTCAGTGCGTTACTCGTAGTGCTTCCTGACGCATCCATCACCATCAAACTTAAACTGCTGTTGGCTGCAGTGACTTGAATCGATCCTGTGATCACAAAAGAGTATTTAGCAAATTTATCAAGCATGTTAGTTGGATTCACTGAAACAGTTGCAGACGAGGCAACTTCATAATTCAACACGGCGCTCTGGTCTGAACAGGAGAGCTTCAATCCCAAATAGAAATTTGCCAATGCTTGAGTTGCAGTTCGCCCAGAGACGACCATATTAAATGTGTAAGAGTTTCCCGGTTGTAGATTTCCAAAATTATTACTGGTTGATGTGCCACCAAGATTTGCAGTTTGCAGAACCCAAGTTGGAATTGAAATTGATTGAACTTGCGACGGACCCACTGCACCAGTTGCTCCTTGAATACCTTGTGGACCTGTTGCACCAGTTAATCCTGTTAATCCAATTGGACCTGCGGGACCTTGAGCACCTGTTGCTCCTGTTAAACCGATCGGACCGATCGGACCTGTCGCTCCTGCTGCTCCTTGCGGACCTTGTGGACCTTGCGGACCTTGTGGTCCAGAAATTCCTTGATCTCCTTTATCCCCTTTTTCGCCAGTTGCTCCAGTTGCTCCAGTTGCTCCAGTTGCTCCAGTTGCTCCTTGAGGACCAGTATCACCTGTTGCACCGGTAGCACCTTGTGGTCCAACTGCTCCTGTCGCACCAGTTGCGCCCTTCTCGCCGGGTACTCCTGCAACCACAGAGCCTCCTTTGCCGTTGCTTGAAGGAGAGACCGAAATTTTTAGTGATGATGGTGCAGGCCAGCGGCCCAAAGTCTTGGGGCCATAGATAGCGAGCGCAGCGCTATCGATATAGAAGTCACCATCGATACCAACCGCCGTGGATGGTGCGCCCTTCCCATTCAAGATGGTGTTGGGCCGTGATGCTATGACGCGCCCAGCCTTCTTGATCGGTGTTGATGCGTGGGCGATTGGATAGCCCTGGAGGACCAGGGTGGTGCTGAGTAATCCGATTACAAGCAGTGAAACTCTTCTGCGCATGAGTAGGCCCCCTCGGCCAGTTATTGAGGGATTGGCCCCTCGGATCCCATTTTCTGATCACTCTCCGTGCTCATATAGAGCGCTAGCCCCTCAAATCAAGTGCGGGTTTCTCACTTTATTCCCAGTAACTCTCACTACCATCACAGACCTAACAACCGAATTTCGCAGGTTCGACCTGTTATCTACGTATATCGCGATGTGAGGGCATCGCGAACTACACAGTAAGAAAGAGATCCAATGAAGCTCAACAAGAAATCATCACTCGTAGCTGGTGGGCTCGTAGCAGCTATCACCGTCGGATCACTCGGCGTTGCATCTGCTGCATCATCTCACTCAACACCTTCTGCAAAGAGTGTTGCGACCACTCGCCCAACTATCGGTGGTGCAAATGCATTCTCCGGTACAAATTCTTTCAAAACCATCCTTGATGGTCTCGTAACAAAGGGAACAATCACTCAGGCGCAAGAAGATGCGATCATCGCTGCTCTTGCTGCTGCCAAGCCAACTATGGGTGCAGGTGGACCCGGTGGACCTGGTGGGTTCGGCGGATATCGTGGCGGTCCTATGGGGGGACCTAATCAGGCAGCAGAAGAGAATGTGATTCTCTCAACTCTGGGAATCACTGCTGCAACGCTTCAATCAGATCGCGCAGCTGGTCAGTCACTTGCAACAATCGCAGGTGCAAAGACACAGGCTCTCATCACTGCACTCGTTGCAGTTGAGAACTCAGAGATCGATGCAGCTGTAACAGCTGGTCAACTCACAGCAGCACAGGCAACAACCGAGAAGGCTGGCGTCCTTGCTCGCGTAACAGCAGAGGTCAATGCAACTCCGGGACAGCGTGGTGCATTTGGTGGAGGACGCGGACGTGGTCATGGCCAGGTCGGTGGACTCGGAGCTCCAATGGCTCCAGCACCAGCAAATGGCTAATAACGGCTAATAAAGCCCGTTGATGGCTCAATGAATTGAGGCACTCACTCTTCTCCAGTGAGTGCCTCACTCATTTCCAGAACTTTTGTTAGAAGATATCCCTATGAGAATCCATATCGGCAGCGATCACGCCGGACTCGACTTTAAGAATGCGATTGTGGCCCACCTTGAAGGCCAAGGCCATCAGGTCACAGACCACGGCCCACATACCTATGACCCACTCGATGATTACCCAGTCTTCTGTATTCCAGCAGCAGAAGCTGTTGCCAGCGATCCAGGATCTATGGGAATTGTTCTCGGGGGATCAGGAAATGGCGAGCAGGTCGCGGCAAATAAGGTGAAGGGCATTCGCGCCATCCTTGCTTGGTCAATCGAGACTGCAAAGCTTGGTCGTCAACATAATGATGCCAATGTCATCGCTATTGGTGGCCGGATGCATACGCCAGAATTCTGCTTAGAGATGGTCGATGCCTTTATTTCCGAACCATTCTCAAACGATGAGCGACATATCCGTCGTATCGGATTAGTAAGTAAGTACGAGAATGAAGGTCAGATCTAACTCTTCTTGAAGTACTTCATATCGGTGACGATATGTCCTTTGCGAAGACCTTGTCCTTCAAACTTTGAGATCGGTCGCCACTCTGGTCGTTCGATTACTCCACCGGTGAAGAGGTCGCTCTCGGAAAAGATTCGTTGAATCCACTGCGCATAAGCGATCCAATCGGTTGCGATATGGATATAGCCACCATCTTTTAACTTCGGATGGATCAACTCAAGAAATTCCTTCTGCACGATCCGTCGCCTCTGATGACCATTCTTCGGCCAAGGATCTGGGAAGTAGAGATGGATCGCATCGAGTGATTGATCTGGTGTGCTGTCACGCAAGATCAAGTGGGCATCCTCTTCAATCACCTTAAGATTTTTAGTGCCAGCCTTATCGCAGAGGTTCATGAGTGATCCGATACCTGGCTTATGAACTTCGATCACCAAGAAGCCAGTATCGGGAAAGGCTGCTGCGATCTGGGCGGTCGCCTCCCCCATGCCACTGCCGATCTCCATGATCCGAGCGGTGCTGGTTGGGAAGATCTCGCGGGCATCGATCGTGCCGCGTGGATCAAGGCCATAGGCGGGCCATAGGCGCTGATAGGCCTGGGCTTGGGCAGCGGTCGCACGGTCTCCGCGCAGGCGATAGCTACGAATTACGGGACGCTCGACCTCGCTCACAGGGGTAGGTTACTGCCCTATCGATTCGCTTGAGTTCAGGGCTAGCTTCTCTCACTCATCTGACTAAAAGGAGTAACCGTGCCAGGTTTAAATCTCACACGTGCCGAGGCTGCAGAACGCGCCAAGCACCTCGCTATTGATACCTATCGAGTCCATCTCGATGTCACCACCGGCCGTGAACACTTCATCGCGAATGTGACCGCAACATTTACTTGCACCACACCTGGTTACAACACCTTTATCGATGTCGCTGCGAACAAGATCATCTCGGCCACACTCAATGGTGCACCAGTTGATACATCAACCTTCGATGGTGAGAGCCTCTTCCTCAATGGCCTTGCCGCGCAGAACGAATTGGTAATCGTTGCTGAGATGCCGTACTCAAAGGTCGGCGAAGGTCTTCAGCTATCCGTCGATCCAGTCGATGATGAGGCCTACCTCTACTCAATGGGTGAGACTGCACATATCCGCAAGATGTATCCATGCTTTGATCAGCCAGATCTCAAGGCAATCTACCTTCTTACTGTGACTGCACCGGGGCATTGGGAAGTTATCTCCAATAGCCCAGTTGCATCAACAACAGTCGATGGCGATAAGAAGATCGTTGCATTCGATCCAACACCACGTATCTCCACCTACATCACTGCTATGGTCGCCGGACCTTACGCACACGTCCACGACGAATACCGCGGCAAGAAGGTTGTGCCACTTGGCATGTATGCCCGTAAGTCACTTGCTGAGTTCATGGATCCAGATGATGTCTTCCTTCTTACCAAGCAGGGCTTTGCCTACTTTGAAGAGGTCTTCGGAATCGAATATCCATTTGAAAAGTACGACCAGATCGCCGTTGTTGATTACAACTGGGGCGCGATGGAGAACTCTGGTTGTGTCACCTTCTTAGAAGAGCTCCTAGTCTTCAGATCTAAGGTCACCAACCGGATGTATGAAGCCCGTGCCCACGTGATCCTGCACGAGATGGCTCACATGTGGTTTGGAAATCTCGTCACCATGGAATGGTGGAATGACCTCTGGCTCAACGAATCCTTCGCCGAATGGTCCTCAGCGCTCGCGCTCAATGAGTGCACCCGCTTCAAGGAATCATGGACTGGCTTCAACATTGAATCGAAGAACTGGGCCTATGACCAGGATCAGTTGATCACGACCCACCCAATCATCACCGACCCTGAAGATATCGAGACTGCCGCAGCGAACTTTGATGGCATCTCTTACGCAAAGGGCGCATCAGTCTTGGCGCAGTTGGTTCATTACTGCGGCCGCGAGAAGTTCCTCGAAGGACTTCGCAACTACTTCAAGAAGCATGCCTGGGCGAACACGACACTCGATGATCTGCTCAACGCACTCAGCGAAGCAAGTGGTCGCGATCTCAAGCCTTGGGTTGATACCTGGCTCCGCACCGCAGGTGTGAACACACTTCGCCCAGAGATCACACTCGATGCGACAGGTGAGACATATACATCGATCAAGATCTCACAAGAAGTCCCAGCGATCCCAGCAGGATCGAAGGAGCTCCGTCTCCATCGTCTATCGGTTGGCCTCTTCGATATCGTCGGCGATCGCGTTGTCCGTCGTAAGTCAGTTGAGATTGATGCAGCAGGTAGCTCTACTGAAGTATCCGCACTTGCTGGCGAGAAAGTTGCAGACCTACTCCTTATCAATGACCACGATCTCTCGTACGGTAAGTGGCGCCTTGATCCACGTTCGATCAAGACACTGCAGTCACACCTTGGCAAGATCGATGATTCACTTGCTCGCGCACTCTGCTGGTCTGCCGCGTGGGATATGGTCCGCGATGCCGAGATCTCAACAACTGAGTTCATCAATATCGCACTTGCCGGACTTGCTGGCGAAACTCATATCAGCGCTGTCACTGGCGCTGGTCAGAAGATCGCACTCACTATCGAAGAGTATGCAGCACCTGCCAATCGCCAAGCACTCAAGGTTCGTGCAGCAGATACTGTCTACGCACTTCTCACCAAGGAGAGCGCAGGAAGCGATAAGCAGCTCCAACTCGCTCGCATCTTTGGATCACTTGCCTGCACACCAGAACAGATTGCACAGCTACGTGGCGTCTTCGATGGCGCGATCAATGGCTTGCTCCTTGATAAGGATCTGAAGTGGGCACTTGGTATCGCACTTGCTGCGCAAGGCGCCTTCGATCGATCAGAACTCCAGAAGTTGTTGGATGCCGATAACACGATCCCTGGCAACGCTGAATTCCAACGTGGTCTTGCTGCTCAGTCAACTCTTGCTGCAAAGCAGAGTGCATGGGATGCGATCTACAAGGTCGAGACTGGTACTCAGGTTCGTCAGGCAATGATGGGCGGATTCCAACGCGCAACCCATCGCGATCTACTCGCGAACTTCGTTGATCCGTACTTCGATACCTTGATTAAGACCTGGGATGAACATGGTTTTGAGATGGCGGGATCGATCGTCGAGAATATGTATCCAAGTCATGTGATTACGCAGGAAGTCTTAGCGAAGACTGATGCGTGGCTTGCAGCCCACAAGGATGCACCGGCTGCGATGATCCGTTTTATCAATGAGAATCGCGACCACCTCGCTCGTGCGCTACGTGCACAAGCAAAGGATGCTTAAGCTTTAAAAGAGAAAAAGCGAAAAAGAAAGAGAACTAGTCGATACGAGTCAGATCGCTCTTACTCATCTTTGAGCGATCTGCAGTCGCAACAACGACGACCGCGGTAATCACAGCGAAGAGCCCCATTGGCGCAGCAACGAAGTAGAGGAATGTCTGCAGCGCAGTTAATCCAGCGCCAGGATTCGAACCATCTTCTTGAGCAGTCATATGAAGAAGTGTTGTTACCTGTGGCAGAAGATGCATGATCATCTCTGAATCTTAATGCCAGTTTTAGGCGCTAGCAGCACTCACGTTTGTGAGCCCCGATACAACGCCATATGGCTCAAGGTAGGACAACCAGCGTTCATTCGATCGGCCGGTGCCGAGGATGCGCCAGGCAGCGCCAGATGGTTCGCGCGGTAGCGAGCGCAACTTCCACCCGATCTCCTTGAGCATCCGATCTGCCTTCTGGTGATTGCACTTGTGGCACGCAGCGACGACGTTCTCCCATTGATGGGCGCCACCACGGCTACGTGGAATGACATGGTCGATCGATGTTGCGGTAGCTCCGCAGTAGACGCACTTGCCGCCATCGCGGGCGAAGACTGCGCGTCTAGATAATGGGATGGCGTGACGATATGGAATCTTCACAAATTTTGTCAGGCGGATAACTGCGGGGAGAACCATCTCTCCACCCGCGTAATGCAAGATGATGTCAGATTCCTCAACGGTGCTAGCACGTTGATTTAAGACGAGAATAAGCGCTCGCCGATCTGAAACAACTCCTAGTGGTTCATACGTAGCATTCAGAACGAGTGTCTGACTCACCGAACTTCTCCCTTAAGTTCTGGCCGGTAGTTGCCGTTTACCGGTAACGCACAACCAGTGCGCCATGGGGGAAATCTTGCCCTACTCCCCTGAAAAATGGCTGGATTTCACCGAATTTAGATAGAGTCTTCACACCATGAAACTCAATGTTCACCATATTTATACCTGGTTCAGCGGCGCCCCGTTGCATATCGTGGCGATCATCGCCGTAGCCGTGGGCCTGCAGGTCTTGGGTGGGCGGGCTATCAGCCGAGCCATGGGCCGGATCGCAAACGCCGACTTCGTCCCGGGGCCACAGCGCACCGCTACCCGCCAACGTGAACGTGCCCAGACAACAGGGACGATCCTCAAGTCCGCTCTGAATGGTCTGATCTGGTTAATCGCACTCTCGATGGTGCTCAGTGAATTTGGTTTGAACCTTGGTCCAGTCGTTGCATCAGCTGGCGTTGTCGGCGTAGCACTCGGTCTTGGTGCCCAGACGATCGTCCGCGACTTACTTGCTGGCATCTTTATGTTGATTGAAGATCAATACGGTGTTGGCGATATCGTTGAAGTTCTTGAGGTCAAAGGCGTTGTTGAATCCGTTGGACTGCGCATCACCACTGTTCGGGGCGAAGATGGCACTCTCTGGTACCTGCGTAATGGTGAGATCTTAAAGATTGGTAATAAGTCCCAGCCAAAGCGTTAGTAATTCAGGCTAGTCAGGTTGATTGACTAAGAACTGCGCAGCACCTTCCAGGTACTCCCAGAGCTCTTGCTTTAACTCTGGCGCGCACTCAATCTCAGAGACCGCACTCTTCATGCATCGCAGCCAAGCATCACGAGCTGCGCTGTCGATATGAAAACCGGCATGGCGCATCCGAAGTCGTGGATGGCCGCGCTTCTCTGAATAGGTAGTGGGTCCACCCCAATATTGTTCTAAGAACATCATCAATCGCTCGCCCGCACCATGCAGATCATTATCTGGATACATCGGGCGCAAGATCGGATCGATCGCAACGAGTGCATAGAAATGTGAAGCGAGGTCAGCGAAGACTTGATGTCCGCCGATCCGTTCGTAAAAAGTGGCTTGATCAGACATGCACTGGCTCCGTAGCCGGGATCTCCTTGTTAATCTGAAGAACCACGTATGAGGCTATCAAGCAGAGGATGCCTGCGGCGTAGAAGGCGACGGCGTAATTACCGAACTTCACGCGCAATAGTGCGGCGCCGAGCGCAGCGATCGATCCACCGATCTGGTGGGCAGCGAAGACCCAGCCATAAATAACGGTGCCACGATCAGGCCCTAGAACGGTGCGACAGAGCACGATCGTTGGGGGCACAGTCGCAACCCAATCAAGGCCG